>Ga0209382_10010085_pt1 | contig 11802 bp, 14 predicted proteins | sample SoiMetdeltSBSDD5_FD_187599 | JGI IMG/M metagenome (GOLD analysis project Ga0209382, IMG submission 187599) | Bulk soil microbial communities from a Populus tree surrounding site in Tennessee, USA - Soil MetaG P. deltoides SBSDD5 (SPAdes) (version 2) | ecosystem: Environmental > Terrestrial >...
CAAAGCGCAATTCCACCGCGGTCGCGACCTTGTTTACGTTTTGTCCACCCGGGCCGGAGGATCGTACGAACCGTTCTTCGATCTCCCAATCGGGAATTTTGATCTTCATGCGAGTACAGTAGAGCTTTTCCAGTCATGAAATCATCAACGCGGTTCGCCAAACGGTCACCCGTAGGCGCCGTCCATCGCGAGCGCCATAGCATCGGCGCTGCTTGATAGAATGCACAGCCAGGGCGCTTTCGCCGCTGCTGACGAAAGGGAGAGGTCGACAGTTCAATCCTGTCCGGCAGCACCAGGAATTTGTATGTCATTGCCGCGCCGTGGCGGTTCGGGTTATGTTGGAGCGGGACAAGCCTCCGAGGGGTCGGGGTTCATGCTGCTTTTTGTTTAGCGTGCTCAACGCCCTCCCTCTGCGCCGAAGCCTCGGGCGGGATTTGGCGCGGCGCGGTTGAGCGGTTGTTCATGCGGCCGGCGTGACGGCAGCCCAGGCGGTCGGGGACTCCCCTGCGCCTTGGTCGTTCGTGCAACCCAGGGTCACAGACGCGATGAAGCTCGATAGCGAAAAGCGTGCGCGCCTCGCCAAGCTGATCAGGCTCCTCGGCAGCGACAATGCCGGTGAAGTTGCGGCTGCGGCCCATAAGTTGCAGGAGGTTCTGCGCTCATCGGGAGCCGATCTCCACGACCTCGCGGCAATCGTCGAAGACGAGCAGATCGCCGCTATGCGTGGTCGCTCCGGCCAAGCCGGATGGACACACGACGCGCCGGGACCCCCGCCATCGGCTCCGCCAAGGCAGCGGCGCCAGTCGTCGCTCTCTGGCGGTGGCAGGCTGAAGACCATCGCACTGTGCATCGTTGCGGTTGTCGCGGTCGTCGGCGCCGTCATGATGATGCGCGGTCCCAACGATCGTGAGCCGCGGCAGGTCAGCACCGCCACGGCACCAGCCCACGCGCCAGTAGCACCAAATCTTGCGGCTGCAAAGCCGCCACCAGTCGCGCCGAAGCAGGGCCCGCCAGCGCCAACTCAGGTGAAGCACGACCCACCGGCGCCGCCGACACAGGTGAAGCAGGACCCGCCGGCGCCGCCGACACAGGTGAAGCAGGATCCACCACCGGCGCCGACCATTCAGGTGAAGCAAAATCCGCCACCGGTGCCGCCGATTCAGGCGAAACAGGATCCGCCACCCCCGACGTTCCAAGCGAGGCAGGATCCGCCGCCGCAGACGGTCGAGGTCATGCCGGATCCGCCGAAGATGTCCCCAACGGTGCCGAGGGCAAACCCGGTCGTCGCGAGGTCCGAACCGACGACGGCTGACACCTCCGAAGCGCGCAACGCAGCACGTTCGGCCGTCGGCGAGATCATCCGACAGATCCGATTCCCGCAGCGGGTCGATCGGGCCATCACGATGGTTGCGGTCAGCGCCTATGGCAGCCAGATTGTCGCCTCATACCGTGCGGCAGTCCCTGCGAACACCATGGGCGGGGGTGCGCTGAGGCGACTGGCTGTCGAAACAGCCTGCGGTCTGCCGAACATGGTGTCGGCGTTGAACCGCGGTGCGACCCATAGGGCACGATACACCGATCCAGACGGCACGGTCACCGAGGTCGCCATTGCGGCGCAGGACTGCGACTACTAATCGCGACCGGTCATCGAACTCCAACAGGCCATATCAGGCGGGGCGGAACTTGCGAGGCATGCGATGTTTGTTTCCTTCTTTCCGAGACCGGTTCCGTTTTTCGTCTCGGCAGCTCTCTGGACAATTTTCTGCGTCATCATCTGGTATTCGCTCGGCGCCGATATCGCTCGGATGCTCGGCTTCGCGGTCCCACCGGCTGAAACGCCGGGCCAGGTCGGCGTGCAGGTGTTCTGGTCGCCAAATTTCCTCTGGTTCTATCTCTACTATGGCGCCGCTGTTGCGATATTTGCCGGCTTCTGGTGGATCTATGCGCCGCATCCCTGGATGATGTGGTCGGTGCTCGGTACGGCGCTGATCCTGTTCGTGACCTATTTTCAGGTCGAGATCAGTGTTGCGATCAACAATTGGTACGGCCCGTTCTACGACCTCATCCAGACGGCCCTCAGCAGGTCGGCGCCGGTCACGCAAGGCGCATTCTATGGACAGCTTCTTACCTTCGCCGAAATCGCGTTTCTTGCAGTCACGGTCGGAACACTGACGCGCTTCTTTGTCAGCCACTACATCTTCCGCTGGCGAACGGCGATGAACGACTATTACGTCACGCACTGGCCGGCGCTACGCACGATCGAAGGCGCCTCGCAGCGTGTCCAGGAGGACACGATGCGTTTTTCTTCGACGGTCGAGAATCTGGGGGTGAATTTCGTCGATTCGATCCTGACGCTGATCGCCTTCCTGCCGGTCCTGCTGCGGTTATCCAGCTCGGTGACGGAGCTCCCCTTGGTCGGCGAGGTGCCGCATTCACTGGTCACCGTCGCCCTTCTGTGGTCGCTGTTCGGCACGGTGTTCCTGGCGGGAGTGGGTTACCAGCTGCCGGGCCTCAACTTCTTCAATCAGCGCGTCGAGGCGGCCTATCGCAAGGAGTTGGTCTATGGCGAGGATGATCCGGGTCGCGCCGATCCGCCAACTCTAGGACGTCTGTTCCAGGAGGTGCGCCGCAATTACTTCCGGCTCTACTTCCATTATGCATATTTTAATCTGGCGAGGATTTTCTATCTGCAGCTCGACAATATTTTCCCTTATATCGTGCTTGGACCGACGATCATTGCCGGAAAGATCACCCTCGGCGCGATGAACCAGATCTTGAACGCATTCTCGCAAGTGCGGTCATCGTTCCAGTATCTGGTGAATTCGTGGTCGACGATCGTCGAGCTCATGTCGGTCTACAAACGTCTGCGAGCCTTTGAGGCAGTGATTCAACCGACTGACATGAAATTCGAAAACCAGATCCAGATATGATACTTTGGGGGAGCGGGGAGTACTGCTCGAATCAGATGATGAGGAAGCGCGTGCCCAGAGCTGTTTTTCGCGCGGCCATGGTCCTGGCCGTTGTCTTGACGACCCCTGCGCTGGCGGGCTCCGGCAACAATGATCGGCAAAAGGGGCTGACCACGGCGAAGGCAGTGCCGGCCAAGGAATTGTTCGGCAGCGTCAAGGAACCAGCGCCGCTGTCAGCGCGGGCGATCGGGTTTTACTCGCATGGCTGCCTGGCGGGCGCCGAGGCCCTGCCGGTGAACGGCCCGCAATGGCAAGTGATGCGGCTGTCTCGGAACCGGAATTGGGCCCATCCTGAACTCATCAAGTTGATGGAGCGCCTGGCGAGCGATGCCAAGGAGAAGGACGGTTGGCCGGGGCTGCTCGTCGGCGACCTGTCACAGCCGAGGGGCGGGCCGATGCTCACCGGCCATGCCAGCCACCAAATCGGACTGGATGCGGATATCTGGCTCAATCCCATGCCACCCCGAATGCTGACACGACAGGAGCGCGAAGAGATGGAGCCGCGCTCCGTCGTCAAGAACCGCAAGGAAATCGATCGCTCCGTGTGGACCGAGGCGCATGCGAGGTTGATCAGGCGCGCGGCCAGCTATCCGGAAGTGGTGAGAATCTTCGTCAATCCGCCGATCAAGAAGGCCCTGTGCGACTGGGGGATCGCGCAAACCGGCTCGCATGCATGGCTGGCCAAGGTGCGCCCCTATTACAATCACACCTATCATTTCCACGTGCGAATTCGCTGCCCCAAGGGCTCTGGGGACTGCAAGAATCAGCCGGAGCCGGGACCGGCCGATGGAACGGGGTGCGGCACGGAGCTGGCCTATTGGTATTCCGAGAGACCGTGGGCACGGCTGCCCAAGCCGGGTGCACCCAAGCCTCCGGTCCGCGAATTGATGATGTCGGCGCTACCGAACGAGTGCCGGGCAATCCTGTCCATCAAATAAAGGACAGCCTTCGGCGGTTGACGGGGCAAGTCGATTCTGATCATGGGTGGCGGATGGAACTGTCGATCACGGTTGGCGCCCTGGTCGCCGGCGTGGCGCTGGTTGCCGCGATGCGTGTGCGCGAAGGTCGATCTCGGACGAGCCTCCATGTGCCGCTGCTGCCGACCACGCCGGTGATGTTCATCGGCATCGTCATGATCCTGCTCGCAACCATTCACCTGTTCGGTCTTTTCGGCTATGGCGGGCGCTGACGCGCTTCAGCCCTTGACGTCGGTCTCCGGGCGATCATCCCCCGGCGACAGCTCGTCGTGCCATTGGCCGTCGGCGTCCTCGTAGGAAATCGGCGTCGTCGCATCGGGAAGGATCTGTTCATGGGCGGCACGCTCGGCGGCTCGTCGGGCGGCGTCATGGGTCGGAAAGGTCTCCGAGTAGACACCGCCGACTCGATAGGCCCAACCGCCGTCATGCTCGACGATCTCATAGTCCACTTTGTTCATGCTACGGTCCTTTCCGACATGGCAATATAACGCTAGGTAAGTCTCTGGGCATGCAAAGATTGTCAGCCTTTGAAGTGCGCAGAGGTATCGGAATGCAGAAGCGACAAAGTGTCACCGGCGGTGTATGATCGCGGCATCTCAACCAGCTCAGGAGTCAGCTGATGACGAATGAAGCGACGGTCACCTCTTTCGACCACGGAGCCGCGCAACCCACAATCCGCAAGATCCAGCCCTCGGACCTCGTCGATGTGCTGATGAAAGGTCTCGATGACTTCAATGCCAAGCCGAGCCACATCCTGCTGCTCGTGGTGATCTACCCGCTGCTGGCCCTGATCGCAGCGAGGGTTGCGGCGGGCTATGACATGCTGCCGCTGGTGTTCCCGCTTCTTTCCGGATTTGCGCTGATCGGCCCGGTCGCAGCGCTCGGTCTTTATGAGCTGAGCCGGCGTCGCGAGCTTGGTCTCGACATGGGCTGGGAGCACGCTCTGCGGGTGGTTTACGCACCGTCATTTCGAGCGATCGTCATTCTGAGTTTGATCCTTGGCGCCATCTATTTCGCTTGGCTTTTCTCGGCTTTGGCCATTCATTGGCTGATTTTCGGCAGTCTCGTGCCGACGTCGATCGAGGATTTCGTCTGGCAAATCCTGACCACCCCCAAGGGCTGGGCGCTGATCATCGTGGGATGCGGGGTCGGTTTCATCTTTGCCGTGGCGGTGCTCGCCATCAGTGCGGTTTCATTCCCGATGCTGCTCGACCGGAATGTCGGGGTCACGACAGCCATCCAGACCTCGGTCAGGGTGTTCATGACCAACCCGGTCACCATGCTGTTTTGGGGCGCGATCGTCGCTGGATCGCTGGTGCTGGGCTCGCTGCCATTGTTCGTTGGCCTCGCCGTCGTGATGCCGGTGCTTGGCCATGCCACCTGGCACCTTTATCGGAGGGTTGTCGCCGACTGAACAGACATCGCCGGCCGCCCGTTCGGCCGCCTTGCGACCAGCTCGCCCCCTGGCTGGTAAGAGCGGACCCTTTGTGCTACCAGAGTCCGGCTTCTCGAAAAGCCAAAGCGGTTCGAAGGTTATCCAGAGGGCGAGCGATCGATGATCTTGGCTGTCGTGCTGCTTTTATTGACCGTCGGATCTGTCCTGTTTCACTTCTATAGTCCATGGTGGTGGACGCCGATCGCGTCCAACTGGGACTATATCGATCACACCATCATCATCACGTTCTGGATCACCGGCGTCGCCTTCGTCCTGATCATCGGCTTTGTCGCCTATTGCGTGTATCGCTTCCGGCACCGCGAAGGGCAGGAGGCGCATTACGAGCCCGAGAACAAACGGCTCGAATGGTGGCTCACCATCGCCACATCGTTGGGGGTGGCCGGGCTCCTCGCTCCGGGGCTCGTCGTGTGGAAGGATTTCGTCACGGTGCCGGCTGGTGCCAGCGAGATCGAAGTGATGGGCCAGCAATGGCAGTGGAGCTTCCGACTGCCGGGCAAGGACGGCGTCCTGGGCAAGTCGAGCGATGGGGCGGTCACGGTCGAGAACCCGTTCGGTATCAACAAGGACGATCCGCAGGCGCAGGACGACATCGTGCTGGAGGCCGCCGATCTGCATCTGCCGGCCGGCAAGCCAATCAAGGTGCTGCTGCGGTCCAAGGACGTGCTGCATAATTTCTATGTGCCCGAGTTCCGCGCCAAGATGGATCTCATTCCAGGCATGGTGACCTATTTCTGGTTCACTCCGACCCGCACCGCCAAGTTCGACATCCTCTGTTTCGAGCTGTGCGGCACCGGCCATTACACCATGCGCGGGTCGGTCGTTGTGGAGGACGACGCTGCCTATCAGACCTGGCTGTCCCAACAGACTGCGTTCCGGGACACCTATCAGCGGACCAAAGTGGTGACCAAGGACAGCTCGGTGCAGTGAAATTGACTGTGGTGAAAAGAGTCCTCCTTGAGAACCAATTCGGCGCTTGTCAGGCGTCTATAACTGAGCGAAATGAGGGTGTCTGATGGTCGATGTAACTCCGTCTGCGGTCGACTATGTCGCGCCAGCCCATGAGGAAGACGAGCTCTATCATCCTCATAGTTTTCTGACCAAGTACGTCTGGAGCCAGGACGCGAAGATCATCGCCATTCAATATGCCGGTACCGCCACGGCGATTGGCCTCGTCGCGCTGGTGCTGTCCTGGTTGATGCGGCTGCAGCTCGGTTTCCCCGACACCTTTTCCTTCATCTCGCCGGAAGCCTATTACCAGTTCATCACCGTGCACGGGATGATCATGGTGATTTACCTGCTCACGGCGTTGTTCCTCGGCGGCTTCGGGAACTACCTCATCCCGCTGATGGTCGGCGCCCGCGACATGGTGTTTCCGTATGTCAACATGCTGAGCTACTGGGTCTATCTCCTGGCGGTGCTGGTGCTCGTCGCCAGCTTCTTCTTGCCGGGTGGAGCCACCGGTGCAGGCTGGACCCTCTATCCGCCGCAAGCCATCCTGAACGGCACGCCCGGGCGCGACTACGGCATCATCCTGATGCTGGTGTCGCTGATCATCTTCATCATCGGTTTCACCATGGGCGGCCTCAATTATGTAGTGACGGTGTTGCAGGCGCGCTGCCGGGGGATGACGCTGATGCGCTTGCCGCTGAGCGTCTGGGGCATTTTCGTCGCCACCATCCTGGCGCTGCTTGCCTTCCCGGCACTGTTCGTCGGCTGTGTCATGATGCTGTTCGACCGCATTCTCGGAACCAGCTTCTTCATGCCGAGGATCGTCGAGTTCGGCGAGCAGCTGGCCTATGGCGGCGGCAGCCCCATCCTGTTCCAGCACCTGTTCTGGTTCTTCGGCCATCCCGAGGTCTATATCGTTGCGCTGCCGGCATTCGGCATCGTGTCGGACCTGATCAGCACCCATGCGCGCAAGAACATCTTCGGCTACCGCATGATGGTGTGGGCGATCGTGGCGATCGGCGGCTTGAGCTTCGTGGTGTGGGCGCACCACATGTATGTCAGCGGCATGAACCCGTATTTCGGCTTCTTCTTCGCGACAACGACGCTGATCATCGCCGTCCCGACCGCCATCAAGGTCTACAACTGGGTGCTGACGCTATGGCGGGCCAACATCCATCTCACGGTGCCGATGCTGTTTGCCATCGCCTTCATCCTGACTTTCGTGAATGGCGGGATCACCGGGCTGTTCCTCGGAAATGTGGTGGTCGACGTGCCGCTGTCCGACACCATGTTCGTGGTGGCGCACTTCCATATGGTGATGGGCGTGGCGCCGCTGCTCGTGATCTTCGGCGCCATCTATCACTGGTATTCGCTGATCACGGGGAGAATGTACAACAACGCGCTCGGGCAATTCCATTTCTGGGTTACCTTCGTCGGTGCCTATCTGATCTTCTTCCCGATGCACTATCTCGGATTCGTCGGCGTGCCGCGCCGCTATTTCGAAATCAACGACACGACTTTCGTCCCCGCGAACGTCCATGAGCTGAACATGTTCATCTCGGTGGTGGCGCTGATCGTCGGCTTCGCCCAGATGGTGTTCCTGTACAACATCATTTCGAGCATCTGGTACGGCAAGAAGGCGGAGCGGAATCCGTGGCGGGCGACGACCCTCGAATGGCAGACGCCGGAAGTTCCGCCCGGGCACGGCAATTGGGGCAAGGAGACTCCTGTGGTATATCGCTGGGCCTATGACTACAGCGTGCCCGGCGTTGCCCAAGACTACATCCCGCAGAACACGCCGCCGGATGACGTGCCGATGGCGAAGCCGCACCGGCTGCAGCCAGCCTGAGGACCCGTGGGCATTCTTGGGAAATTGTCGGAAAAGCCTTGGGTGAAATCCCAGAGCGACGTCGACAACCTGCATGAGGGCGGCACGTTCACCATTCCCACCCCGTGGCTTGGTCTGAACGTGCTGTTCGCGGTGATCGCAGTTCTCTTTCTGCTCCTGAGCATCGCGTATTATCATCACCGCATCGTTCATGCGTCGGAATATCAGGCGGCGGCGGCACAATCCGCGTCGTTTCTCGATCTCTGCCTGTCATCGGGACCGACGTGGTTCGGCCTGCCGAAGCTGTGGCTGCTGTGGGTGAACACCGCAATCCTGTTCCTCGGCAGCATCGCCATGCAGGGGCTGCAAAGTGCGACACGGCGGGGCCAGGCGGACTCGGTGCGGGACTATCTGCTGATAGCCGGGGCGCTGACGACGGCTTTCCTGGTGGGCCAGATTGTGGTGGCGCGGCAGCTGGCTGGTCTCGGATTCTTCGCGGCAACGACGCCAGCAGTGGCGTTCTTCCTGATCATCGCCCTGCTGCACGGGCTCCATGTGTTTGGCGGTCTGTTGCCGCTTGGCCGGGTCGGAGCGCGGTTGTGGCGCGGTGACAAGGTTGCCGACCTGCGCCTAATTGTGGAATTGTGCACCGCCTATTGGCATTTTCTGCTTGTGATTTGGCTTTTGTTGTTCGCAATGCTGCTGCTCACCTGAGGGGTGCCTGTCGCATGTCGCATTCTGCCGTAGCTGACACCAACGTTCCGCATGCGCATCACGGCTGGTCCGGCCTGGTGCATGACTGGTCTACCGATCAGAAGGCGTTCAAGAACGTCCCTTGGGGGAAGGCCATGATGTGGATCTTCCTCCTGAGCGACACTTTCATCTTCGGGTGCTTCCTCCTGTCCTACATGACGGTCAGGATGTCGACGCTCGATCAGTGGCCCAATCCAAGCAAGGTGTTCGCGCTGCATATTGGCGGGCAGGAAATCCCGCTCATTCTCATCGCGATCATGACCTTCGTGCTGATCAGCTCGAGCGGCACCATGGCGCTGGCAGTGAAATACGGCTACCAGAAGGACCGGGTGAAAACCGCGATCCTGATGATCCTGACGGCGATTCTCGGTGCCACCTTCGTCGGCATGCAGGCATTCGAATGGACGAAGCTCATAATGGAAGGGGTGAGGCCGTGGGGTAATCCCTGGGGCGCACCGCAGTTCGGCTCGACCTTCTTCATGATTACGGGCTTCCACGGCACCCATGTGACGATCGGGGTGATCTTCCTGTTCATCATGGCGCGGAAGGTCCTGCGCGGCGATTTCGACGTGGAGCGCAAGGGTTTCTTCACGAGCCGGAAGGGGCGGTACGAGATCGTCGAAACCACCGGCCTCTACTGGCACTTCGTCGACCTGGTCTGGGTCTTCATCTTCGCTTTCTTCTATCTGTGGTGAGGGACGCATGGCACACGCTGAGACCCAACAGGCTCCGGTACACCACGCCCAGAGCCACCACGCCCAGGGGCAACAGCATCCGATCGGCATCTATCTATGGATCTGGGGGCTGCTCTTCGTACTGTCGTTCTTCTCCTACCTCGTCGACTATTTCCACCTGCACGGGATGCTGCGCTGGTCGCTGATCCTGCTGTTCATGATCCTCAAAGCCGGGCTGATCGTCGCCGTCTTCATGCATATGGCATGGGAGCGACTCGCCCTGATCTACGCGATATTGGTACCGCCGGTGCTGCTCCTGGTGTTTGTAGCGCTGATGACGCTTGAATCCGACTACACCTTCCTCATCCGCGAGGAATTCTTCGGGATCGGACGCTGAGCATGCTTGTCATCATCTCTTGGGTTGGGATCCTCATGGTGATTGCCGGGGTGGTCTACTCGGCCGGACAGGTGCTGTGGCGCGGGCCGCTGAGCGGCAGCCGGCGCCTTCGTTCCGGAGAAGCCAAAACGCTCGAGCCGCCGCGCGGTCCGGCGCGATCGCTGGGGTTGGCGCGGGAATGGCCGGGGCTGGCCCTGATCGGGCTCGGCGCCATCCTGCTCCTGGCAAGGGCGGCCGCGATGTTCATCAGCGGATGATGCTCGATCGTTTCATGACTTGAGACCGATGATCAAATTCACCCATCTCCGGGCAGCCATCTTCGATTGGGCCGGGACGGTGATCGATCATGGATCGCTCGCGCCGATGGGGGCCTTCGTCAAGGCCTTTGCCGCATTCGATGTCGATCTCTCGATCGATGAGGCACGCGGCCCGATGGGCATGGCAAAGCGCCCTCACATTGCAGCTCTGATGGCATTGCCGCGCATTGCCGAGGCCTGGAAGGCGCGCCACGGGCGGCTGCCGGACGATCGCGACATCGATGCGGTGTTCGAGACCTTCCTGCCAATGAACATCGCTGCGGCAAAGGATCATTCGCGACTGATCGACGGCACCGCCGAGACGGTGTCCAAGCTCAGGGAAGGTGGCCTGAAGATCGGCACCACAACCGGCTATACGCACGACATCATGGATGCGATCCTGCCGCTGGCGGCAGCGCAGGGGTTCTCGCCGGACAGCATCGTGTGCACCGGCGATACGCCGGCCGGCCGACCGTCACCCTTCATGATCTACCGCTCGCTGATGGAAATGGGCGTGTGGCCCGCCGCCGCCTGCTTCAAGGTGGACGACACCGAGGTGGGGATCGCCGAAGGCCTGAATGCCGGCGCATGGACGGTCGGCGTGGCGATGAGCGGCAATGTGTTCGGGTTGTCGATGGCCGACACGGGACGGCTACCAGCGGCGGAGCTTGCCAGGAGGCGCGACAGCGGCCATGCGCGACTGAGGGTCGCCGGAGCGCATTATGTTATCGACAGCGTCGCCGATCTGCTGCCGGTAGCAGTCGATATCGAGGGCCGGTTGCAACGGGGCGAGCGGCCCTAGAGAATGATGTGATTAGGCCTACCCAGCCGCATCATGCTCCGAACTCATTGCTGCCGGGAGTCGCGCCACTGTCGTGGCCGATCGAAAAAGCCCTGCCAGAGGCCGCGCCGCGTGGCGCGCGCTCGGTCTTCGGCGGCGGAGTAGATCGAGGGGAGCCGCTCATAGGCGGTAGCCCAGCCGTCCTCGACCATCCGCCGGTTCAGCTCCACGGTACCGGCGGAACAGACCGCCACCGCCCGGCGATAATGGTCATGATCGATGACGCGGCAGCGCACCGGCTTGTCGATCATCAGCATCTCGAGATGCCGGAACGATTCGCGTCCGCATGGATAGGGCTCGGACCGGCTGTCGAGACAGGTCTGGTCGAGCTCGGGAGCATCGATCCCATAAAGCCTGATGTCGCCCTGCGGTCCACGCAATGAATCGCCGTCGACAGCACGAAATTGTCCCGAGACGTCCGGTCGTTGGCGACCGATCGCCGACCACAGGGCAATGGCGACGATGGAGAGGGCGGCGACTTGATAGAATAGGCGTTGCAAGTTCGCGTGGTCAGGGTTTGTTCCAGCTTGCTGCCGCTACGTCATCTTCATCCCGGGCGGCAACCCAATGCGACCCTGAGGTGCTCTCCTCGAGCTTCCAGAAGGGTGCCTTGGTCTTGAGCCAGTCGATCAGGAAGGCACAGGACTCAAGCGCCGCCTGGCG
>Ga0209382_10010089_pt1 | contig 11801 bp, 10 predicted proteins | sample SoiMetdeltSBSDD5_FD_187599 | JGI IMG/M metagenome (GOLD analysis project Ga0209382, IMG submission 187599) | Bulk soil microbial communities from a Populus tree surrounding site in Tennessee, USA - Soil MetaG P. deltoides SBSDD5 (SPAdes) (version 2) | ecosystem: Environmental > Terrestrial >...
GTGTTCGTATGGCTCAATCGCAATCAGGTGGGCTACACCCGCGGTCCCATGTCGGGACCGGACTACCGCGATCTGCGCGATCGAACCGGATCGTTCGCCGACGTCGGTGGGATCTGGGCGACAACTTCCGTAACCTTCGATGGCGGTAGCGAGCCGGAACAGGTTCGCAGCGCATACGTCACGACGAACTTCTTCGATCTGCTCGGCGCGCGGACCGTCCTCGGCCGTGCCTTCGTTGCCGCGGATGCCTCGAGCGCGGAACCAGTCATTCTCCTCGGCTGGGACCTGTTTCAACGGCGATTCGGCGGCGATCCCGCGATCGTCGGCAGCGCGATTCAGATCGACGGCCAGGCGACTCGTGTCGTGGGCGTCCTGGCCAGGGACTTTCGGCTGCTGCTTCCTCCTGACGCCAGCGTACCGGCCTACCTCCAGGCCTTCACGCCGTTTTGGCCGAATCTCGAAAACGGCCCGCGCCGCAATCTCTTCATGCGGGTCGTGGCTCGCCTCCGGCCCAACGCCACCCTCACGGCTGCGCGGGACGATGTCGCGGCCATGGCCGTGGCCGTATCGCGCGAAATCGGGACACCACGCTCGTTCACGCTCGCCGGTCTGCAAGACGAAGGCGTGAGAGACATTCGCGCGCCGCTGATGGCGCTGTTTGCCGGCGTCGGCCTGTTGCTGGCCATCGCCTGTGTCAACGTGGCCGGACTGTTGATCGCGCGCGCGGCGGGCCGCGCCGGCGAGACGGCGCTACGGGTCGCGCTCGGTGCGAGCCGCCTGCGGCTGCTGCGCCAGGCGCTCGTCGAAGGCTTGCTGTTGACGATGCTCGGCGTCGTGGCCGGGATCGGCGTCGGCATCGCGTGCGTGCGGCTGTTCGTCGCGCTGGCGCCGCCGTCGCTCAGTCGGCTGACTGGCTCGACGACGATCGACCTGCAGGTGCTCCTGTTCACCATCGGCGTGTCGGCATGCTGGGGAGTGCTCTTCTCGCTGGCTCCCGCGACCGAAGTGTTCCGCGCGGCCAGCCGGGTGGCCCCGGCGCTCGCCTCGTCATCGACCCGCACCGCCGCGACTCCGCTTCGCTATCGCCTCCGCGGGACCCTGATCGTCGCGCAAATCGCGATGAGCATGGTGCTGATGGTCGGCGCGGCGCTGCTGGTGCGCGCTTTCGACCGCATCATCCACGTCGATCCCGGATTCCGAGGGGAACGGCACGTCACGTTCCGGATCGCGATCCCCGGCCGGCTCGAGACGCGGGAAGCCGTCAACGACTTCGTGGCGGAACTGCAGCGGCGCGTGCGGGCGATCGACGGCATCATTGGCGGCGGCGCCGTCAGCCACATCCCCTATGACGATCTGCCCAACTGGGCGCTTCCCTACAGCCTCGAGCCGCCGATCGCTCCCGATGCGCCCAGCGCCGACACCCGCGCGGTCTCGGTGGGTCTCCTCGAATCATTGGGCGTCACGCTGCTCGAAGGCCGCCTGTTCACGGACGCCGATCGCGACCCCGTTCATCCGGTCGTCATCATCGATGACCTGCTCGCCCGGGAGCTGTGGCCAGGCCGAAGCGCACTCGGCCGGCCGCTGTACGCTCGAATGAATCACGAGCGCGCGACGGTCATCGGCGTCGTCAAGCATCTGCGTCTGCGCAGCGTGATCGCCGATCTCTCGCCGCAGATGTTCGTGCCGTTCTCGATCGCGCAGCGCAACCCGATCGCATTCATGTTCGCGACCGCTGGCGACAATCCCGCGGCGCTGGTGCCGCGGATCCGAGCCGCCGTTGCGTCGCTCGATCCGCGGGTGCCGATCTATGAGCCGCGGCCGATGCAGGAGTACATCGATCAGGCGCGCTCGACCCGGCGGTTCACGATGGTGCTGGCGAGCAGCTTCGCGCTCGCCGCGCTGGCGCTGACCTCGGTCGGCGTCTACGGGGTCCTGGCGTACGCGGTTGCGCATCGCCGCCACGAGCTGGGCGTGCGCCGCGCGCTCGGCGCGGATACCGCGCGGATCGCATCGGCGGTGCTACGGGAGGGAGTCGGCTTCGCCCTGGCCGGCTGCGCGCTTGGCACGGCCGCGGCCGCGATCGCCGGCGAGCTCCTCCGGACACAGTTGTACGCGATCGAGCCAACCGACCTCGCGAGCTTCGCCATCGCCACGGTGGTCATCGTCGGCGGCGCGTCGGTGGCTTGCTGGATACCGGCGTGGCGAGCGATTGCAGTCAGCCCGATGGACGCGCTTCGTTGGCATTGAGCGCGTGCGACGCGTGTCACGCTCACGGCCCGTGGCACTCACCCGAGCAGTAGTAGCAGCCGTTGGCGCGCACGGGGATCATCGCCGGCGCCCTTGGCGCGGGCGGCTGGAGACGCGTGCCGGGCGTCGCCGCGTCGATCGAGCGGACTTCATGTCCTTCAGCACGAGATCGAGCCGTTGAAAATTGGCTTCCCACAGCTGGCGGTAGTCCTCGAGCCATCGGCTCGCCTCGGCCAGTGGCGCCGGATCGAGGCTGCGCGGACGGCGCTGCGCATCGACCGCGCGCGTGATCAGCCCAGCACGCTCCAGCACCTTGAGGTGCTTCGAGATCGCCGGCTGCGTCATCTCGAACGGCTGGCCCAGCTCAGTCACCGACGCGTCCCCCGCGGCCAGGCGCGCGAGGATGGCGCGTCGGGTCGGGTCGGCAAGCGCGGCGAACGTGGCGTCGAGCATCTCGGCGGTGTTTCGCATAACCACTGATTTCTAGAATCAAATGGTTATATAGCATGTGGAAGTGCAGCGGACAAGCTCGGGGACTCGGTCGTGATCGCTACGATCCCGCCCGATAGAGGCGTCCACCCAGCCAGACACTGGGGAACGCCGTCACCGCGAGAGCGATCGGATACCACTTCGGCCCCAGGTCGGCGACGGTGAGCGCCGTCACCGCGCCGGCGACGCCCGCCACGGTGCCGATCACGGCGAGGATCGCGACGTGCCGCATCGGCGCATGCGGCGCGAGACGCGCGGTGAGATAGCCGGCCAACACCGTGTACACGGTGCGATACGTCAGGGCCAGCAGGTTCAGCGCCGGACTCCACATCGGTTGTCCCCAGGGCGGGTAGATGTCGAGCACGTGGAGGAGCTGATCCGTCGCCAGCGAGAGCACGACGACGGCGACAAAACCAAGGAACACCGCGGCGATACTGCGACCGAGAGTTGATGAGGGACTCATGGTGGCGTCTCCTGACTGACTTGTAAGCGTCCACACCGAACGTTCACTGGTAAGTCGGCGCCGCCGCCCCCCGCTCGACATCCCCACCCCGGCAGCCCGCGCGAGCGGGGTCTGACCCCACACTAGCTCATCAGTTCGATTGGGGTCTGACCCCAGACTAGCTCATCAGTTCGACTGGGGTCTGACCCCCGACTAGCTCAGCCTTTGGTCGGGTCTTTCATGCAGGATGCCGTAACGCGCGGCCAGCGCGCAGGGGACGCCAATGAGAAACACGTGGACGACCACGCTGAGCCTCACCCACACCGCATCTGTCGCGCCGCCGCCCGCCGCCGACAGCGGGACGACGATGTAGTTCATCGCGACGTAGAGCCAGAGCCCATACAGCCCACCCATCAGCCAGGGGCGACGCCACAACACTGCCCATCGTCGAGCAACGAGGAAATAGATCGCCGCCATCGTGAGCGCGATGAAGAAATGAAGTGCCAGGCCGAGCGCCGCGGTGCGATAGCCGCCCGCGATTGCCGCTTCGCGGCCAAGCAGACCCGCGGCGACCGTCTGAAAGATGCGGCGTGCGGGAACACCGGCCTCGAGCCCCCAGAACACGCAGGCGTACATGATGTCGAGCGCGCCGGCGATCAGTCCGCCGGCAATCGCGTACCGCCACCCGCTGGATCCGCGCGACGTCGTCCCGCCTTGGTAGCGTGAATCTGGCTCCATGAGAAGATCCACGAATGTCGCGAACGATAGAGCCAACCGTGTTCGTCGAGCTCGACGGCCGTGGTCCGCGCTACGCCCAGATCACCCGCGCGCTGGTGGCAGCCGTGGCGAACGGCGGTCTCCCGCCCGGTGCGCGGCTCCCGCCGACCCGCGCGCTCGCCCGGCAAATCGGTTGCTCGCGGAACATCGTCCTTCTCGCTTACGAGCAGCTCGTGCTCGAGGGCTACTTCCAGTCACGGCCGCGGGCCGGGACGTTCGTGTCGACCGACCTGCCGCGAGCAACGGCTGCTGACGGCGCACGGGCGATCACACGTCAGCGGCGTCCGGCGCTATCGCGAGACGGGGTGCGCCTGGCGCGCGAGGCGGCGCGCGCTCGTGCGATCACCCGACGTCCGACCCGCCACGCGATCGATTTCATGTACGGCCAGAGCACACCCGATCCGCGCGTGGTCGGGCACCTGCGGCGTGCGTTTGGCGCGGTGCTCGAGCCGCAGGTGTTCAACTACGGCGACCCCGCCGGCGACGCGGGCCTGCGCGCCGAGATCGCCGAGCGGCTGCGCGGCACCCGCGGCCTGGCCCGCACGGCCGATCAGATCGTCGTCACGACCGGCGCGCAGCAGGCGCTCGACATCTGCGCCCGCCTGCTCCTTCGCGCGGGCGATCGCGCGCTGATCGAGGACCCAGGCTACGAAGCGGCGCGCGCCGTGTTTCTGGCGGCCGGTGCGCGCGTGATGCCGATGGCGGTCGATGCCGAAGGACTGCTGCCTTCGGCATTGCCGCCACCCAAGTCAGGCGCCCGTCTGCTGTACGTCACGCCCTCGCACCAGTTTCCGACCGGGGCAATCCTCAGCGCGGCTCGGCGACAGCGGATCCTGTCCTGGGCGCAGCGCGCCGGCGCATACATCATCGAGGATGACTACGATGGCGAGTTGCGATATCACGGCCGCGCGATCAAAGCACTGGCCGCCGGTGAACACGACGACTGCGTGATTTACTGCGGGACGTTCGCGAAGTCGCTGTTCCCCTCGCTTCGCCTCGGCTACCTGGCGCTCCCCACCACGCTCGTCGATGCCGCCGTGAACGCCAAGTGGCTCGCCGATCGCGGCGCGTCGCTGCTGCTGCAGCGCGTGATTCGCCAGCTGATGCGCAGCGGCGAATACGATCGACATTTGCGTCGCATGCAGCGCCGGTACGCCGCACGGCGCAACGCGCTGGTTGGTGCGCTGTCAGCCGAGCTGGGTACCGAGGCCGAGATTGGCGGAGACGCGGCCGGCATGCACCTGATCGCCTGGTTCCCGCGTCTCGATCGCGCCGGTCTCGAGACGCTCGTCGCCGCTTGCCACGCGCGCGACGTCGGCGTCTATGCGCTCGAGCGCCACGCGATGCGGCCCATGAAGCGTCAGGCGCTCATCCTCGGATACGGACTGGTCGACGAACCGGCGATTGTGGAGGGCGTGGGGAGGTTGGCGGCGGCATACCGCGCCCTTACAACTCAGGCTTGATATCGACTACCGGTGTTCCGTCGATTGCCTCGATCGGGCCAATCCGCAATCGCGTGCCCTCGATCGAGCGGACCACAACCGGATGCAAGCCGAGCGGGTTGGGTCGATCGGGCGACCGTGTCGCGAACACTCCAGTGATCGGATTGCGTGGATCCGATCGCGGGCGCACCTGAAATACGTCGCGGCGCGCGGCATGAAGCCAGGTAATCACGATCAGGCGATCGCCGACCGCGACGAGATGGAGCGCCTCGGCCGCCCATGGATACACCTCGAGCCACGCATCCGGGGCTCCTTCGTCGCCTTGCCTCGGCGCTTTGCTGCGATCGTGCAGCTCGGAGCGGAGCACACCAATCGGCCGCAGCCGGGCGTCGATCTCGTCGGCCACTAGTTCACCGGCCTTCAGCGTGCGGGCTTGGCGGCGCCGGCCGAGTACCCACGCCACAGCCACTCGAGCGCCGCCGGCAGCGTCTGTTGTTTCACCGCGCGATCGCAATGGCCGGCGTTGCGGGCAAAGACGAATTGATACCGGTAGCCCTTGGCGGCGAGCACGCGCGCCATGTTCTCGTTGGCCACGACCCAATCGTGCATGCTGTCGCGCATGACGTTGGGATTGAAGAGGTCGCGGTCGCCGACGTGCATCCAGATTCGAATCGGCTTGGGCGCACTGTTCGGAATCAGCCGTTCATGGAACTCCCACGCGCCGTGTGGGGTGTCGGCGCTCGGCGGCCACTGCTGATTCACGTAGGTCCCGGAGTAGGAGAGCACGCGATGATACAGCTCGGGGTGATACCAGGCCATGCTCAGCGCCGCGGCCGCTCCGGAACTGCAGCCCATCGTCGCGCGCCCTTCAGGATCTTTGGTCAGCGTGACGTTGTACTGCTTCTCGACCACCGGCAGCACTTCGCTCTCGACGAACTCGGCATACCGCCCCGACATCGTGTCGTACTCGAGCCCCCGCTGGCTGCCCTGCGCATCGCCGCTGCCGTTGCCGATTGAGACGGCAATCATCACCGGTACGCGCTTCTGATGAATCAAGTTGTCGAGCGCCGTGAACAGCAGCTGATCGGGCCCGTCGGCGCCGACGATGAAAGGAGCAGTGCTGCCGGGAACGTACTGCTTGGGAACGTAGACCGCGACGCGGCGAGTGTAGGGAGCCGGACGGCTGGTCGTGACGATCAGTTTCGCGGGATCGGTGGGATCGGGCGTGCCGAAAGTGCCTGGGTCGCGCGCGATCCCCGGATAGATCTTGCTATCGGCGGAATTCATCGTGAGCGTGTGCACCGTGCCTTGCGGGACACCGTCCTGCACCGTCATTTCCGGGGCTGGCGCGTGCGTCGAGCCGATGATGAAGTTGCCGTTGTCGTCGGGGCCGGGCACCGTGCCGTCGGGCAGCTCCTTGGCGCTGACGTAGCCCGGGGTATTCGGATCACGTGTCGGGGGCGTCGGCCTTGGCGGGGCCTGCGCTGGCGGCGGCGACTGCGGTGGCGCGGCCACCTGACTTTGTGTCATTGCGGCGACCGTTCCCACCGTCGATGCTATCGCCATCGCAATCACGACCCGTCGGCTGTTCATGCGGGCAAGTCTTCCATCTAAAGATGGAAGCCACAAGGGCAAACTAGGGGTGCTTATCGGCCGGCGACACGAAAGGCGGCCATCTCGTGATCGTTGCGGACCAGCAGCACGCTGCCGCCTTCGTGGGGAACAAGCACTGGATGGTTCCACGTCTTGCCCTCGAGCGCGGGCACGCGCGCCCGCTCGGTGAACTGATCCGGCGTCGCGTTCACCAGCGCCAGCTCGCCGTCCTCGGACAAGACCAGCAGCAGGTCCTGGTCGGCCAGCAGCACGAGCTGGCCGTGACCGAATCGTCCGCCCTTCCATTTGCGGGTGCCGGTCTCGATGTCGATGCACGCGAGGATGCTGCCGTCGAATCCGTAGGCGTGGCCCTTGTGGACGACGAAATCGTTGTAATAGGGCTTGAGGCCGTTCGACGTCCAACGCTCGGTGACGCGCCAGCTCGGGCCGTCGCGGCCGACGGCAATGCGCCGCACGCCCATCGCAGGATTCAGCCCCGAGCCACTCCCGAGCAACACGTCGCCGGCGCCCAGCACCGCCGGTTGCACGATCCCATCGCCTTGCCAATCGTGCTGCCACAACAGCGCGCCGTCGGCCGGCGCGACGCCGATGGCGCCGGCCATGCTCACGAACACGATCTGCCGCACGCCGTCGATCGTCAGGAGCTGTGGCGAGCTGTAGCCGGCACCTCCCTTCGGACCGATCCACCGCGGCGCGCCCGACTTGACATCGTAGGCGGCTAGCATGCCGGCGGTCGCGACGACCACCACGTCACCGACGACGAGCGGCGAGCTGGCGATGCCCCAATCCGGAACTCGCTTGCCGGTGTCGCTCGTGGCGTTGCGCGACCAGATCACCGCACCGGTGCGAGCGTCGAGCGCGTTCACGATTCCGGTCGCACCCATCGAGTACAGTCGATTGCCCTCGACGGTGGGAGTACCGCGTGGACCTGCTCCGGCGTTCGATTCCCAGAACCGCGCCGGATCGCGATGACGCCAGATCGGTTTGCCGGTCGTCAAGTCGTAGGCCGATACGAGTTCGTGCTCTCCACGTTGCTCTTGCGTGTAGACGAACGTGCCGTGGACCGCGAACGACGACCAGCCTGGTCCAACCGCCTGCTTCCACAACGCGACCGGGGGCGCAGCCGACCAGTCGGTCCCGATTCTCACGCCTTCGATCACGCTGTTGCGATCGCGTCCGCGAAAGCCTGGCCACTCGGCGATCGCGCGCGGCGCACCGTCAGCCGGCGCCGGCGTGACCGACTCGGGCTTCGCCGCAGGCGCCGGGATTGTCGCGGCCGGCGTGCTCGCCACCGACGGTGCGGGCGTTTCTGCGGGCGGCGGGGTGGTCGCTGCTGGCGTGACCGGCGCGGGCGGAATCGGATCGCTCGTGGCCTGTGACAACAAGCGATCCTCGTGCGTCGGCGTCCACCGCCAGTGAATGTCGGACGCGGCCTCGCCGGTAACGCCGCCGGTTCGAATCAACGTGAACAGCGTGGCGACGATGACCATCGACGCGGCGATCGACGCCCGACGCCTCGTCGTCGAACCCTGACGCGCGACGGCCGCGCCGGCGACGAGCGCGACCGAAAGCATCGGCAGCGCATAGACCGGCAGCATCATCCCCATCATCCCGTTCGAGATCGACCGGTGAACCACGGGATACGCGGCGGCAATTGCCGCGGCCATCAGCACGATCGCGCCAATCCGCTCGAGCCATGGCGCGCGGCTGAAGAACAGCCACCACAACAAGATCAGGGCGGCGCCAATGACCGCGCCGAGGATGCCGATGATGGCCCCTTCAGCGATCACGTACGGCGCGGCGAACCTGACCACCAGGATGGCAAGCGCCGCGATGACGCCGGGCCAGAGCCGCAGCGGACGGTCGGGAACGGTCATGGACGTAGACATTCTACGGCATTCAGGTTGGGGAAGTTCCGGCGGTTTGGTTTAGACTCTCGGCCATGATCTCCCGAAGACGTTTCATGCAGCAGACTGGGACGCTGGCGGCGGGGGCGATGGTGCTGCCCGGGATGCAGCCGCGGCCTCGCTACAAGATGGGGCTGCAGCTCTACACGATGCGGGCCGCCATGAGGAGCGACCTCGACGGCACACTGAAGCGGATCGCCGCGCTCGGCTACGAGGAGCTCGAAACCTACGGCTTCGATCCGCAGTCGGTCGGCTACTACGGACTGCCGGCGAAGGCGTTCGCGCAGCGGCTGCGCGACCTGCGGCTGACGGCGCCGAGTGGCCATTACGATCTGAACCGGTACGCCGGCACGCCGATCGACGACCTCACTCGCTACGTCGCGCAGTGCATCGAAGGCGCGCACGCGCTCGGCCAGACCTACATCACCTGGCCGCTCATCGACGAAGGCTTTCGCACGCTCGACAAGATCAAGGCGGTCGCCGAACGGTTGAACCTGATCGGCGCGCAGATCAAGAAGGCGGGCCTGCAGCTCGCCTATCACAATCACGATTTCGAGTTCGTCGAGCAGAACGGGCAGATCGGCTACGACGTCATCCTGAAGGAGACCGATCCGGCGCTGGTCAAGCTGCAGATCGATCTGTACTGGATCGCGCACGGCTCGAAGCTGACGCCGCACGAGTGGTTCGTGCGTCAGCCGGGACGGTTCGTGATGTGGCATGTCAAGGACATGCACAAAGTCAGCCGCGACTACACCGAGCTCGGCAACGGCTCGATCGATTTCACCAAGATCTGGCCCGACGCCCAGCTCGCCGGCCTGAAACACTTCTTCGTCGAGCAGGGCGGCAACTTCACGAAGGATCCGTTCCAGAGCATCACCGACAGCGCCGACTACGTGAAGCGCTACCTGCTGAAGTAGCGGTGGCTTACGGCTTTAGCCGGAAGGCACCCCTACTTCAGCAGCTCGCCCAGCTTGTCCTTGACTGCTTCGCCCCAGATTTCGTAGCCCCTCGCCTGCGGATGGAGATTGTCCGGCCGGAACGAGTCGGGCAGGAAAGAGCCCGTCTCGTCGAGGAACTTCGCGCCGATGTCCATGAAGAACACGTGCTTCTGATCGTCGAGCCGCGCGACGATTCGGTTCACCTCGGCGATCTTGTCCCGCACAGGATCGCCGGGCACGCTCCGCGGAAAGATGCCGAGCAGAAGGATCTTCGCTCCGGGAAAATTCCGCCGCAGCTCCTGCACCACGGCGCCGATGCCCTCGGCCACTTCCGGCGCGGTATTGCTGCCGTTGTTCGTGCCGATCATCACCATCACGGCCTTGGGCTGGAATCCCTGGCCCTCACCGTTCTGCAGGCCCCACAACACACCTTGAGTGGTATCGCCGGCGATCGCGAAGTTGGCGGTGCGAATCCCGCCGAAATACTTGTCGAACATCGCCTTGTTGGCGTCGCCCTGCACCCACCAGTCGGTGATCGAGTCGCCGTGCAGGAGCAGGTCGATGTTGCCCTGTTTGGCGATCTCGACGAAGGTGTCGTGGCGAGGCCCTTGCCGCTGGACCGTGCGCGTGAACGTTGCCGCGACGTTGAGCCGTGCCTTGTGCAACGTCAGCAGCGTTTCATATTTCTTGAGCAGCGGCTTGGTGGCCGACTTGTCCGTGTCGATGAACCGCCGCACCGCGGCGTTGACCTCCGTCATCTCCTCCTCGCTGGGACGCGGGATCGCCACTTCCGGCGGCACCGGCGCCGACGGACCGATCACGATCGGCGCCAGCCCTCGTCCGGTTCCTGCCGGCGTTGCGGGCGTCTGCGCGGCCGCGAGCCCGGCGCACACGACGCCGATCGCTATCGATCCGCAGACACGTGCGAGAGCATGCATACTGATTCCCCTATATGATGCGGGCGTCCGGCTTCGTCAACGTGACGGCAAAGAACGATCGCCGGGGAGACACTATGTCACAACTGTCCAGGCGCGAATTCACCGCGCTCGCGGCTGTGGCAGCCGTTGCGCCATTCGCAACGAGCCGCCGATCGTCCGCCGCGCGTGCGATCACGGCGCAAGACGTCATCGATCGGATCAAGCAGCACATCGTCGTCCAGTGGAAGCCCGAGACGCTCGATGCCGTCAAAGCGGGCGACCCTTCCACTGCCGTCACCGGCATCGTCACGACGTCGCTGGCGTCGCTCGCCGTGCTTCAACAGGCGGTGAAGGGACGGGCGAACCTCGTGATTACGACCCACCCGACTTTCTATTCGCGTGCCGAACTGAAGACGCCTCCGGCCGGGCGCGGCGGCGCACCGGCTGGGCCCGATTCGGTGTTCGCGGCCAAAGATGACTTCATCGCAAAGAACAACCTGGTGGTGTTCCGGCTCACCGATCATTGGCGCCTGCGGCAACCCAATCCCGCCGCCGCGGCCCTGGCCGACGCGCTCGGCTGGAGCAAATCGACCGGCGCCAACCCGGCGCGATTCGAGATCGCGGCCGCTTCGCTCGAGACGCTGGCGGCTACGGTGAAGAAGCGGCTGGACATTCGCGGCGGCATCCGCGTGGTGGGAGAGCGGCAACTGCAGGTACGGCGCGTCGGCTTGCTGCCAGGATCGACGCCGCTCGCGGCGGCGTTGGCGCTGCTGCCCGAGGTCGACGCGATCGTCGCCGGTGAAGTTCGCGAATGGGAGTCGGTCGAGTACGCGCGCGACAAGGTGGACGGCGGAGAGAAGAAGGCGTTGATCCTGATCGGCCGGGTGGTGTCGGAGGAGGCCGGCATGAGGGCCTGTGCCGCATGGCTCAAACCGCTGGTGCCCGAAGTGCCGATCCGGCACATCAGCGCGGGCGATCCCTACTGGAGGCCGGCATGATCACGGCGGGAGAGGTCGTCGATCGGATCA
>Ga0209382_10010090_pt1 | contig 11799 bp, 8 predicted proteins | sample SoiMetdeltSBSDD5_FD_187599 | JGI IMG/M metagenome (GOLD analysis project Ga0209382, IMG submission 187599) | Bulk soil microbial communities from a Populus tree surrounding site in Tennessee, USA - Soil MetaG P. deltoides SBSDD5 (SPAdes) (version 2) | ecosystem: Environmental > Terrestrial >...
GCCTTGGGGTAGGCGAAGTGCCGGGCCTCGACCCCCAGCTTGTCCTCGATGAGCTGGCGCGACCGGTCGAGCTCGTCCGCTGCGTCCTGGGGGCGGATCCGGTCGAGGAGGGCATGACTGTGGGTGTGGGAGCCCATGGTGATCAACCCGGACGCCACCATCTCCTGCGCTCCGGACCACGACAGCGGCACCCCGTCCGCCGGCCAGGTCAGCTGGTCGTCCACGTACTTGGTGGCCAGGTAGACCGTGGCCGGGACCTCGTAGCGCACCAGGATCGGCAGTGCGATCTCGGCCAGGTCGGCCGTGCCGTCGTCGAACGTCACCACCACCGGGTTGTGGCTCGGCACCAGCGAGAGGTCCGACGGGTCGGAGGCTTCGGGGGCCTCGAGGACGTCCACCGCGTCGTCCAAGCTGATGACCCGGCCGGAGTCGGCCAGCCACGCCATCTGCTGCTCGAACGCCGCCGCCGGGAGGTCGATCTCGCTGCGAGCCCCGCCCCCGACCCGGTGGTAGATGAGGATCACGACGCCACGGGGACGCGGCCGCAACGAGTCGCCGGCGGCTGCCGCGACCTTCATCGCCCTCAGTGCCACTCCCCGTCCGTCCACGGCCTGGCAGCCTAGGGGCTGGCCAGCCCATCCGTACCTCTCGCGGGATCAGTACACCCAGCTGCGACCGGTACCGCGGTACTGCTCGACCGGGATCAGCTCGGCGCCCGGGCGCATCCGTTCGGTGTACAGCTGGCCGTCGAGGTGGTCGATCTCGTGGGCCACCAGACGGGCGACACTGCGCTCGAAGACCGTGATCCTGCGGCGGCCGGTCAGATCCTGGTGCTCGACGTGGATCACCAGCGGCCGGGGCACCAGCCCCCGCACGTCGAAGAAGCTGAGGCAGCCCTCGTACTGCTCGTCGGTCTCCCGGCTGGCCTCGATGATGCGGGGGTTGAGCAGCTCGATGGCCAGGTCGGCCAGGTCCAGGTCCTCGCCGGCCGTGTCCACCAGCCCGGTGGGGACGACGATGGCCGCGGCGCGATCGATGCCCAGCTGGGGCGCGGCCACCCCGAGCCCCTTGCCGAACACGTGGACCTCCGAGACCCGCTCCGCGGCCGAGCGCAGGGCGGCCAGCACCCGGCTGCCCTCTTCGGCCTCGGCCGGCAGCGAGAAGGGGCGGGCCGGCCGGTGGAGGTGCGGGTCGTCCCGCTGGAGGACACCGAGGGCCCGCATCGTCTCGGCCGGGCCCTCCGACGGCGCGCGGTGCTCGCGCCCGCGGCGGCTCCGGAAGTCCCACTCCAGGCGGTACCGGCTGTGCAAGGGCGGGTCGTGGGTGGCCCAGGAGAACACCTCGCGCCCGTCGATGGTGCTGTGCTCGATGGCGGTGGGGAACGGCATCGACTCGGCGGTCATCGACGTGTAGAGACCCCACACCACCGGCTCCAGGTCGGCCGGGAAGTCGAGGCGAACCGACAGCCGGCGGGTCGGCAGCCGGATGGCCCGCTGGAACCAGTAGCCCCAGTGCTCGTCGGCCACCGTGTACTGGTACTCGATCCAGCAGCTCTCGCCGGGGTAGAGGGGGAACCGCCCGGCGTCGTTGGCGAAGACCAGCCAGACCTCCTTGAAGGCCTCGCGGTCGTGGTGCACCCGCCAGTCCATCGGCTCGGCCCGGCCCTCGCCGTGCCAGGCCCGCAGGTTGATCTCCTCCCAGGTCAACGGGTGCGCGCTGTAGAGGTCGTTGGAGCGCTCGGGGTCGTCGGGGTAGCGGTCGACCGAGATGCGGATCAGGTAGCGGCTGATCGGCTCGGAGCCGCCGTTGACCAGCCGGCGGCGCTGGGTCAGCCGGTAGGTGCCGCGGTCGTAGCTCAGCGTGGCGTCGTCGTGGTCGACGACCAGGCTGCCGAGGGATTCCGCCGCGTCGGCGGGGACGGTCGGGCGACCCCGGCCGTGCCCGTGCGCAGCCTTGTACTCCGTGAAGGCCCGGCGGATCGCTCCGCCGGCCCGGAGCGCAGCCTCGGCGTGGAACGCGAACTCCCGCGACGGTCGCTCGGCCCCGGACTCGACCTTGGACACGTACGACCGGTCGTAGCCCATCTGCTTGGCCAGAGCGGTTCGGGACCAGCCGCGCACGTCACGCCAGCGCTTGATCTCCGCAGCGAAGACGTTCTGCGAAGAGGTGGTGTCGGTGTCGGTACCCCTCGACGGGCTGTGGCTACCCGTCGCCATGACCGCCTCCCGTGTGCCTGGTCGATGACGCCCTCCGCTATTCCCGGCGTGACCGGGCGTGAACCGACCGTGAGCCCGATTCAGGCTAGATGCACGGCCCGGCGAAGCGGTCTGCTTGAACCCCGAAAAGGCCCGGAAAAAGGCCCCGCTTGTACCGGTCGATGTTCCCCAGCACCCCCACCATCGAGTCCTACCTCCACCACGGGGGGATGGCATCGGCCGACGAGACCGCCGACGCCATGGTCAGCCGGGTCGTCACCGCGCTGGGATCGGTCGACCGCCACTTCACCGCCGGGGCACCACACGAGTCCGACAGCTTCATGGAGCGCCTCGGCCGGGAACTGGACACGGGCCGGATCGTGCTCTCCCCCACGATCATGGCCAACGCCGGCCGGGGCCCGCCCCGCCCCCTCGCCACCTGCGCGGCGCCGCCGGTCAACCTCCGCAGCGAGCTCCGGACCATCCAGGCCGTCGCGGACCGCTACCACCAGGCGGGCATGGGGACCGGCTTCAACCTCGACGGGTTGGAGGATCCCCTGGCCATGCTGCAGTACCTCAACTACGTGGCCGCGGTCGGGCCGAGCCTCGGGGAGGCGGGTGGGCCCACCATCACCGGGCGAGCCTCCGAGCCGCGTCCCCGCCCCGGCGCCAGCCCCGGCACCCGGCTGACCGGATCCGAGGGCCCGCTGGTGGGGAACATCGCGCTCCTGTCGCTCTCGCATCCCCGCGCCGAGGACTTCGTGGCCAGCAAGCTGGCGGCGGACACCGAAGGCGAGGTGTGGCGCTTCAACGTCGCCCTGCGGGTCAGCGACACGGAGATGAAGGCGGCGCTGCGGCGGGACGACCGCGAGCGCGCGGTGCTGTTCGCCGCCGCCCGCGCGGCCCACCTGTTGGACGAGCCGACGCTGGTGTTCACCGACCGGATGGAGGAGACCAACCCGACCCCGCTGCTGGGGCCCTACACCTCCACCGGCCCCAACTCCGAGATCGGGCTGCTGACCGGCGAGACCTGCGTCTTCGGTCAGGTGAACCTGGGTCGGTTCCTGCGGGTGCCGGCCATCGAGGGGGATCGAGGCAACGGCGTCCCGCTCGACTTCGACGGGCTGGCCGACGCGGTCTACACCCTGGCCCGGGCCCTCGACGACGCGGTCGAGATCGGCCTGTCGCTGCACCCCACGGTGCTGTCGAGCGAGCTCACCCGGGCCAACCGGAAGATCGGCCTCGGCGTGTGCGGGCTGGGCGACCTGCTGGCGGTGGCCGGCGTCGCCTACGACAGCCTGCGAGGACACGTGATCGCTCTGGAAACGCTGGCCTTCGTGCACTACGTGGCCAAGCTGGCGTCAGTGGAGCTGGCAGTTCGGCGGGGACCATGTCCCGCGGTGGCTCGGGGTCGGTCGCGCTACGCCGACCCCGACTACCTCCGTCGCTTCACCACCCTGGACGTCCGCAGCGTGACCACAGGGGACTGGGCCGTCCTGGCCGACCGGGTCGCCGAGGCCAACCTGCTGCGGAACACCACCAGCACCGCGCTCGCTCCGACCCCGCACGCCGGGCCACTGGTCGGGGCGTCGAACGGCATCGATCCGGTGGGCGGGATCTCCCCCACCGCCCACCTGACGATGGCGGCGGCGGCGCAGTCATGCGTCGACGAGGCGGTCGCGACGACCATCCACCTCCCGGCCGGCACCAGCACCGAGGACGTGTACACCACCTACGTGACGGCGTGGGAGCTGCGCTGCAAGTCGATCGCCGTCACCGTGGACGACTGAGCGCCGGCGCCCGCGGACCTGCGGCGGGAGCGGGGGTTGCGCTCTTGGGTAGACCACGGACATGGTTTCGGTCTCCGTTGCACCACCGAGCGCCCTCGGCGACGAGGCACGCCGCATCCGCCTGCGGACCGCGCGCCGCCAGGCCACCGGGTTGCTCGGCCTGGTCTTCCTGGCCCTCATCGCCGTCATCGTGCTCACCAGCGGCGAAGGGTGGTCGGGCTATCTGACCGCCGCGCTCGAGGCGGCCATGGTCGGCGGCCTGGCCGACTGGTTCGCGGTCACGGCGCTGTTCCGGCATCCGCTCGGCGTGCCCGTGCCGCACACGGCGGTCATCCCCGAGCGCAAGGACAGCTTCGGCGAGACGCTGGGGCAGTTCGTCCAGGACAACCTGCTCACCAAGGACGTGATCGTCGATCGGATCCGCCAGGTACGCCCGGCCCAGCGGACGGCGGCCTGGCTGGCCCAGCCCGAGAACGCCACCCGGGTCGCGGGGCACCTGGTCGACGCGGCGGTGACCGTCGCCGACCTCCTCCGGGACGACGACGTGCACCGGGCCATCGAGGAGGCCGTCCGGTCCCGGATCGAGACCACACCGCTGGCGCCGCTGGCCGGGCGAGCGCTGGGGGTCATCACCCAGGACCAGCGGCACCAGGATCTCCTGGATGTGACGCTCCGGGCCGCCGATCGGTTCCTTCGTGATCACCGCGGCGACCTCCGAGCCCGGTTCGGCGACCAATCCCCGTGGTGGCTCCCCGGCGCGGTCGAGGACCGGGTGTTCGACCGGCTGGTCGACGGGGTGCACCGCCTGATCCACGATGTTGCCGGCGACCCGGACCACGAGCTGCGCCACGAGTTCGACGCCCGGCTCCGGAGGTTCGCACACCAGCTCCAGGTGTCGTCCGACCTCCGGGAGCGGGGCGAGGCACTGAAGCGGGAGCTGCTCACCCAACCCCAGCTGCGCCGGCTGGCCGCCGCGGCCTGGCGGGACACCAAGGCGACGCTGCGGGCCGAGGCCGATGACCCGGCCTCACCGCTACGGCAGCGCCTGGCCGAGGCGCTGGAGGCCTTCGGGACCCGCCTCGGGGCCGATCCGGCGGTGGCGGCGCGGGTCGACGAGGCGGTCGAAGCCGCGGCCGGTTACGTCAGCGATCAATTCCACACCGAGATCGGGTCGATGGTGAGCACCACGATCGCCCGGTGGGACGGCCACGAGGCGGCCAGCCGGCTGGAGCTGCTGCTCGGCCCGGACCTGCAGTTCATCCGCATCAACGGCACCCTGATCGGCGGCCTCGCCGGGCTCGGCATCTACGCGGTCGCGCAGGTCGTCGGCGGCTAGCGCCGCTCTGACCCGAGGGCCGATACGTTGGCGGCTGCATGGCAGCTCCAGGACGAGCCGGCGTGGTGAGGCAGGACGTGGAGCGGATCGCGGAGGCGGCGACGCACTGGCCGCCACCGGCGTTGCGGCCGTTCGTCGAGTCGGTCGTCGGCTACCACTACGCCGGGTTCGAGCCCGGGGTGCACCGGGGCCTGCCGTCCCGCCACCTCACGATCGTGGTGAGCCTCGACGGTCCGCTCGACATGACGCTCCCCGACGGACGCCAGACGACCCTGGCCCTGGACGCCCTGGTCAGCGGCCTCCACGCGGCGCCGGTCGCCATCCACCACGACGGTCTCCAGCACGGCGTCCAGCTCCAGCTGACACCGCTGGGGGCACGGACCCTGCTCGGGTTGCCGGCCGCCGAGCTGGCGCACCGGGTCGTGCCCCTCGACGATGTCCTCGGGACGGCAGGCGAGCTGGGCGACCGCGTGGCCACCGCCGGCTCGTGGACCGAGCGCTTCGCAGCCCTCGACGACGTCCTGGGGCGGGCCGTGGCCCGGACATCGCCGCCCCGCCCGCCCCGAGCCGAGGTGGCGTACGTCTTCGATCGGCTGGTGAGGGCGGCTCCCCACGGCCCCGGCGTCGGAGCGTTGGCCGCGGAGGTCGGCTGGAGCCGCCGTCATCTCGCCGAGCAGTTCCGGCGGGAGTACGGACTGCCGCCGAAGCTGGTGGCCCGGATCCTGCGCTTCGAGCAGGCCCGGGGGTTGCTCGCCCGCCCCCGGCGCCCGGCCCTGGCCGACGTCGCCGCGGTGTGCGGGTACGCCGATCAGGCCCACATGACCCACGACTGGGTGGCCTTCGCCGGCTCCAGCCCGCTGGCCTGGCTGGCCGAGGAGCAGCTCCCGTTCGTACAAGACGAGGTCGCCGCCTGACCGCCACAGTGGCGGCATGAACAGCGCAAGCAGCGAAAGCAGCACCGACACCAGCATCGACACCAGCGCCGAGACCGCCCCGTTCGTGTGGCCCACGGTGAACTACCGCGACGCTCAGGCGGCGATCGCCTTCCTGGTCGAAGCGTTCGGGTTCGTGTCCACCGCTACCTACACCGCGGAGGGCGACACCGCGACGGTCGAGCACGCCGAGCTCCGTTGGCCGGAGGGTGGCGGCATCATGCTCGGCACGGCCGACCGCCCGAACAGCGTGTTCTCGCAGCGGCCGACCGGCGTCGCGAGCAGCTATGTGGTCACGGACCAACCCGATGCCGTCTTCGAGCGGGCCACGGCAGCCGGCGCCGAGGTCGTGCGGGGTCTGGTCGACGAGGACTACGGCTCCCGGGGCTTCAGTGTGCGCGACCCCGAGGGCAACATCTGGAGCTTCGGCACCTACCGCGGCCAGTCCTTGCCGGCTTCGTAGCCGCGGTAGCCTCGCCGCCCGGTGGTCGAGATCAGAGCGGCGACGGCGGACGACGACGCTGCAGTCCTCGAGCTGTTGCAGGCATCGATGGGATGGGTGCCGGACGACCAGTACGCGCGCTTCTTCATCTGGAAGCACCGGGAGAGCCCGTTCGGCCCGTCCCCGGCGTGGGTGGCGGTCGAGGGCCGCCGGATCGTCGGCTTCCGCACCTTCCTGCGCTGGCAGTTCTCGCGGGATGGCGAGATCGTCGACGCCGTCCGGGCCGTCGACACCGCGACGCACCCCGACCACCAGGGCCGGGGGATCTTCTCCCGGCTCACCTACCACGCCCTGGACGAGCTCCGGGCGGCGGGCGTGGCCTTCGTCTTCAACACCCCCAACGACAACAGCCGCCCCGGGTACATGAAGATGGGCTGGAAGCTGGTCCGCCGGCTGCCGGTGGCCGCCCGGCCGCGGTCGCCCCAGGCGCTGGTCCGCCTGGTCCGAGCCCGGACGCCGGCCGACAAGTGGTCGACCGAGTGCCCGACCGGCGTCGCTGCTCCGGAGGCCCTGGCCCACACGGGCGACGCCGCGCTCGCCGCGCTGCTCGACGAGGCGGCGAGCGGCGGGCTCCGGACCCACCGGACGCCCGCCTACCTGCGCTGGCGCTACGGGTTCCCGCCGCTGCGCTACCGCGTGCTCACGGCGCCGGGTGGCCCGGCCGACGGTCTCGTCGTCTTCCGGCTCCGCCGGCGAGGAGCGGCGACCGAGGCCGCGGTGTGCGAGGTGCTGGTGCCCGGCGGCAGTGTCCGGACCACCCGCCGGCTGCTCGGTCGGATGCTGCGGGACAGCGGCGCCGATTACGCCGTCATACTCGGACCGCCCCGGCCCCGGCTCGGCTTCCTGCCTGTGCCGGGCCAAGGCCCGACCCTGGTGTGGCGGGGCGTCAAGGACACGGCACCACCACCGCCGGAGGCCTGGAACCTCGCCCTCGGCGACATCGAGCTCCTCTGATCGAACACGCTCTGAATTCTTCGGTAACGGGGTGCAGTCAACACGCGGCACAGCGCGGGAAAAGACTAAGGTTTCGTTACAGTCACGTTGCCGGAGGGCGGCAGACTGGGGGGAAGCCGGGAGCACCGGGGGGAAACGGGGAAAGGGCGGGCGGACATGGCCAAGCAGAAGCGGCAGCCGAACTATCTCGAGCCGCAGGAGCGGCGCATCAGCCGGCGTCAGGCGTTGGGGGTCCTCGGCGGGGGCGGGGTCCTCGCCGTCGGGTTGGTCGCCGGGCGCGAGCTACTGACCGACCCGACCAGCGTTCACCGCCGCCGGCGCAATCCCGCGCACAGCCACCGGCACCACAACGCGACCACCACGACGTCCCCGCCGACCACCGAGGCACCGCCGCAACCCGCGCTCTGGAGCGATCCCGAGACGTGGGGCGGGGCGGTGCCGGGCGCGGGTGACGTCGCGGTCGTCGAGCGGCCGGTGATCCTCGACATCGACACCCAGGTGGCCGGGGTCCAGATCCGACCGGCCGGCCAGCTGGCCTTCGACCCGAACACCAGCCACACCCTGCGCTCGACCGGCAACGTCGTCGTCGAGGGAACGCTGCAGATGCGCCCGTCCAGCCCGGCCATCCAGCAGGTGCTGTCGTTCCTCGGCGTCAACGAGGGAGCCTTCGTCGGCGGGCACACCGAGGAACCGCTCGACAGCGACGTCGGGGTCTGGGTCGTCGGCGCCGGGATGCTCGACCTGATGGGCTCGACCAAGACCGCCTGGACCCACCTGGCCGCCGAGGCGCCGGCCGGCGCCACGACGATCACCGTCGAGGACGCCACCGGTTGGCAGGCCTTCGACGAGGTCGTGGTCACGCCGACCGAGCCGGCCACCGTCGACGGGCACTGGACCCACCACGACCGCCGGATCGTCACCGCCGTCGCCGGCAACCAGGTGACGCTGGACCGGCCGCTCGACCACCCCCACCCGTTCGTGCCGGTGCGGGCGGACGCCACCCACCGGGCCGAGGTCCTCAACCTGGGCCGCAACGTGCGGATCGAGGGCGCACCCGACGCCCGCACCCACATCATCGTGCTGCACGCCCACATGGCCCAGGAGATGGGTTGGTTCTCCATGCGGCACGTGGGTCCCCGCCAGGGCGACGAGGGCGTGCTCGGCCGCTACGCGCTGCACTTCCACATGTGTGAGGACGGGGTCCGCGGCTCGACGGTCGACGGTGCCGTCGTCATGGACTCGGGCAACCACGCCTTCGTGGTCCACACCTCGCACGGCGTGTCCCTCCGGAACTGCGTCGCCCACGACAACGTCGAGGACGCCTACTGGTGGGACCTCGCCCCGGACACCCAGCGCGACGACGTGGTCACCACCAACGAGGTGCTCTACGAGAACTGCGTGGCCAGCTACGTACGGTCGGGCTCCAGCCCCCACGACACGTCGGGCTTCCTGGTCGGTGCGGGCCAGGGCAACACGGCGCGGGGCTGCGTCGCGACCGGGATCGACGGCGATTCGCTGGCCGCCGGCAGCTTCCGCTGGGACGGGCACTCGAGCGACGGCCACATCTGGGTCTTCGAGGACAACGTCTCGCACAACAACCGGGCGACCGGCATCTACTACTGGCAGAACAACGTCGACCGCACGATCATCGACCGCTTCACCGTCTACTACTGCGACTTCGGCATCGTTGCCGGCGCCTACAGCAACTCGGTGTCGTATCGCGACTCGGCCATCTATGCCTGCACCAGCAAGGGCTTGTTCATCGAGGCCACCAACCAGGCGGCGGGGACCGCCGACAGCGTGACCTACGAGGGGATCTACGTCGACCAGGCGGGTCTCACCGACTTCGCGGTGGAGATCAGCGATCCCTCGCTGGAGGGCAGCGGGATCACACCCGTCTCGGGCTGCCACTTCCGGGGCGGCACCACGGCACAGGTGGGCATCGACGGCGGCGACCTCCGCCAGCAGTACGAGTTCCGGAACTGCACCTTCGAAGGCAACGCCTTCTGGATCGACGAGGGCGTGCCGGCCAGCTCGGACATCCGGGTGGTCGACCGGGCCAACGGCTCGATGCGGCTGCTGCCTCTCGGTGCGGGCGGCCGCGGCCGGCCGGAATGGAACGCCGCTGTCACCTCGGTGTGAGCTGAGTCAGATGCTCGGCCAGCTGGCCCATCGTGACGACGTCGAGGCGGTCGGCGTCGCGCAACCGCGCCGCCGCGGCGCAGACCCGGCTCAGCACGTCGAGCGCCCGCTCCGGCGCAGCAGTGACGTTGTAGGGGTGGAACCAGAGGTGGAACAGCGACCGCTCCCGCGCCGCCTGCCGTAGCCGGGCCACCGGTTGGCGGGCCCAGAGCGCCGCTGGCGCCCACCGCCGGCTGGTGGCCGGGGCGAAGAGGTAGGTCTGGGGCACGTTCCACAGCCCCACCGGCCCCGGGGCGGGCACCACGGCCGACCCCGGCCCGGGACGGATCCGGTCCAGCGCGGCCGCCGCGGTGCGCCGCCATCCGGTCGAACCGGCGAAGGGCACGGGCCGGGGACCGCGGTAGCTGGTGAACCCAGCGGCCGCGAGCGTCTCGAGGTGGGCGATCGAGTTGCGGGGGTAGACGAAGGACCGGAGCTCCACGCCCTGCTTGCGGGCCACGGCCTGGCTCGCGGCGAGCTCGCTGGCGAAGACCTCGGCGCTGCAGCCCTCCTCGCCCGCGATGACGTGCGAGAAGGCGTGGCTGGCGATCTCCTGCTCGACCGGGCACGCGGCCACCTGCTCGACGATGTCCCGGCCGTAGTAGTAGGGCGCCTCCTCCAGCGACGAGCCGGGATCGACGGCGAACCAGTCCTCGTCGAGCCACGGGTAGTCGGGGCGGGCCAGCTCGGGGTGGCACCGGCCCTCGGCGTCGGGCTGGCAGTGGTCCAGGAACAGGTGTCCGACGATGGCCCAGGTGGCCGGGATCTCGAACCGAGCCAGGACGGCGAGAATCGCGGCGATGACCTCGCGCTCCCGGTCGAAGTGGTGGGAGTCGTCCACCGGGGCGCCACGACGATGGGCCAGCCCCCAGGCCAGTTCGGTGTCGATGGAAATGACGAACGCCCCCCGTTCGAGATGGACCGCGGCCGTCACGTGGCCTCCTCTCCGGGGACGTGAGCACGGGCTCGGGCATGGGATCGGGCCCGGGACTCGAGGAGGCCGCCGAGCTGTGCGGCCACGGCCTCGAGCCGGAAGCGCTGCGCCCAGGCCTGCGCCGCCTCGACCCGAGCGGTCCGGTCCGGCGCCGTGTAGGCAACCAGCATCGCGTCCGCGAGGGCATCAGCCGAGGTGGTCGATCCCCGGGCCAGCCAGGCGTGCCGGCCCCCGTCGGTCAGTTCGACCACCGCGGGGATGGGGAACGCCGCCACGGGCACGCCGAGGGCCAGCGCTTCGGCGACCGCTCCCGGCGACCCCTCCGACACCGAGCTGAAGGCGAAGACGTCGGCCGAGGCCACCAGCGAGCGGGCGTCGGGCCGGTAGCCCAGCAGGTGGACCCGGTCGGCCAGGCCGGTCTCGGCCAGCGCCGCCTGGATCAGCCCGTCGGCCGAACCGGGGGCGCCGGCGATGGCCAGGTTGGCGTCGGGAAGCTCGGCTTGGACCTTGGCGAACGCGGTGACCAGCGTGTCCAGGCCCTTCTCGGGCACTCGGCGAGCGACGTCGACGAACAGCGGCCCCGCCTCGGGCAGACCGAAGGCCTGGCGGTCGACGGTGATCGCAGCAGGATCGATCTGGACCGCCCGCGGCACGACCGTGCAATGGGCCGGGTCGAGGCCTCTCGCGGCGCAGTTGGTCCGGCGGGCGTGCTCGCTCACGGCCCGGTAGTGGACGTCGCCCCGGCGGTCGGACCAGGCGGCGACGCGGTAGAGGACCTTGGCCCGCCATCCCCGGTCGAGGGGGCCGTAGAGCTCGCCCGACCGGTTGAAGGTCGACACCACCGGGACCCGAGAGGACGTCGCCGCCAGCTGGCCCACCAGGTTGGCGCTGAACAGCGAGGTGTGGACCACGTCGGGGCGCCAGCGCCGCACCAGCCGCCGCAGCTTCAGCGCCGCCCAGGGCCAGCTGCGGCCG
>Ga0209382_10010092_pt1 | contig 11798 bp, 9 predicted proteins | sample SoiMetdeltSBSDD5_FD_187599 | JGI IMG/M metagenome (GOLD analysis project Ga0209382, IMG submission 187599) | Bulk soil microbial communities from a Populus tree surrounding site in Tennessee, USA - Soil MetaG P. deltoides SBSDD5 (SPAdes) (version 2) | ecosystem: Environmental > Terrestrial >...
TCGTCGCCGAGGCAGAAGAAGCGCAGCCGATAGACCGCGTTGCGGTCGGCTACGTACTCGCGCTTCAGCGTCTGCATGTTGAGCCGCATGCTGTAGCCGTAGACGAACGGTCCGACAAAGCTTCCGTCGTGGAAAAGGTGCAGGCGCTGCGGCGGCGCGAAGATGTGGTTGGTGTCGCGCGTATGCAGGTTGTACGGCGCGATGAACTCGCTCACCAGCGTCGAGGCGTAGAACAGAAGCAGGATCGCGCCCGCGATCACCGCGATGCGGTGGCGGCGGAACTTCCACCACATGATCTGCCACTGGGAGGCGCGGTAGAAGCGCTCCTGCTCCGGCGTGAGGATCTCCGCCGCGTGCGGCTCGAACGGCGCCTGCGAGACGTAGTGTTCGAGCGTCTGGCTCACGCTTTGACCCCCTGACAAGGGGGTCGTGAGCCGAAGGCGAGCGGGGGGTTGGTTTTCTTGGCAGCGGAAAACCCCCCGCTCGCGTTGCTGGCGCCCCCCTTGTCAGGGGGGCGGCAAAACCGAACGGTCATTTCGCCACCCCGCCGGTGAGCCGGATGCGCGGGTCCAGAGCTGCCAGCAAGACATCGGAGACAAACATCCCGATAACCGTGAGCAAGGACAGGAACATCAGGAAAGACCCCGCCAGGTACTGGTCCTGGCTGCGCAATGCCTCGAGCAGCATCGGCCCGGAGGTCTGCAGCGAGAGCACCACGGCGACGATCGCCGAGCCGGAGATGACGCTCGGCAGCAGGTTGCCGATGTCGGCGATGAACGGGTTGAGCGCCATGCGCAGCGGGTACTTCACCAGCAGCGGAAAGCGCGGCATGCCTTTCGAGCGCCCGGTGACCACGTAGGGCTTCTGCAGCTCATCGAGCAGGTTGGCGCGCAGCCGCCGGATCATGCCCGCGGTGCCGGAGGTGCCGATTACGATCACCGGGATCCAGAGGTGCTCCATCACCGAGATCGCCTTGCCCACGCTCCAGGGCTGGCCGAGGTACTCCGGATCCATGATGCCGCCGATCGACAGGCCGAACTGCGCGTTGGCGAAATACATGAGCACCAGCGCGAGCAGGAAGTTGGGCGTGGCAAGGCCGACATAGCCGAGGAACGTGAGCCCGTGGTCGCCCCAGCTGTACTGGTGGGTCGCGGCGTAGAAGCCGATCGGGAACGCGACCGCCCAGGTGAAGAGGATCACCGAGAAGTTCAGGATGAACGACAGGAACAGGCGGTCGCCGACCACGTCCTTCACCGGCAGGTCGTGCTCGAAGGACCAGCCGAGGTCGCCCTGCAGCAGGCCCGAGAAGCCGTTCTCGCCCGGCCACACGCCGATCCAGATCGCGTACTGCTCGACGAAAGGCTTGTCGAGGCCGTATTGCTTGCGCAGGAACACCGCCTTCTCCATCGCCGCCTTGTCGCCCTGGCTCTGCAGCTCGGCGATCTGGTTGGAGAGGAAGTCGCCCGGCGGCAGCTGGATGATGATGAACGTGACCATGCTGATCACGATCAGCGTCGGAATCATGATCAGCAGGCGGCGCAGCGTGTACTTGAGCATTACCTGAACCAGAAGGTATCGGGGCGATAGATCCCGAAGAACGCGCCCGGATCCCAGTTGTAGAACCCCTGCTGCGGCACGTTCATCAAGGTGTCGCGCGCCACCACCGGCTGCGGCACGCCCGAGACCACGCCGATCACGAACTGCTGCTCGGCGTGCAGGTCGAGCATCGCGTGCCACGCGCGCTCGCGGTCCTGGCGCGTGGCGCCTTCCATCCACGTCTTGTAGAGGCGCTGCAGCTCCTTCACCTCCGGAATATCGACCGCCTCGCCCGACTTGCCGCCGGTCTCGAGGTGCTGGCCGAACTTCGGCCACTGGTACTGCGTCTGGCTGGTGGGCGCGAGCTCGTCGGGGCTGTTCTCGGCGGTGGCGAGGCCGTTTTCGAGCCCGCTCCACACCGAGATCACGGTCTCGCCGGAGTAAATGCGATTGCGCCAGGCCTCGCGCTGCGAGGGTTTGCTGAAGAGCTTGATGCCGACCTCGCGCCAGGTCTCGCGGATCAGCTCGAGCACGTCGGTGTGCTCGGTGGACTCGCCCGCGGTCTCGACGATGATCTCGAGCGGCCTGCCGTCGGGCAGCCGGCGAATGCCGTCCCGCCCCATGCGCAATCCCATCTGGTCCAGCAGTTGAGACGCTTGCTTCCGGTCGTAGCGCGCCCAGCGCGTGCGGTAGTCCTCGCGGAACAGCGGGCTCTCCGGCAGCACGGTGTTGTTCGATTCGATCGCGAGGCCGAAGTACAGCACCTGATTCACGAGCGAGCGGTCGATCGCGAGCGAGAGCGCGCGGCGGAAGCGCGCGTCGCGCAGGAGCTTGCGCCACTGCGGGTCGTTCACGTTCAGGTTGGGGAAGAGGGCGAAGTGAGAGCCCTTTCCCGGGCGCCAGAGGAGCGTGCGGTAGCCGTTCTGCTTTTCGCCCTGTTTGAGGAAGGTGTAGTTGTTGAAATGGACGTCGCGCGCTTGCAAGTCGGCTTCGCCGGCGCCGGTCTTGGCCGGGATCAGCTTCGGATCGGCGACCGCGAGGATGAAGCGATCGATATAGGGCAGCTGCTGCCCCTGCTCGTCCACGCGGTGGAAGTAGGGGTTGCGCACCGCGATGAAGCGGTCCGCCGGCGGCTTGGTGGTGTTCATCCACGGCTGCAGCGTCGGCAGGTCGGGGTTGTCGGACTCGTAGAGGTTGTCGGCGCGGTTATGCACCGCCGACCACTTGCGCTTGGCGCTGCCGTCGGCGTCCGCCTTGCGCACCTTCTCGGAGTACTTCTTGTGCAGGGGCTTGAGGTAGTGCGCCGGCCGGTAGATGAAAAGCGGCGAGGCGCCGGCCTGGCGCGGCAGGAAGTGCGGATTGGGCTTGTGCCAGCTGTAGCGCACCATCGTGTCGGACAGCACCTCGAACTTCGGCTGCTCGCCCTCGACCAGCAGGTCCCTCGGCGGACCGGCGGGCGAGAGCTCCTTGTTCGTCGCTACGTCCTCCCAGTAATAGCGGAAGTCCTCGGCAGTGAAGGGATGTCCGTCGGACCAGCGATGGCCCTTGCGCAGCTTGAGCGTGAAGATGCGCCCTTCCTTCACCTCGAACGATTCGAGCAGGTCGGGAACGAGCTCCAGGTTCGTGTTGTAGCCGACGAGCCGCGCGTACCCGTACACCACGAGCAAGCGCGTATCGCGGCTGCGCCCGACCAGGCTGTGCAGCGTGCCGCCGTGCTTTCCGGGCTGCCCGACTTGCACGACCAGCGGCTGCTGCGGCAGGCGCTTCTCGAGCGGCGGCAGCTTTCCGGTCGATACGTCGAGACGCAGCATCGGGGGTTCACCAGGATTTGCCCAAGCGAGGAATCCCGGCACGCACAGGAGCGCAAAAACAAGAAGCCTCATGCCGCGCCTCGTACGATTTGGCGGCGGCATCATGCCGCCCTCACCATGTGGCCCTTGCCGATGTCCTGCATGCCCGGTCCGTCGCCGCCCGCGATGCGGAACTCCGCGGGCCACGCGGCGGGGTCGGAGGCCTTGCCCTCCATCAGCGCGTCGAAGTCGAGCTTGCGGCTCAGGTCGGGCTCGGGGACCGCGGCGAGCAGCGCGCGCGTATACGGATGCACCGGATTGCGGAATAGCTCGGCCGCCGGCGCGAGCTCGACGATGCGTCCGGCGCACATCACCGCGATGCGGTCGGCGAGGTAGTTCACCACCGCGAGGTTGTGCGAGATGAAGATGTAGGCGAGTCCGAGCGCGACGCGCAGGTCGGCGAGCAGGTTGAGCACCTGAGCCTGCACCGAGACGTCGAGCGCCGAGACCGGCTCGTCGCAGATGAGGAGCTCGGGGCCGAGCGCGAGCGCGCGCGCGATGCCGATGCGCTGGCGCTGGCCGCCCGAGAAGCTGTGCGGATAGCGCCGCAGGTGGCGCACGTCGAGGCCCACCAGCCCCATCATTTCCTTGACGCGCGCGAAGCGTTCGTCCGCGTCGCCGATGCCGTGGATCACGAGCGGCTCGCTCACGATGTCGTAGGCGGTCATGCGCGGATTGAGCGAGCTGAAGGGATCCTGGAACACGAACTGCACCTTGCGCCGGTAGGCGAACAGCTCGGGGCCCTTCATCGCCAGGACATCCTTGCCGTGGAAAACGATTTTTCCGCGGTCGGGCGCGATCGAGCGCAGGATCATGCGCGCGGTGGTGGTCTTGCCGCAGCCCGACTCGCCGACGAGGCCGAGGCACTCGCCCGCGCCGACCTCGAAGCTCACGTCGCCCACGGCAAGGAATTCGCCGCTCGAACCGCCGCCGCCGAGGAACGAGCGCTTGCGCGTGGAATAGCGCTTGGTGAGGTTCTTGACCTCGAGCAGGTTGCCGACCACCTGCCGGCGCTGGCGCACGGTGGTGATCAGGCTGTCCTCGCTCACTTGCACCTCGCGGATCGGCGTGAGGCGCTCGCCCGGCTTCATGTTGAAGCGCGGCACCGCGCGCATCAGCGCCTTGAGGTACGGGTGGCGCGCCTCGCGGAAGATGTCGGTGAGCGTGCCCGACTCCATGACCCGCCCGCGGTGCAACACAACCACCTCTTCTGCCATGTTCGCCACCACGCCCAGGTCGTGCGTGATGAGGAGCACCGCCATGTGGAACTCCTGCTGCAGCTCCTTGATGAGCTGGAGGATCTGCGCCTGGATGGTGACGTCGAGCGCGGTGGTCGGCTCGTCCGCGATCAGCAGCGCCGGCCGGCACACGAGCGCCATCGCGATCATCGCGCGCTGGCGCAGGCCCCCCGAGAGCTCGAAGGGGTAGGTGTGCTCGGCCTTCACCGGGTCGGGAAAACCGACCCGGCGCAGCATCTCGAGCACCGCCTCGCGCCGCTCCTTCTTGCCGAGGTCGCGATGCAGCGCGAGCGCTTCGCCGATCTGGTTGCCGATCGTGTGCAGCGGCGAGAGCGCGGTCATCGGCTCCTGGAAGATGATCGAGATGCGACCGCCGCGGATGTCCTGCAGCGCGCGGCCTTCCGGATCGAGGCGCGAAATATCGACCTCGGAGCCGTCCTCGGGATCGCGAAACACGATCTCGCCCGACTCGATGCGCGCGATGCGCGGCAGGATGCCCATGATCGACTGCGCCACCACCGACTTGCCCGAGCCCGACTCGCCAACCAGCGCCACCGTGCCGCCGGCCGGAATGCGGAACGAGACGCCGTCGACCGCCTTGACCGTGCCGGCGTCGACGGAGAGATAAACCTTCAGATCGCGGACGGTAAGAAGGTCAGCCATGCGCCGCCGCAGTATACGAGAACACCTCTGGGGCGGAGAGCCATTGAACATCGCGCAAAGTCAAAAGACGTTCGAGAAATTTCCAGGCTTGCGCGTCGTGCGCAGCGTGGTGGGTCAGCCAGCCCACGGGTTCTTCGCCATCGAGGAAACCGAGCGCGGCGGCCAGTGCCTCCCCCTCGCCGATGAATCCTTTGCCGCGCCGCCACGCCACGATGTCGACGTGGGTGTTCACCTGCCGCAGGCCGGGCGCCGGCTCGGCGCTCGCGCGCGCCCCATAGCCGCTCAGGCCGCGCAGGCCGATCGCGGGCAGTTTCTTTAGCAGGTCCTTGCGCACGCGATTCCACGGCGGGGCGAGAACGGGGAGAAAGCGCTTGCCGGCGAGCGTGCGCAGCGTGCCGAAGCCGTCGGAGACGCGCGCGAGCGTGCTTTCGATCGGCTCGCCGGCCGGGTACTCGGTCTTCTTCTCTCCCACCGCGGCGCGGTTGCGATGGTCGGTGCCGTGCTGCAGCACCGTCACGCGCTCGTGCAGCAGGCGGAAAAGCTCCGACTCCGCGGCCTCGGGAACCACGGCGAGCGCCACCGGAACGGCCGCGCGCTTCGAAAGGCCGAGCAGCTTCTTCAATTCAGGCAGTACCGCGCCGGCGTCGTCGTCGCGCCACCAGAATTGCACCGGCCGGCCGGCATCGCGCCGGCGCGCAAGCTCCACTTCGAAGGCGCTCCAGCTCAACCCAGCCACTCGCGCAGCAGCTCGGCGCTGCGCCGCGCGCCGCCGAGATCGATTGCGCCCGCCGCCGGCCACGGCCCCGCCGCCGCGCGATCGATGGCCGCGGCAAGCGTCGCCGCCGTCAGCGCTCCCTCCTCCACCACGTGCACCAGCCCCCTCTCCCCCAGAAGTCTTGCCCGCAGCGTCTGCTCGCACTCCGCGCCGCCCGCGAAGGGCACCAGCACCGCCCGGGCCCGCGCCTGCAACGTTTCCAGCACCGTGTTGTACCCGGCCTGGCTCACCGAAAGCACGCAGTTTTTCAGGCGCAGGGTGAAATCGCTCCGCGCGCGCTCGACGATCACGCCTTCGGCCTGCAGACCGCCGAGGACCTTCGCATTCACACCGGCAAGGATGCGCCACACGCAGTCGCGCAGTCGAGTGAGCGCGCGCGCCTGGATCGCCGTTTCCAGCAGCCGTCCTCCCGCGGCGCCCCCGCCGGCCGAGACCAGGACTTCGCCGGCGCCCGCCTCACCAGCGTCGGATATGTCGTCGACTACATAACCCGTGTAATGGAGCTTGCCCGCCAGGTGCTTGGCGGCCGGGAGGCTGCGCTCGAGAGTCACTACTTTCGGATCCGCGTGCACCAGCAGACGGTCGAAATACCGCGTGAAGCGCTCGAGCGCCTCGGCCTCGCGCGCGGGGTTCGGTTGCAGGATGTCGCGCACCGAGCACACGACCAGCGGCCGCGGGTTGTTACGGACCGCCAACTCGAGCAGCGGCAGCAGCTCGAAGCGCATCTGCCGCCGGCCGAACGGAAACAGCTCCACGATGAGCGCATCGGGAGAAGCGGCGTGAAACGCCTGGAGCAGCGCCTCGCGCCGGCGCGCCTTCCAGGCGTCGTCGACCGGCTTGCCGTGCTCGTCGATGAGCTGCCGGAAGTCCGGGCTCGAGACCGCCGGCAGCTGAAGAACCTCGATTCCCGGCACCGGCTCGCCGCCGCTCGCGAGCGTGACCTGGAAGCCGGCCGCGCGCAGCGCCTTGGCGAGGGTCGCCGCGCGCTTGAGATGCCCGATGCCGAGCAGGTGCTGAACGTAGAAAAAAACTCTCACCGCACGTTCAGTCGCTGGACCTCGGGGATTCCTTGCGCGTCGAGCACGAAAAAGTGCGCCGCTCGCCAATCGAGCTTCGCCGGCGCCGCACCGAGCATGTTCCAGCCGCTCGCCTCGGCGAGGATCACGCGAATGACGCCGCGATGCGTGATGGCCAGCGTCGGCGTGCGGCTGCGCGCCACCTCCTCCAGCCACCCGCGCAACCGGGAGAGCAGCGCGCGCGGGCTTTCGCCGCCGAGCGGCGTGAAGTCGAGCCCGCGCGCTTCGTTCGCGCGCATCTCTTCGCCCAGGCGCGCGCGCAATGCGCCGAGCGTTTCGCCCTGCCAGCGACCCCAGTCCATCTCGGCAAGGCGCGCATCGCGCGGCGCATCCGGCGCGCCGAGCAGCGCCGCGGTCTGCACGCAACGGCGCAGAGGACTGGTCACGATGCGCATGCCGCGGCATGCATCGGGCAGGGAGATCGAAACATCCTCGAGCAACGGCACATCGGCTTGCCCCTGGATGCGTCTTTCGACGCTCCACGCCGTGTCGGCGTGGCGCATCAGCGCGAGCACGGTCATAGCGCGCCGAGCAAATTTTTGAGCCGGGTCGCCGCCGCGTCGACGCTTCGCTCCCTTGCGACGAATTCCGCGGCCTCGCGTCCGAGCGCCGCGCGGCGCTTGGCATCGACGAGAAGCTCGCGCACCGCACCCGACAGTGAGGTTTGATCTTTCACCAACAAACCCGTCCTGCCGTCGCGGACCACGTCGGGCACGCCGCGCGTCGCGCGCGATACCACCGGCAGCCCGGCCGCCTGCGCCTCGAGCAGCGCCATCCCGTAGGCTTCGTTCACCGCGGGCCAGACGTAGAGATCGCCCGCCGCGTAGACCTCGGCCAGCGCGCGCGCGCCCAGCGTGCCCAGGTAGCAGGCGCGTCCCGGCACCGCGGCATGGAACGCGGACTCGACCTCGCCGCGCGCGGCGCCGTCGCCGGCGATGAGCAGGCGCCACGGCAAGTCGCCGAGCTGCGCGAGCGTCGCCGCAAGCGTGCGGTAGGAAGCGAGCTTGTCGCCGGCGCGCATCATGGCCGCCACGACGATCCAGGGTGCCGCGGGATCGAGCGCGTGCTCGCGTGCGAGCCGCGCGCGATGCGCCTTGCGCTCGCGCGCCGCCTCGCGATAAGGCGCGGCGTCGAGAAAGGGCGGCAGGTGCACCAGGCGCTCGTTCGGCACGAGCTCCTCCAGCCCCGCCACGTCGTACCGCGCCGGCGAGATCACCAGGCGCGCGCGGCTGATGGCGTCGGCCGCCGCTTCGTGTCCGAGCGCCCACGGCCCGCTCGCGCGCTTCTGGGCATACGAGGCTTCGGCGATCACGTAAGGGATGCCGAGCGCTGCGCTCACCGCGGGACCGAGCCAGTCGGGCGCCTTGTAGTACACGTGGTAGGTGAACCAGACATCGGGGCGCAGCGCGGCGGGCCCATTGCGCCACTGCGCGACGATGCGCTGCGCGAGCGCGTCGCCCTGCTTGCGCAGGGCCTGCTGGCGCTGGGTATCGCCGTCGGCGTCGAAGCTGCGGAAGGTCGACACCAGCTCCACGTGGTCGGCGACGCGCTCGAGCGTGTCCATCAGGAGTCCCGCTACGCGCCGATCGCCCGAAGGCGTTGCGTGCGTCGGCGGCTTAAGCGGTGCGTAGAACGCGATCCGCACCGGATGCCGCGAGGCCGAACTTGCGCGCGAGCCGGTCGAGGTTCGCGTCGAGCGCGAAGCTCTCGAGCACGCGCGCCTGCCCGGCCTGTCCCAGCGCGCGCCGGCGCGCCGGGTTCGCGATCAGCGCTTCGAGCGCGCGCGCGAGCGCCGCCGGGTGATTCTCTTCCACCAGCACGCCGCTCTGGCCGTCGCGCACCAGCTCGGGGATCGCCGACACCCGCGTCGCGACGCAAGCGAGCGCCTGGCTCTGGGCTTCGACCAGCACGTTCGGCAGGCCGTCGCGGTCGCCGTCGCGCGCCACGCGGCTGGCGAGCGCGAAGAGATCCGCGCCGCGGTATTCCGCGAGCAGCTCGTCCTGCGTGCGCGCGCCGCGCCATTCCACGCGCTGCGCGATTCCCAGCGCGCGTGAGAGCTTTTCCATCCTGCCCTTCAGCGGGCCGCCCCCGACATGCACCAGCTTCCAGTGCAGCGACGCCGGAAGACGCGCCAGCGCCTCGAACAGCACGTCGGTGCCCTTCTTCTCGACCAGCCGGCCGACCGACAGGATCACCACCGGATCGGCGGCGTTGCGGCCATCGCGCATGGATGGAACCGAGGACGACCTGGCCGGAAACCGGGTCAAGTCGATCCCGTGGTAAACGAGCTCGACGCGGCCCGCGGGCGCGAGCGCCCCGAGGTGCTCGCGATTTGCGCCGGTGCAGGTCACGAGCCACTCGCACGACTCGAGCTTCTCGCGCTTCTCCCATTCCGGCGTGGTCCAGATGTCCTTGGCGTGCGCCGATCCCGTCCACGGCAGGCCCAGAAGCAGCGCCGCGTAGCGCGTCACCGAGGCCGGCGTATGCAGGAAATGCGCGTGCAACTGCTTGACGTCGCCCGGCAGCTCGGCGGCGAGCACCAGCGCCTGGCCGAAGCGGCGGATGCGGTTTGGCGTTCGGTCGCGCGCAAGGTCGCGCAGCCAGAGGGCCCGCACCGCCGGATACTTCACATTTTCTCGCAGCTTCCACCACGCCCGCAGCACGCGCAGCGGCTCGAGCAAAAGGTACTCCGGGAGATAGAGCAGCGCGGCGCGGATCTCGCCGTGAACCGCGTGCCGGCGCGCGTCGGTCGGCCTGCGCAAGGAGACGATCAGGATCTCGAGGCCCCGGCGCTCGAGCGCGGCGATCTCGTGCGCGATAAAGGTCTCGGAGAGGCGCGGATACCCCTTGAGAACGAAAGCGACCCGCAAGCTACCGGATGCGCGAAACGCGGAGCGTCGCGCGCTCCTCCTCCTCGGTGGGCGCGATCCAGGGCGCGACCAGGCGCCCGACGTTCTTCAGCCCCTCGAGCAGCCCGGGCACCACCACTTCAGAGGGCAGGTTCTGGCGCGGCAGCGCGCGGAGCGCCGCGGCCATGACCGCGGGATCGTAGGTGCCGTCGTCGGTCAGCATGCTGACCAGGCCGATCTCGGCGGCGCGCGAGGCGCGGATGAACTGCTCGAGGCGCGGCTCGGTGCGCGGCACGATGAGCGCGCGCTTGTCGAGCGAGAGCACCTCGCAGAAGGTGTTGTAGCCGCCCATCGCCACCACGCCGACGGCGCGCGCGACGAGCGCCTCGAGCTGGCCGTGGAAGGTAATCGCATCGACGCGCTTGAGCTTCGCCGCGCGGTCCATGAACTCGGCCTGGCGCTCGGCCTGCATGAAGGGCCCGAGCACGAGCAGCGCCGGGTAGGGCAAAAGCGGGTCGTGCTCGTAGGCGCGCAGCACCCAGTCGATCAGGCCTTCGCCGTCGCCGCCGCCGCCGGTCGTCACCAGGACGAACGGCTTGTTGGCCATCTCGGGCAGCCGCGGCGGCGCGCCATGCGTGGGCACCTCGCGGTGGAGATAGCCGGTGTACACCATCTTCTTGCGCACGCTCTCGGGCAGCGCGATGCCTTCGAGCGGATCGCAGATCTGCGGCAGCCCGTAGACCCAGATCTCGTCGTAGAACTCGCGCAACGCGGGCAGCGCCTTCTTGCGCTGCCACTCCGGCTCGAGGAGCCGCGGCTCGTCCATCACGTCGCGCAGGCCGAGGATCAGCCGCGTGCCCTGGCGCTTGAGCACCTTGAGCGTCTGCAGGAGCTCGCCGCGCAACCCGACCGGCTCCTTGTCGACGATGAACACGTCGGGAGCGAACTCCTCCGCCGTGTGCTGGATGATCGAGGCGCGCATCGACATCGTCTCGCGGACGTCGAGGTGCAGGTTGAGCGAGGTGTACTCGCCGTTGCGCAGCTTGATCACGCCGGGCACGCGCACGAAGTCGACGCGGGTGCGAAAGTCGAAGCTGCCGATGATCGGCGAGCCCGAGAGGATCAGGACCGAGAGCTGCTTGTAGCGCTCGACGAGCGAATGCGCGATGGTCCGGCAGCGGCGCAGGTGGCCGAGGCCGAAGGTGTCGTGGCTATAAATGAGTATGCGGCCATCGTTCCGTCTGGATCTCATGGCGCCCCTCCCTCCCCTTATGGGACCCGATTTTCGACTGCTGCGACCGGGCTGCGCAAGTCCTGCCGCACCCGGCACGCTTTGCAGGCCCCGCAGGGCCGGAAGCCCTCGAGCGGCCGCCGACAGGACCACGTCAGCTTGAGTAGCTCCTCGGGCAGGCCGGCGGCCAGGTCGGCCTTGGGCGTATGGAACACGGGGTAGCTCCATTCGACCTGCGGCTCGCCGAGCTTGCGCGCGCGGTAGCAGGCGTACATCTCGTCGAACACCCTTTTCTGGCGCGCCGAGCGGTTGGCGATGTCGGTGTCGGCGGCGAGCGCGCCAACCGCGATGCGATTGCAGCCCGGCGTATCGATCGCCACCTGGCACGCGACGAAAGCGATCGACAGGTAGTCGATCGGGATCGCTTCGAGCGCGGTGAAATCGAGCCCGGATTCGGAGTAGCGGAACGCCCGGTAATGCCTTCGGCAGTACGCCACGATCGCTTCGACCGCGCGGCGCTCGGCGCGCTCGCGGCCTTCGCGGTTCGCCATGTGAATGTGATGCACGCGCAACTCCTCCG
>Ga0209382_10010094_pt1 | contig 11797 bp, 9 predicted proteins | sample SoiMetdeltSBSDD5_FD_187599 | JGI IMG/M metagenome (GOLD analysis project Ga0209382, IMG submission 187599) | Bulk soil microbial communities from a Populus tree surrounding site in Tennessee, USA - Soil MetaG P. deltoides SBSDD5 (SPAdes) (version 2) | ecosystem: Environmental > Terrestrial >...
TCCACGTGATCCCAAACGGTAATATCCAGATCGTGACCGTTCTCACAAAGGAATGGGCGCGCGCCGTGGTCGACATTACAGTGGGGTATCGGGAGAACCTTGAGAAAGTTTTCCGCGTGCTGGACCGCGTTGGCGACCGGCTGCACGAGGATTGGCCGGATCGCGTGACGGAAAAGCCGACGATTCTCGGTATCGAACAACTCGGGCAGGACGGTGTGATGATCCGCTGCGTCACCAAGACTCCGCCAATGAAACAGTGGGAGGTCATGCGGGAATGGCGCCGCCGGATCAAGGAAGAGTTTGAGAGGCAGGGAATCGAAATACCCGTTACTCAGAAGACGGTACTGCTGCAATCTGGTGAGGGCTCTGCGAAAACGCGGTAAAAGGGAAAGGGGATCTGACCAATTCCTAATTCTTAAATCCTAATTCCTATCCGAGGGAAATGGCATGATTGAACCTGTTCCCTCGGATAGGAATTAGGATTTAAGAATTAGGAATTGGTCAGATCCCCTTTCCCTTTTACCTCTACTGCGGTTTCTTTGAATTGATCAACTGATCGAGTCCGTCAGTCGATCCATTCTTGAGCTGGTACAGCTTCACAAGTTGGTCTCTAGCCGGCTGTGCGACTACGCCGCCAAGGGCGACCGCGGTTGCCAGAGTCTCGATCGCCTGATCGCGCTTCTTTCCAGCGTCGACTCCAAGTGCGTCCGCTTTTGCTTTCAAGTCGGCGACCTGTGCCGCGTCTGCGTTGCTCTTGATTGCGTTATTAGCCTCGTCGACAGCAGTCAGATACGTCTTTCCGACTGCAGTCGCCTGGCCGCTGTACGAAAGCCCTAGTCTGAACTGCGCGATACCATCCTTGGGATTGATTTTGACGACTTTTTCGTATTCCTCGACAGATTTGTCGTAGTTCTGGCGATTCAGCGCGATGAATCCGAGATTGGCATGCAGGGTCGATTCAATCCCGTTCTTCTGGTTGGTCCAGTCCGCGTCGGACACGCTTGCGGGTTTGGCTCCTCCGAAAATCTTGGCGACAACCGCCTGCGCCTTCGTCGCATATTGCTCGGCTTTATCCAGTGCGGCTTTCTTGCCGCTTTCGTCCGTCGGCAACCTTTCGGGGATCAGGCTTGAAAGCGTGATCAAGGTATTCGCGTCTTCCGGAACGAGCGCCAGTACCTTGTCGCCGAATTCGATGACTTTGGGAATATTGTCGGATTTAGCGGCTGAGTCCATGCCCATTGAGTAGATCTGCGCCTGTTTATCAGGAGCCATGTTGGGCACGACTTCTGTCACTTTCGAGGCAGCGTCCATCGATTTCGGGAAATTCTGGGCATCCGCATAACCCTTAACCATCATGATGTATGCGTTCGTGCGGAAGGAAACGTCGGAATCCTTGAAGGTGTTCAGGAAAGTCTCGGCGAGTTCGGCTTTTTTCGCCGGTCCTTTTTCGGTGTAAGCGGCGTTGTATGCGTCGTATTCCGCCTTGGATTTCATCGCTGGTGCTTGCCCGAAGATCGCAGGCGCGGGGGCAATCACAAGGACGAACATCATCAGCGCCAGGGACAAACCCAAGTATGCAGTTCTTCTCATTTGGAAATTTCCCTCCTCAAAATGCCTAGCCTCAAAACTAAAAAGGGCGGCGCGGGGCCGCCCAAACTCACACGGATGTTATTTCTTCGAAGCGATCAGCTTATCCAGACCGACCAGCGAATCATTGTTCTGCTGTTTGTAAAGTGATTCGAGTCTCGCCATCGCCTGCTGTGCGCCATTCGCCACGGCCGATGCCAGCGCATCGATTACTTCGCCTCGTTTCGCGCGCGCCGTATCTCGCAACGCTTCGGCTTGCGCGGTCAATTCCTCGATTTGGAATCTTTCGGCCCTCTTTGCAATCGCGTCATTCTGCGCTTTTGCGGCTTCCGCGTAACTTTTCGCAAAACCGCTGTACTGCTGGTCGAGAGACAAGCCGAGGAAGTACCAGACATTCGGGTCCTTCGGCAACGACTTCACTGCGGTTGTCAGCTCCGTCGCGGCCTTTTCATAGTCAGCCTTGTGATACAGCGTCTCGCCGAGGGCACCATGAATGGCTCCTTCGATGGCCTGCTTCTGTGTTGCCCATTGGGCATCGGGCAATCCGAAATCTTTCCCGGTCAGTGAACCCAGTCCCGTTAACGCGGAATTCCCGTACTTCAGCGCCTTATCAAGGGCCGCATTCTTCGCATTCGCGTCGGCGGGCAGAGCTCTCGGAATTGTGCTTGCGACGGTGACCAAGGTGGGTACGTCATTCGGGGCGATGGCGATGACCTTTTCGCCGAACGCAATCACTTTCGCGTCGTTATTGGTCTGTTGCGCGGCAGCCATTCCCTGTGAGTACACGGCCGCTTTGTTAGCCGGTTTCATACCGGCAGCTATTTGTTCAACCTTGTCGGCGTACTCCATGACTTTCGCCCAATTGTTGGTCTTGGCGTGCAGGGTAACAACGGTCAGGAATACGGGTTCAACGTATGTTGAGGTCTTGAAGTCCGTTAGGAACTTCTCGCCCATGGCGAGTTTTTGGGCCGCGTTTTCTTCTGCGTAGAAAGCCGTGTAAGCCTCGACGTCGGCTTGCGCCCAGCTTTGCGTCGGAACCAATAGCAAAAAGAACAGTAACAGTGGTGAACCCAAATAAGCGGTTCTCTTCATTTTGAAACTAACCTCCTCAACAAATCCAAGGGATCTGCGGTCTCGACGATCCGAGAAAGGCGCCCCGGTATTCGGTGCGACATCGCAATTTTTTTCGAAATTAAAAACCCATCTGCAGCTCAGGCTTCCGGCGTGTCGCCGATTCTACAAAAACCATAAGCAGCATGCAAATCAATAGATTTAGTCGTAATACTCCATTCCCAAATGGGTAATCATGTCCTCGCCGCGCAAGTACCTGAGCGTGTTTTTGAGCTTCATCAGCTGGATGAACAAATCGTGTTCGGGATACAGTCCCGGCGCGCACATCGGACTCTTGAAATAAAAACTCAACCACTCCTGAATGCCGCGCATGCCGCAACGTTGAGCGAGATCGAGGAATAAGACGAGATCGAGCACGATAGGCGCTGCGAGGATGCTGTCCCGGCACAGGAAGTTAATTTTAATCTGCATGGGATAACCGAGCCAACCGTAGATATCGATGTTATCCCAGCCTTCTTTGTTGTCGCCCCGCGGCGGATAATAGTGGATTCTCACTTTATGGGTGAAATCCTTATATAGGTCCGGATAAAGGTCCGGCTGCAGGATTTGATCGAGCACGGACAGTTTGCTTTCTTCCTTCGTTTTGAACGAATCCGGATCGTCCAGCACTTCGCCGTCGCGGTTACCGAGGATGTTGGTCGAAAACCAGCCACTCAAACCAAGCATCCGGGACTTCAGGCCCGGCGCGATGATGGTTTTCATCAGCGTCTGGCCAGTCTTAAAGTCTTTCCCGCAGATCGGCACGCCGTTTTCCTGCGCCAGTTGTGTCAGCGCCGGAATGTCGACCGTCAGATTCGGCGCGCCGTTGGCGAAGGGAATCCGCTTCGAGATTGCCGCGTAGGCATACACCATACTGGGTGAGATCGATGGATCATTATCCTGGAGAGCTTTCTCGAAAGACTTCAGCGTCGCGTGTGACGCTTCGGGTTTCAAGTACACTTCAGTACTTCCGCACCAAACCATCACCATCCTGCTGAGGTTGTTCTGTTTGCGGAAGTTTTCGATGTCGTCCATAACCTGCTGCGCAAGATCCATCTTGGTCTTTCCCGACTTTAAGTTGGGTCCCTGGAGTCTTTTGACGTACTGCTGGTTAAAAACAGCTTTCCAGGGACGAATTTTTTCGACTTCGGGTTTGACCGAGTCCAGCAGCGACTTTTCCAGCACCCCTGCCTTTACGGCGCCTTCGTAGCAGTTGTCTTCGTAGATGTCCCAGCCGCCGAATACCAGATCGTTCAGATCAGCAAGCGGTACGAAGTCCTTGATGAGAGGAACGCGCTTGTCGGTACGCTTTCCCAGCCGGATCGTGCCGAGCTGCGTCAGCGAACCGACCGGATACGCGATCTTCTTTTTGACCGCCTCGACGCCGGCGATAAATGTGGTGCTGACGGCTCCGAGGCCGGGAATAAGCACGCCCAGCTTGCCCTCAGGTGAATCGATCTTCTGCCCTTTCTTAATCACAAATCCTCCGTACAGTTACGCGCTGTCATTCTTGAACTTGTCGCCTCGCTGTGTCCAGCTTGCTTTGGTGAAGTCGCGGTTCATTCGCGCAATCACTTCCAATTTGATTTCCTTCGGGCACACCGCTTCGCATTCTCCGATATTTGTGCAGTAGCCGAAGGCTTCGGCTTTCACTTGAGCGACCATATTCAGCGCGCGATCGTACCGTTCGGGCTGCCCTTGTGGAAGCAGACCGAGATGAGCGATTTTAGCCCCCGTGAACAGCGCCGCGGCAGCGTTAGGACACGCGGCCACACAAGCGCCGCAGCCGATGCACGCCGCGGCATCCATCGCCAGGTCGGCGTTCTTCTTGGGAACCAGGATGGTATTGGCATCTTGAGGGCTTCCGGCCGGGATGCTGATGAAGCCTCCGGCGGCTACAACGCGGTCGAAAGCACTTCGGTCGACAACCAGATCCTTCACCACTGGAAACGCTTTCGCGCGCCACGGTTCCAGATAGAGTTCATCTCCGTCGTTGAAATGCCTCATGTGGAGCTGGCAAACCGTCGTTCCACGCTGCGGCCCGTGCGCAACGCCGTTGATCATGAAGCCGCACATCCCGCAGATGCCCTCGCGGCAATCGTGATCGAAGGCGATCGGATCTTCACCTCGAGCGATGAGATCTTCGTTCAGCACGTCCAACATCTCGAGAAAGGACATGTGCTCGTTTACTTTGGTGTGCTCGTACCTGACCAGCTGCCCGACCTGACCGGCACTCTTCTGCCGCCAAACGTGAAGGATCAATTTCATCTTATTTGTAACTCCGTTGCGTTGGATGGACGTATTCGAAGGACAGCGGTTCCTTGTTGAGCACTGCAGGCTTGTTCGGCCCCGTGTACTCCCATGCCGCGACGTAGCTGTAACGTTCATCGTCGCGCAACGCTTCTCCATCGGGTGTTTGAAATTCCTCACGAAAATGTCCGCCGCACGATTCATTGCGGTGTTGTGCATCGAGGCACATCAACTCGCCAAATTCGAGGAAATCGGCCACCCGGCCGGCATTCTCCAGCGACTGATTGAGCTCTTCGCCACTGCCAAGGACAGTGACATTTTTCCAGAACTCTTCACGTAGCTCGGGAATTCGTTTCAGCGCCTCCTTCAGTCCCGCTTCATTCCTCGCCATGCCGCATTTGTCCCAAAGCAGTTTGCCCAGTTCACGATGGAACGACGTGACGGTCCGCTTGCCTTTGATGCTCAGAAGGCGATTGGTCTTTTCCATCACAGCTCGTTCCGCATCGCGCACGGCGGCATGATTGTTGTCGATCTTCTCCAGCTTTGTTTGCGCGAGGTAATCGCCGATCGTGTAGGGAATGATGAAATAACCGTCAGCCAGACCTTGCATCAGAGCGCTCGCGCCAAGACGATTGGCGCCGTGGTCGGAAAAATTCGCTTCACCTATGGCATAGAGGCCGGGAACGGTGGTCATGAGATTGTAGTCCACCCACAGGCCTCCCATCGTGTAATGGATTGCCGGGTAAATCCTCATTGGCACCTCGTAAGGATTCTGACCGGTGATCCGTTCGTACATATCGAAAAGGTTGCCGTAGCGCTCGCGAACGCCGTCGACCGTTAACCGTTTGATCGCGTCAGCGAAATCGAGATAAACACCGAGGCCGGTGCCGACACCGCGGGCTTCGTCACATACCTGTTTGGCGTTGCGCGACGCCACGTCGCGCGGAACCAGATTTCCGAAGCTCGGATATTTCCGCTCAAGGTAATAGTCGCGCTCGGCTTCGGGAATTTGATTCGGTGGCCGCTGATCACCCGTCTTCTTGGGAACCCAGATCCGGCCGTCATTACGCAGCGACTCACTCATCAGCGTGAGCTTCGATTGATAATCGCCGCTGACAGGAATGCACGTCGGGTGAATCTGCGTGAAGCACGGGTTGCCCATCAGCGCCCCACGCTTGTAGGCGCGCCAGATCGCAGTGCAGTTCGATCCTTTGGCGTTGGTGGAAAGATAAAAGACGTTTCCGTATCCGCCGGTGCCAAGAACGACGGCATCCGCCAGGTGAGTCTCCGTTTTTCCAGTTACCAGGTTTCGGCAAATGATGCCGCGTGCTCTGCCGTCAGCGACGATCAACTCGAGCATCTCGGTTCTCGCGAACATCTTCACTTTGCCGGTGTGGACCTGACGCTCCAACGCCTGATAAGCGCCCAGCAGAAGCTGCTGGCCCGTCTGTCCTCTCGCATAGAAAGTTCTGGAAACCTGCGCGCCGCCGAACGAACGATTGGCCAGCGTGCCGCCGTATTCGCGGGCGAATGGAACGCCTTGCGCTACGCATTGATCGATGATGTTTACGCTGATCTGCGCCAATCGATAGACATTCGATTCTCTGGCGCGAAAGTCGCCGCCCTTAACCGTGTCGTAAAACAGCCGGTAGATACTGTCGCCGTCATTCTGATAATTCTTCGCCGCGTTGATGCCGCCCTGCGCTGCGATGCTGTGTGCTCGTCGTGGACTGTCCTGGAAGCAGAAACACTTCACGTTGTAACCGAGTTCGGCGAGTGACGCTGCTGCGGAGGCTCCCGCCAAACCCGAACCGACAACGATAATGTTGTACTTCCGCTTGTTGGCAGGGTTCACCAGCTTCAGGTCGAATTTGTGACGATCCCACCGCGACTCGATCGGTCCGGATGGGGATTTCGATTGCAATTCCATTAGTGCAGGTTCTCCTCGTTGTTCGGCTTACCTGACCAAACCGAACATCACAGAAAGCGGTATAGAAATGAATCCGCCGATGAGGATCCACGAAAAGATGGAGGCGAATGCTTTGATCATGGGTGTGTAGCGTGGATGGCTGAATCCCAGGGACTGGAACATACTCCAAATGCCGTGGCTCAGGTGTGCGCCGATGAAAAGCATGGCGATTATGTAGAAAATGGCGACGGGAAGGATCGCAAAGCCGCTGACGAGGTTTTCGTAAGCATGAAGCGGCACAAAGTTCGGATGGACGGTCCCGGTCGTAAGGTGAAGCACATGAAAGATGACAAATGCCGCGATGATCGGTCCGCTCAGCGACATGGTCCGCGATCCGAAACTTGCCTGGACGTTTGATCGCTTGGTATAGCCGACCGGCCGAGCTTCACGTTTCAACGCTGCCAGTTGCAGCCATGCCCATATGTGCAAAACGACAGATATCAGCAGCACCACGCGCGCTGTCCAGAGGAGAGCCGGATTGCCGTGAAGCGTTTCGGCGTAGTGGTCCATCGTCTCTTTGCCGATGAAGAACTGCAGATTTCCGAGCATGTGGACAACGAGATAGCCAAAGAGAATCAGACCTGTAAGCGCCATCACGACTTTCTTGCCGATCGTCGAGTCGTAAAAGCGAACCGCCCGCTGAATCCCTGTGCCGACTAAAACCGAACTCATACTGCCTGTAGCCTTTCTCAAGAATGAACTTCGCGTTCAGCCAAACACATCATTGTATCCAAAACGAGTCCGTTTCATCGCGCTATAATGTTGCGCAATGAAGCGTCTTCTACTTGCCGCCGTGGCCGTTTTCGTTTTGCTTTCCCTCGGGATTTGGATCTACTCCGCTATCGAGACACCGAGTCCAATGGATTACGGCGTGGCTCGAGGCCGGTCTCTGTTGAATGCCGAAAATTATCTCGGCGCTCTCGAGTCCGTGCGTTCACTTCCTGAGAAACACCGTAAAGGGGCCGACGTCCACACCCTGCTCGGGACGGCATATTTACGCCTGCACCTGTATCAGGCTGCCATCAAGGAGTTTGAGGACGCCGAGCGGCAAGGATCGCGGCGGGCGGACCCGTGGATTGGCCTCGCATCGTCATACATCGAACTCGGCGATGGCAAGAAAGCTCTGGATGAGGCGAATCAGGCAACTTCCGTCGATCCGCGGTCAGCCGACGCGTGGATCATGCTCGGCCGCGCCCATTGGCTTCAGCAAGACTACCCCGAGGCTGAGAAGGCCGCGCTCAAAGCGCAATCGATCGAGCCCGGCTTGCCGATTACGGCGGAACTGCTGCTGCATATCTACTTTGATCAAGAGCAACCGGAAAAATTCCAGACCGTCTTCGACAGGATCCAGAATCCGTCAAAAGGCGTTCAGGATCTCGCGGTCCGTTTTTATATCCGGCAAGGTGCGTGGCTGAAGGCTCATGAAGTCAAAACACGTTTCGAGCGATCGGCTGTCCAGAAAGCGATCCTCGAGACGGAACTCGCGCTGAATCGCGAACCGCAGCGCGTGGACCTTTACCCCGGTCTTATTCGCAATCTGGTCAAGGACGGCCGCTATAGTGATGCGATTGAGGCGGCCCGACGATATAACGGACCCGTTCGTGTGGATCTCGAGTTGGGAAAAGCTTATTGGACGAGCGGTCAGAAGGAAGCGGCAATACAAGCGTTCCAACGTGCCTCATCCGAACTCGTGCACAAGCTTTCCGCGGAGGTTGCTCTCGCGATTCTGACCGGAGACATCCGCCACTGGCGTGAAGCGTACAAGGCAGAGCGCCTCGAACAGGATCATTTCATTCTCGGCAAACTCGAAGCGGTACTGCCGTCGGCTCCCCCGGTAATCCAGACATTTGCGTACAGGTATGCCGGCACCTACGACGTTAATTTTTATGACAAGGCAGTTGAGCAAGCTCAAAAGGTGCTCAAAGAAGACCCGCGGAATCTGGACGCGTTACTTTCAATCGCAACCGCATATCACCGGCTCGGAAAGGTAAAGGATGCGAAACACTACATGGAGGTGACCACCGAGTATTATCCAAATGAAGCGGAAGCCTGGGCGCGTCTGGCCAGCCTGTCCATTGAGCGACGGATCCGAATGAAACGCTGAAGCTGATGATGAAAGCTGTTCAGCTTGCGCCAAGGAACGCTGGAAACTTGTATAACCTCGGTTGGATGTTCGATCAACTTGGTGACGTGCCGCGCGCTATCGACCTGTATCAGCGTGCGATTCAGGCCAGTCCTATCACCTTCGAGGCAATGAACAACCTTGCCTTGATCTACGAGTCAACCGGACAACCGGAACGCGCGCTCGACCTGTTGCAACGCGCGATTCGTGTGGATCCCGATATCGACGTCGGATACTTCAATCTCGGCAACCATTACGTCCGACAGCGCGAGTGGAAGGAAGCGCTTGGCACATACGATAAAGTCCTGCAGATCAATCCGGCATCTGCTGCGGCTGCCGTCGAAAAAGGCAGGATTTACATTCAGACCGGGCAAAGCGCCGCTGCAGTAGAAGCCTTGAATCGCGCTCTCGAGTTCGATGCGCATTCGTTTGACGCTTATCTTCTCTTGTCATCCGCGTATGAAAAACTGAATCATACGAAGGAAGCCGTCGCTGCGGCCGAGGAAGCGCAACGAATACGCACCGACTCTCCCGAAGTTCGTGCCACCCTCGATCGATTGAAAAACATCGCCGAAAACTGAAATGAGACGAACCAAAATCGTTTGCACGATTGGGCCGGCCTCCGACTCGCAAGACATGATTGCCCGTCTGATTGCCGCGGGAATGAACGTCGCACGCGTGAATTTCTCGCACGGCACCCACGAGTATCATCGCAACCTTATCCGCCGGATTAAGCAGGTCCGCCGCGCGTTGAACAAACCGGTCGCGATTCTCCAGGATTTGCAGGGTCCGAAAATTCGCGTGGGATTGATCGGCGGTGGAACTGGATTTGTCACGCTTCAACCGGGCCAGGAATTCACTCTGACGACCGAGGACATTCCAGGGGACGAACACCGTGTTTCGGTTTCTCTCAAAACTCTGCCGCAGGAGGTGAAAGAGGGACATCGCATTCTGCTCGCCGACGGCAATATCGAATTGGTCGTCGAGAAAGTGACCGAGACCGAAGTGCAGTGCCGCGTTGTGGTCGGCGGGACGCTGAGTTCCCACAAAGGGATGAATCTTCCTGCCTCGGACGTGCGAGTCGATTCTCTCACTGCCAAAGACCGTGCCGATATTCCAGTCGGGCTTCAAGAAGGCGTGGACGCGATTGCGCTCAGCTTTGTCAGAAGTGCGGCCGACGTTGCTGCAGCACGCGCGGAAATCAAGGCACACGGGGGCAATGTGCCGATCGTTGCAAAGATCGAAAAGAGCCAGGCCGTCGATAACATCGATTCGATCGTGCAGGAGGCGAATGCAGTCATGGTAGCCCGTGGCGATCTCGGAGTTGAAATCGATATCGAGCGCGTGCCTCTCGTGCAGAAAATGATCATTCGCAAATGCAACACGATCGGGAGACCCGTAATTACCGCGACTCAGATGTTGCAGCGCATGGTGGACAATCCGCGGCCGACGCGGGCGGAGGCGACGGACGTCGCAAACGCGATTCTAGACGGTACAGATGCCGTAATGCTTTCGGATGAAACTGCGATCGGAAAATATCCGAGCGAAGCCGTTGTCATGATGGATCGAATCGCGCGCGCCGCCGAGGTCTATCTCGATCCACACAAGTTCGAGAACATTCCGATTGAATCGGGGACGGAACACGCTATCTCGCGATCCAGTTATTTCGTGGCGAAAGAAGTCGACGCTGCGGCGATCATCACGCCGACCTGGTCCGGAACAACGGCGTGTTTGGTGGCGCGTTTCCGGCCGCGACAAACTATCCTCGCGCCGACGCCGAATGAATCGGCGTTGGATTTCCTTTCACTGTGCTGGGGAGTGATTCCACTGCCGATTCCGCCGTCAGACACGATCGACGACATGATTCGCTACGCAATCGAGGTGGGACGAAACGCCGGCTATCTCGAGGCGGGCCAACAAGTGATCATTACCGGCGGCGTTCCATTAAACGTCGCCGGCAAGACCAACTTCATCAAAGTGGATCGGGTGAGTTAGTACCGACCTAGGGTTTCTTGCCCTTCGTGGGCGCGGCCTTCTTTGCGGGTGCGGCCGGCGGCTCTGCTGCCGTTTTACCGGCGACTTTCACGGTCACTTGTCGCGAAATCTTATCGAAGGCTTCCTGGGTCATGACCTTCTTCTGAACGACCTGCGCCTTGTTGGCATACGGCCGGCCTGCCACGATCTTTCTCGCTGTCATCAGATCAACTTCGGTCAGCGTCATCAATTTCTCGAGAGAAGCTGAATTCAGATCCAGCAGATTGTCATCGCCCGCGCCTTTTTGTGCCTGCGCACCGGCAAATCCTGCGAGGATGACGCCCAGCGCCATTGAGGCTAGAATCGTAATTACCGCTTTTCGGTTCATTTGAACTCCTGTGTTTTAAGAATCGCCAAAAAAACGACCTGTACTTCACCACACCACCGGCAAGGATTCAATAGGTTAAAAGAAAGATTGGAACTAATGCCCACGCGTGGCTCGGAGACCTTATACCCCTCCTTCACGAAGGAGGGGTGGCTGCGCCATAAAGAAAAATGGCCCCGTTCCTTGTTCGGCGCAGACGGGGTGGTTGTTTAAGGCCACCGATTAAGCGGTAGTTTGAAACAACCACCCCGTCCGCTCCTCAAAGGATGCTTCGCAGCATTTTTTTAAGGTCGCGTCCACCCCTCCTTCGCGAAGGAGGGGTATATACGGGTTTCTCAACTACCCATCAGTCGAGGCCTAAGACATCGCGACGATCCGTTTCACTTCGCGGCGCGGTTTT
>Ga0209382_10010098_pt1 | contig 11796 bp, 13 predicted proteins | sample SoiMetdeltSBSDD5_FD_187599 | JGI IMG/M metagenome (GOLD analysis project Ga0209382, IMG submission 187599) | Bulk soil microbial communities from a Populus tree surrounding site in Tennessee, USA - Soil MetaG P. deltoides SBSDD5 (SPAdes) (version 2) | ecosystem: Environmental > Terrestrial >...
TCACCCAGGTCACGAGGCAGACGATGCATCCGGCGATCCTCAGGCTCGAGTCCGCCGGGCTGCTCGAACGCAGAGCAAGGAATCAAAGGGTTGTCCTGCTTCGCCCGACCAAACACGGCCGCGAGGCCCTCCGCGCGGCGACCGGGCGCATACGCCTGGCCGAGCGCGCCGCGTTCGACGGCCTGAGCGAACACGACGAGGCGACGGTGCGCGCATGGCTGGCCCGGTTAGCGGCGAGGACGACGCGTCTCGGCCATGCCGACGCGGACCGAAAGGAAAAGCAATGAACAAGCACGATCGGCCGATGACGGGTCTCGAAGGCTGCATCCGAGATACCGAGCGAGACCTGTTCGCGGCGGTCGGCGCCGACGTTGAGGAACGCTTTCTCGTCCTCGCGCAGACGGGTGTGCGAGTGCGAGTGCTCTCACACGGCAGCGGCCCGCCGCTCGTCCTGCTGCACGGCGTGTCGCTCGGCGCCGCGGCGTGGGCCCCGTTGTTCGCAGAACTTCACGGCTTCCGGTTGCTCGCTGTGGACCTGCCCGGGCACGGATTGTCCGATCCGGTTCGCTACCGACGTGGCCGGGTGCGCGAGCACGCGCACCGGTTGATCGATGACATCCTCGACCGGCTCGGACTCGACCAGGTTCCCGTCATCGGCCACTCGCTCGGCGGCATGTTCGCCCTGTGGCACGCGGCCGCCGGCGCCGATCGGATCTCCGCGCTGGTCGCGGTCGGAGTGCCCGCGGTCGCGCTTCCCGGCGTTCGCGTGCGGATGCCGCTGTCGCCGTTGACGGTGCGGGGCCTAGGCGGGGCGCTCCTTCGGTCCCCGAGCCCCCGTCCGATCTATCGACGCGTGCTCGCACAGGGCCTCGGCTCCGAGGAGGTCAAGATGGCGCCGGACTCGCTGATCGAGGCGCTACGCCTGTACGCGCGCCAGCCCGAAAACGCCCGAACCGTCGCCTCGCTCATGCACGCGATCGACCGGTTCCGCCGACCGAGGCCCGAGAGCGTCCTGACCGACGCCGAGCTCGCCGCGATCCGGGTTCCCACGCTCTTCATCCTCGGATCAAAGGACCCCTACCTATCCCCTCAGGACGCACGTCCGTCCATCGACCGGATCCCGACCGCGACGGTCCACGAAATGCCGGCAGGCCACGGCCCCTGGCTCGTTGACCCCGCACGCGTCGCGGGGCTGATCGCAGCCCATCTCCAGCTGACCGCCGCACTGGGCGAGCCGACGGCTGTTCGGTGAGAGGCACCGACCAGATCGGCTATGAACGGGGGCGAACGGAGTGCCGCCGGGGTTCATTGCAGGGTGGTTACGTTATTTGAGGAACTCTGGGTGACGAAGTCGGGCGTGAGGTTGTAGCCCGACGCATGATCGGGCGTCGACGGGGGTGACACGCGATCCGGCGAGGCACTGATGACTCCGACGGCGGTGTCAGTCCGACTCATCGCGGGCGCGCCCGTAGCTCATAGATTACCCGTGAGCCGAACCGTCCTGGTCTCGATCGGTCCAGCGCGACGTCTTCGGTGACCGGCGGCAGGAACGGCGTGCCGCCACCGACGACGACCGGATTGCGGAACATGCGCAGCTCGTCGACGAGGCCGAGCTCGATCGCCGCCGCGGCCAGGCCGGCGCCGCCGATCGAGACGTCCTTGTCAGTCGCGTCCAGCGCCGTCTCGGCCGCGTCCCGATCTGTTAATGCACGTGACCGCGTCGCCGGTTTAGCTTGGTGTGGGGCGGCGTCGCCGGATCGAGCCGGAGGAGGTAAGGATGGGAGGAGTAGTCATGTTCACTCGTACTCGCCGAGCCCTGCTCGGAGGTCTTGCCGTGCTCTCCGTGTTCGCGCTAGCCGCTCCGGCGCGCGCGGACAGCGTCACCGATTGGGACCAGATCGCCGCCGCGGCGCTGCAGTCGCCAGGGACGGCCACGCCACCCGGGGCAGGCCAGGGCGCACCGTCGATCGCGCACCTGGCGATGGTCCATGCCGCCGTCTACGACGCGGTGAACGCGATCGATGGCGGCCACGAGCCCTATGTCTCGTCGCCCGCGGCTGAGCCCTGGTTTTCGCAGGATGCGGCCGTCGCGGCTGCCGCACGCCATGTGCTCGTCAACGGCGGGCTCGGCATCCCCGCCGCGCGCCTGGCCGCCATCGAAACCGCGTACCAGGCTGCGGTCGGCGCGATCGCGCCCGGGCCCGCGAGGGATGGCGGCATCGCCACCGGCGAGGCCGCCGCGGTAGCGCTGTTGGCGGCACGCGCGGGCGACGGGCGATTCGGGCCGTTCCGCTTCACCGTAGGGACGCTGCCGGGCCAATGGCGGCCGACCAGCGGCGTCAGCGACCCGTTTGCGTGGCTAAAGGACGTCACGCCGTTCGTGCTCCGCGACCCTGACCTGTTCCGCGGTCGCGGGCCGCACGGCCTCACAACGCGCGCCTACGCCGCCGACTTCAACGAGGTCAAGGCGCTCGGCGGCGACGGCATCGTGACCGCCACGTCCCGCACGCCGGACCAGACCACCATCGCCCAGTATTGGGGCCTGACCAACGGGACCGCGACGATGTCGAGCATCCTCCGCTCCATTGCGAACGGCCAGGGCGGCACGCTTGCCGACCACGCCCGGCTCCTCGCGCGCGCCTACACGAATGGGGCGGATGCGCTGATCGTCACGTGGCGCGACAAGGCCCGCTACAGCTTCTGGCGGCCGGTCACGGCCATCCACGAGGCCGCGAGCGACGGCAACTCGGCCACCGAGGCGGACACGGCCTGGCAGTCGTTGATCACCAGCCCGCCCTATCCCGATCATCCGTCCGGCCTGACGGCGCTCGGCTGCGCAGTGGCAGACACGATGCAGGACTTCTACGGCCGCGACGAGGCGACGTTCAGCGGCACCACGCAGGGCAACGTGACGCGCACGTTCACGAGCTTCTCGCAGGTGTGCGCCGACATCGTCGACGCGCGCGTGTGGTCCGGCATCCACTTCCGCTTCGCGGACGAGGAAGCCGCGAAGATCGGACGCCGCGTCGCCCACTGGGGCAACCAGCACGCCTTCCGCTGACCGCAGGCTGAACAGACCCAAGGCGTTCCGCAAGCTCGACGCGACGCGCGGCGGGGCTCCGTCGCGAGCGCAACGGTCGAGACCCGCTTCCACGCCGGGCATCGGGTGCCCCGTGATCTGTGCGACCAGCTCGGGACGCAAGCGTTGGATTTCGGTGCCGACCCGGATCTCAGTTGAAAACGGTCGAACTGGACGGAGAAAGGAGAACCGAGATGGGAAAGATCGTGATGAGTGGCCCGCAGAACGTCTCGCTCGATGGAGTAGTCCAAGACCCGGACGGTGCGGAGGGCTTCAGGATGGGCGGCTGGTTCGTCGAGTTTGGAGGCAATGACCTCGAAGAGTGGAACAAGGTGGCGCTCGACGAGGCGCTACGCGCTGACGCATGGCTGCTGGGTGGGAGAAGCTACGAGTTTTTCGGGGAGCGGTGGCGACCTCGGAGTGGCGAGCTTGCTGACAGGTTGAACAGCATGCCCAAGTACGTGGTGTCCTCGACCCTCCAAGATCCCGAGTGGAACAACACGACGGTGCTGAAGGGCGACGCTGTGAGCCAGGTCTCGAAGCTCAAGCAGGAGATAGACGGAGAGATCCACGTCCCGGCCAGCTATCAGCTCGCCCGCACGCTATTCGAGCACGACCTGGTCGACGAGTTGCGGCTCGTCGTGTTCCCGGTCGTGCTCGGGGACGGCGAGCGCCTGTTCGGCGAGACGAGCGACAAGAAACCCGTGCGCCTGATCGATACCAAGACCATCGGTGACGGCCTCACCTTCCTCACCTACGAGCTCGTCCAAGCCGCCTGACGGAGCCCGGTCAGCGTCGACGTTCCGAAGAAGCTCGGATGCCCGCCCGCCATCGGGCCGGCATCCGGGTCCTCCCGGGAAGCGAGTCGACCGATGGATTTCATCGCTTTTGCGTGTCTGTACTCAATAGAAGCCGCATGAGAGACAGACGCGATCATCAATCGGGCGTGCTCGTGCATCTCGAGTTGCACACCCGCGATCTGTCTGGCGCGAGCAGGTTCTATCGTGAGCTGCTCGGTTGGCGAACGGAACGGCTCGACTGTCGCTCGGGCTCCTACCACGGGCTCGCGCTCGGCGGGCCGCTCGATGGCGGGATCGTCGAATGCGGTGCGCGGCGGCCGATCTGGCTCCCGTATGTGGAGGTTGAGCAGATCGACGCGATGACGGAGCGCGGGCGTGAGCTTGGAGCGGTGGTGCTGCTCGAGCCACGCGAAGGGCCGGCGGGGTGGCGCAGTGTGCTGGCCACGAGCGAGTGTGGCGAGATCGCACTCTGGCAGCCGAAGAGAACTCTCGTACGAGGAATCGGATGACCGACGCTCAGCTGATCGAGGCAGCTATCGCCGGGAATGAGGAAGCGTTCGGCGAAGTGGTCGAACCGCACCGACGCGCGCTTCACGCGCATTGCTATCGGATGCTCGGGTCGCTCCAGGATGCGGAGGACGCCGTGCAGGAGACGCTGCTGAAAGCGTGGCGCGGGCTCAAGCGGTTCGAAGGCCGCAGCTCGCTGCGCTCGTGGCTGTACACGATCGCCACCAACGTTTGCTTGCGAGCGATCGAGCGTAGGCCGTCACGTGTGCTGCCGATCGACTATGGGCGGCCCGGAGATCCGCACGAGCCGGTGCTCCAGCCGCTGGTCGAATCGGCCTGGATGGAACCATATCCCGACGAGCAGCTCGGCCTCGACGAGTCCCTCGCCGGACCGGAGGCCCGCTATGAGCAGCGGGAGAGCATCGAGCTGGCCTTCATCGCTGCGCTCCAGCATCTACCGGCGCGGCAGCGGGCGGTGCTGATCCTCCGCGACGTTCTCGGCTTCTCCGGCGCAGAGGTCGCCGAGGCGCTCGAGACGACGCCGGCTTCGGTGTACAGCGCCCTGCAGCGCGCGCACGCAACACTCGATGACCGACGGCCGGACCGCAGCCAGCAGGCTACGCTCCACTCTCTCGACGACGGGCAGCTGAAACGGATCGTCCAACGCTATGTCGACGCCTGGGCTCGCGGCGACGTGGGTGCGATTGTCGGGATGCTCACCGAGACCGCGACGCTCGCGATGCCGCCGATTCCCAGCTGGTATCGCGGGCGCGACGCGATCGAGATGGTGCTGAGCCGCGTGGTGTTCGATGGCACGCGGAGTTGGCGGATGCTTGCCACCTCGGCCAATGGTCAGCTGGCGGTCGGCGCGTACGAGCTCGATGCCTCGGGCGTCTACGCCCCGCACGGCGTGACAGTCCTAACGCTCAAGGGTGACCTGATCGACGAGATCACCCACTTCCGCACACCGGCGCTCCTCGAGCGTTTCGGGCTACCTGCTCGGGCGTGATCCCCAGCTGCGCAAGTGGCGGTGGCCGCCGTGCCCGAGCTTGCGTCGGTGCGCCAGGTCAGCGCCTGAGCTAGCAAACGCGGCGCTCCCGAGCCGAGCCGCCCGTCGGACGCGTGACGGATTCGTCGACGAAGCGCGAGCGATGGATTCACCGTGCACTCCGGATCTACACGAATAGACCCCAAAAGGAGCACGACGTGAACATCACCACATCACCCACGGTTCATCGCTGGCGCGCGTTCGCGCTGCTGGCGGTCGCGTACTTCATGACGATCGTCGATCTGACGATCGTCAACGTGTCGCTGCCGACGATCGGCCGCGACCTGCACTTTTCCGAGACCAGCCTGCAGTGGGTGGTGACCGCGTACGCGCTCACCTTTGGCGGCTTCCTGCTGCTCGGCGGGCGAGCAGCGGATCTGCTCGGCCGCCGCCGGGTCCTGATGGTCGGGCTCGGCTTGTTCACGGCCGCGTCGCTGGCGTGCGGGCTCGCGACCGGCGACGGGTTCCTGATCGGAGCCCGGGCGGTGCAGGGAGTCGGTGCGGCGATCATGCTGCCCGCCGCCCTTTCAATCGTGATGAACATGTTCGAAGAGGGCGCGGCGCGCAACAAGGCGCTCGGGATCTGGGGCGCGATCGCCGCCAGCGGCGCGACGGTGGGGCTGATCACCGGCGGCCTGCTGACCCGCTACGCCGGCTGGCAGTACATCTTCTACCTCAACGTCCCGATCGGGGCGGCCGCGCTTTTGCTGGTCCCGCGGATCGTGCCCGAGAGCCGGCTCGCCGCGACGCGGCGGCGCTTCGACGCGCTCGGCGCGCTTGCCGGCACCGTCGGCCTCGTGCTGCTCGTCGACGCGGTCTCGCAGGCGCCACGCTATGGCTGGGGCGCGACGCGCACGATCGCCGTGCTGGCGGGGGCCGTGGCGCTGCTCACCGCGTTCCTGGTGATCGAGAGCCGCGCGAAGGACCCGCTCCTGCCGCTGCCGATCTTCCGGCTACGGACGCTTGCCGGTGCGAACGCAGCTGGGCTGCTGCTCGGCGGCAGCTTCTTCGCGTTCATCTTCATCGGCACCCTCTACATGCAGCAGGTGCTCCGTTACAGTGCGCTCCAGACCGGGCTCGCGTGGCTGGCCACGTCCATCACGTCGGTGGCGCTGGCCGGCCTCTCGCAGTGGCTGGTCACCCGCGGCGGGGCGAAGATCGTGATGGCGATCGGGATGTCCCTGATCGGCGCGGGCGTGATCTGGGCCACCCAGGTGCCCGTTCACGGCGACTTCGTCGGGAACCTGCTCGGCCCGTTCGTGGTCGCCGGCGCGGGGACCGCGTTCGCGTTCATCCCAATCTCGATCGCCGCCCTGGCCGGTGTCCGGGAGCATCAGGCCGGGCTCGCGTCCGGGCTTTTGAACACGAGCCAACAACTCGGCGGCGCGATCGGGATCGCGATCGCCTCGAGCGTCGCCGCCACCCACACCCAGGCGCTGCTGCACAGCGGTCACGCCGTGCCGGACGCGTTCACGGGCGGCTTCCAGGATGCGTTCTGGGTTCTTGGCGCGATCGCCCTGCTAGCCATCCCGGCGATCTTTGCGCTCGTCCGCAGCAACGAGCTCTCACACGCCGTGCGCAAGACCACCATGCGCGACCCGGAGCCCGCGCTCACCTCGGCGAACTGAAGAGGAGACACGAGTCGATGTCCACCGCGGCTGCAGGGTTCAACGCCCAGGTAATCCGTGAGTTCCGCGCACGCGGAGGACACGTGGGGCGGCGTGTTCGAGGGAACGCCTCTCCTTCTGCGTCACCACACCGGCGCCGAGTCGGGCGCAAGACCGATCGCGTCATCCCGGTGATCGCACTCACCAAGACTACGGAGACACAACCGTGACCCCCCATCAGCGTCTGCGCCGGCCGCCCCGTCGTCAACCCCCGGCGTTGATGAGCGTGTACAGCAAGGCGATCTGTCCGTCGCGCACCTGCGCCACGTCGTAGCCGGTAACCCCGGGCGGCTGCTCAGGGACTCCCATGTTGAAGGGGAGGAGCCCCACGTCGCGGGTGACGTAGACCGGCCCCGCGGCTGTGAAGACAAAATCGGGCAAGCCGTCAAGCAGCTTCTGGGCCCGCTCGTTCAATTCCTCGTGGCCGTGGGTCGTCGCTTCCGGGTCTGACCAGATCACGTCCTCGGTGTAGTTGGCGGCGATCGCCTTCAGGCGACGCTCGGGATCGCGTTCGTTGAACACCGCGAAAAGGTTGATGAGCAGCAGCTCGCGGATCCGTGCGTCGTCGGTCATTCACGCCTGGAACGGCTCAGTGCCGGATTCCGTCTGGACGATCCAGAGCCGTGCCGGCGGAAGCCGGTTGAACGCATCTTTTGAGACCGCGCTCGATTTTACGAGGCCGATCTCGGAGATCAATGGTGACCTCATCCGCCAGGGAGTGGGGAATCGGCTCCGGGCGCTGGCTCGCTGGCGCGTCGCGCGCCGAACCTCACATGCGGAGCGTCTGGCCCACGCCATCTCGGCGTGCGGCACGAATGGCGATGTCCGCCGCCACCATGTCCTCGATCACATGTCCCATCGCCTTGTAGATCGTGATCTCATCGCGACTCACGCGCCCTGAACGCTTCCTTGCCACGACCTCGCCGAGCTCGGTCGCGCTGGCCGGGTCAAGGCCGTCAAGCTCGGCGCAGCCGACCGGGGTCGGCTCGAAGGCGAGCCGTGTCTCGACGAAGAGCGAGCCGCGCTCCAAGAGTCCACGCGGCAGCTCCCCCCTCGGTGGCTTGTAGCCGACCGAGCTGACGTGCGTGCCGGGCTGGATCCAGTCCGGCTGGATGATCGGCTCGCCGGCATGCGAGGACAGCGCCACGATGTCGCTGTCGCGCACCGCCGCCTCGAAATCGTCGACCGCATGGGCGCGCGGATGCAGCGCGGCGAGCCGTTCAGCGTCTTCCCGGCGCAACGAGCCGATCCGGATCTCATCGAAGTCGCGCACCAGCGGGAACGTCTTGAGGTGATGCGTTCCCTGCACACCGGCACCCAGGATCGTCAGCGCGCGCGCATCCTCGCGCGCTAGCAAGCGTGCCGACACCGCCGCTGACGCCGAGGTCCGAATCGCAGTGATGTAGGTGCCATCGATGAACGCGCGGCAGGCGCCGGTTTCCGCGTCGAACACGCAGATCACCGCGAGATGCGACGGCAGACCCATCGCGCCTTGGAGGTTCTGCTCGAAAACCGTCACGATCTTGACCGTCATGTCGCTGCCGCTTCGGTGACCGGGCATCCCGAGCAGGTACGCCTCACCCGGCATGCCAATCTCGTTGCGGGCCGGCGCACTTACTAAGCCGTCGCTCAGCTGCCCGAACCCCACCTCAAGCTCATCCAACAACGTACGGACGTCGATGAGCTCCTCGACCTCCCGCGCGTTCAAGAACAACACATCCACAGCCCGGGAGATACTGGCAGCCCGACGGCAGCTACGCGGTGGCCTATTGCAGGCGAAAGCGGCAGCGTGTCGTCCGGAAGTGCCGGCGATGAGCAAGCTTTCCTACACCATGTCCTGGGTCGCGCCCGGGTAGACGGCCGCCCAGATTGCGGCGCCGACCCTGACGATCGTTCTCTGGGGCGTCTTCGCCGCCCCGCTGTCCACGCGACCCTTGCGATGGCGCCCCGCATCGGGTTCGAGCTGGCCATCCTCGGTTTGGCGATCGTCGCACTGCTCGGGGACGGCGCGCCGTCCTTGGCGGTGGCCTTGGCTGTGCTCGAGCTCAGCCGTCCCGTTGGTTGCCGTCGTCGGGTCTCAGGAGGATCCGAGCCCGGCTCTCGAACCCCCGCGTTGGGTGGCGCGGCTCGCGGCGTGCGCCGTGTCGAGCAGCTGGTGGATCTGTTCGATTACGACCGACCCTTCGCCAACAGCAGAGGCGACTCGCTTCGTGGAGCCCTCGCGGGCGTCGCCCGCCGCGAATACGCCGGGCAGGCTGGTCTCGAGCATGAGCGGCGGGCGCTCCAAGGGCCAGCTGCCGGCGGGCAGATCTCGACCGGTCAGCAGATAGCCCCACGCATCGCGGTGGATGTGCGGCGGCAGCCAGGCGGTATATGGCGCGGCGCCGATTTGGATGAACAGGGCCGCCGCGGGCACGGTCTCGGTCTCGCCGGAGACCCCATCGCGCACCGTGATGGTCTCCAGTTCGCCGTCTCCCGAGCATCCGGTGAGCTCGGCGTTGGGTCGAACGTCGATGTTCCCGGCCGCCTCAATCGCGTCGATCAGGTAGCTGGACATCGTTTCGACGAGTGAGGCGCGCCGGACGAGCATGGTCACGCCCCCGGCGTACCGGCTCAAGTGGATGGCGGCCTGGCCAGCGGAGTTGCCACCGCCGACCACGTAGACCTCCTGGCCGGCGTGAGCACGCGCCTCCGACACCGAGGCGCCATAGAACACGCTGGTGCCGAGGAAGGCGTCGAGGCCCGGGATACCCAAGCGGCGGTAAGAGATGCCGGTGGCGACGACCACCGTACCGGCTCGCGCCTCGCTGCCGTCGGACAGCGTCAGCACGTGCCCCCCGGCGCCAGGCCGCAACCCCGTGACCTCCCGCGCGTGGAGGAACCGCGCGCCCATGATCCAGGCCTGCTGGTAGGCCCGCTGGGCGAGCTCCGCTCCACTGACGCCGCGTGCAAAGCCAAGGTAGTTGCGAATCAGCGAGCTCGAGCCCGCCTGGCCGCCGATCGATTCTCGCTCGACGACCAGCGTGTCGAGACCCTCGGAGGAGGCGTACACGGCCGCGGCGAGTCCGGCCGGTCCGGCGCCGACGACCGCCACGTCGAAGTGCGAGCGGCCCTCCAAGGTCGTGCTGACGCCATACGCGTCGGCGAGCTCGGCGTAGGTCGGATCGACCAGGACGCCACGGCCGAGCAGTACGACCACCGGGTCGGAGGTCCCCGCCTGTCCCGCCTCGGCCAGCAGCCGCCGCCCCTCCGGCGACTCGCTGTCATAAGTGACGTGCCGCACCCCGTTGCGAGCCAGCAGGTCGCGCAGCTGATGCGCGCGCGGCGACCGGCGCTCGGAGATGAGGGCCAGCTCCCGCGGCGACTCCGAGCTGCTGCGCTCCCACTCGTAAAGAAACTCGGTGATGCTGCGGTGAAAGAGCTCGTCGGCGCGTCGCCACGGCTTCAGGACGTAGTAGTCCATGCGGCCAGCGGCCATCGCGCGAAGCATGGCATCGGCGGTGCGTCGATCGCCCCATGCGCCGAAGCTGACGAGCAGGGCCCGCTTGGCGTCCGGAAAAAGCGCCTTGGCGCGTGCCAAGAACTCCTCACCGGTCAGCTCCGGCATCCACTGGTCCGCCAGCACAAGTGCGACCGGCTCAGCGGCCGAGCGCCAGCGCTCGAGCTTGGCAAGCGCCGCAAGCGCCGAGCCCTCGCAGGCAACCCGATAGTCGCCGCCGTACCGCCGCTCGAGTTCGCTCCGCATCCGCGCGCGGGCCTCGTCCTCGTCCTCGACGACGAGCACGATGGGCAGCGTCGCGCGAGCGGCGAGCATGGCCTGAGCGTACGCGAAGCCATCTCGCCGGCGCCTCGCGTCGGCAGAGCCCGGATGTGCAAGGAGGTGGTGGGCCACCGGCGACCCTCACGCGGGCGCGCTTGCTCTGGCGTGGTCGCCCGCGAGCGGGTAGCCGGCGTTCTCCCAGTCCGCGATGCCGCCCGCGTAGCGGCGGACGCGTGTGTAGCCGCGTGCCTCGAGGAGGCGGTAGGCGCGGATGCTGGCCGGGCAGTACGCGCCGGCGCAGTAGACGATGATCTCTTCAGCAGGGTCGAGCGCGGCCAGGGCTTCCTCGACCGTGTCGAACTGAATCGACCCGGGGATCCGCTTGGCTTCGTAGGCCCGCTTGGACAGGGTCATGACGAGCTTGAACTCGTCCCCGTGCGCGACCTTTTCGCGGAGTTCATCGCGCGTGATCAGGTTCATGGTCATTGCGAAACCTCCTTGGTGGTTGGGACTAGGCGGCCTCGGGGACCGCGACAGCGGCGCTCGTGGCGCGCCGTCGCGTCAGCGCGAGCGCGAGGACCGCGCCGCCGGCGGCGGCCGCTGCTCCTGCCCACAGCGCAGGGACGAGACCGTCGACGAAGTCGGCGGGGCTTCCGTAGCCTCCGCGGCTGGCGAAGACGGCTGCGAGCACGGTGACGCCGAGGACGCTGCCGAGCTCGCGGGCGGCGTTGTTCGTGCCAGAGGCTTGGCCTTCCTCCTCTGGCCCTACCGATCCGACTGCGACGTTGAGCACGGTGCCGAAGAAGAGCCCGGATGCCGCGCCGGCGAGGGCGAACGGCGGCGCGATTGCATCGTATGAAGAGCCGGGTCCGACGCCCGCGGCCAGCCAGACTAGGGCGGCGGCCTGGAGGAACGAGCGCCGCGAAGAGCAGCGG
>Ga0209382_10010102_pt1 | contig 11795 bp, 10 predicted proteins | sample SoiMetdeltSBSDD5_FD_187599 | JGI IMG/M metagenome (GOLD analysis project Ga0209382, IMG submission 187599) | Bulk soil microbial communities from a Populus tree surrounding site in Tennessee, USA - Soil MetaG P. deltoides SBSDD5 (SPAdes) (version 2) | ecosystem: Environmental > Terrestrial >...
CAGCTCCCCTTCGCTCTTACTCAGGAGAGAACGGATAAGGCCCTGAAAGGCCTGGGCGAGCGTTGAATACGGAATGTCGCGCTTGTACTGATCGAATTTGCCCGAAGCGAAGAGACCGCGCGGCGGAACGAGAACCCGGTTCAGCTCGTGGACGACGGAGGACTTGCCGATGCCTGAATAGCCGGAGACCAGCACCAGCTCTGGCCCGCCGCTCGACACCACGCGATCGAAGGAGGCGAGCAAGGTTGCGATCTCGCGCTCCCGACCGTACAGCTTCTCAGGGATCAGCAGCCGGTCCAGCATGTCATGTTCACCGAGCGGGAAGTCGTCGATCCTGCCGTGCGCCTCCCACGCGGCGAGGCAGCGCCGCACGTCGCTCTCGAGGCCGGCCGCCGTTTGATAGCGGTCCTCGACAGTCTTGGCGAGCAACTTCATGACGACCCCGGAGACGACGCCGGGCACCCCCTCCCGCCGAGCGGCCGGCGGCACCGGGAGTCTCGCCACGTGGCAGTGGACCCACTCCATCGGGTCGATGGCGGTGAACGGGAGGCCGCCGGTCAGCAGCTCGTACAGGGTGACGCCGAGAGCATACAGATCGCTCCGAGAATCAATCGACCGGTTCATCCGCCCAGTCTGCTCGGGGGCCATGTACGCAAGCGTTCCGGCGATCACTTCCGGCGGTGCCGGCGCCACGCGCTCCCGCCGCATGCGGGAGGCGATGCCGAACCCGGTGAGTCGGATCTTACCGAGTGCGGCCGCCGCCAGGACATTGCCTGGCTTGATGTCCTTGTGGATCAGACCAGCCTCATGAACGCGCCCGACGGCCTGGGCGATGCCGATCGCCAGACGCAGAAAGGCGCCCACCTCCATGGGCGTGTCGAGCAGCCGATCGAGCGGCTCGCCTCCGGGGTCGTCGAGCACCAGGACGGTGCGGCCCTGGTGCCGCGCGAGCGCGAGTGGCCGCGCGGCCCATTGCGGGTCGAGCTCGGCCGCCAGCGAATACTCGTGCTCGAGCCGCGCCAGCGTCTCCGGCGAAGAATATTCGCCAGCGGGTGCCACGACGAGCACACGAGGCAGAGCGTCCGCAGGGTTCGCGTGCACACCCCGGTGCAGGATCCGCTCGCGATCCTCGTTGAGCGGCTCGAGCTTGTACTCCGAAAGATCCATCACGCCGCGTTCGGCGAGCTGTTGAGCGCGATGTTCCGGAGCAGCGACCGCCCCGACTGGTAGATCAACAACAACCCCATACATCCCGCCGGGCTTAGTGGTTAAAGAAGCGTTTGGGAGTCTACCACGCCGGCTCGCGTGTGAAACGAGCCGCCGCCGTCACATCGGTGGTCTCCGACGCCTTCGCGAGCCCCTGCACGATGTCGGCGGTCCTCACCTTCGCATCATGGACCGTCGACGCGGCGTCGTGCCGCGCGCACAAACGCGTGGCGCTCATGCGGGTGCGGCGACCTCGTTGGCGAGCGGGCGGCCCGCGGCGAAGTCCGAGATGCTTCGCAGTGTCGTTTCCAGAATCGTTCCCAGAGCCTCGCGCGTGAAGAATGCCTGATGCCCGGTGACGATCACGTTCGGGAAGGAGACCAGACGCTGGATCACGTCGTCCGGGATCACCGTGCTCGAAAGATCCTTGAAGAAGAGGCTGGCCTCCTGTTCGTACACGTCGATCGCTATCCCGCCGAGCTGGCCGGACTTGAGCGCTTCGATCACGGCCTCGGTGTCGACCAGACCGCCGCGGCTCGTATTGATCAGCAGCGTCCCTCTCTTCACCCGGGCGAGCATTCGGGCATTGACGGTGTGATGGGTCTGCGGCGTCAGGGGACAGTGCAAAGAGATGATGTCCGCCTCGGCGACAATCTCGTCGGCCTCGGCATACCGGCCGCCGAGTTTTTCGAATTCGGGCGCGTGATGGACGTCGAATCCCAGCAGCGCACAGCCAAATCCGGCCATGATGCGGGCAAAGATGGTTCCGATCTTCCCCGTGCCGATCACGGCGACCGTGCGACCGACGAGATCGAAACCCATGAGACCGTCGAGTGCGAAATTCCCCTCGCGCGTGCGATTGTAGGCCCGCGGAATCTTGCGGTTCAGCGCGAGCAACAAGCCAACAGCGAACTCGGCCACGGAGTTCGGAGAATAATCGACGACGCGCACGACCTTGACGCCGAGCTCGCGCGCCGCCTCCAGGTCGATATGATTGAAGCCCGTCGAACGCGTCGCGACGAGCTTCGTTCCACCGGCGGCCAGCTGTTTCAGGACATCGCGATCGACAGCATCGTTGACGACGACGCTGACGGCCGGGAATCCCGCCGCCAGCGCGACGGTCCCGCATCCGAGGAGCGTGTCGAAGTACACGAGCTCGTGTCGGTGACCGGCGTTCAGCTCATCGAGCAGCGTGCGCTCGTAGCTCTTCGCGCTGAACATGGCGACCCGCATGTGAGCTCCTCTGCCGCTAAGAGAGGCGGTAGTGACTCTGAGTTCTAGCCGACTGTCATCACTTGCAAGGTGAGGACCAAGCCTAAGCAGCCGTTTCTATTCGAGACCGCGCGCCAGTTCGCGAATTCGTCGCGAAGCGTCGCAAATCGCCTTGGGCTCCAGCTGTTCGAGAATCCGGGGACGCGGTGAGTTCTCCAACGCCCCTTGACGGATGACCTGAGCTACCTGATAGTCTGCGCACTCTGACAGAGGGGTCGCATTTACCCGAACTGACAGGAGTTGCGGCGCTCACGTCGGCGCTCACGTCTTGGGAGACGATCGAAGCTGAGTTAGGAGATCAGCGATGGAAAGTAATCCGAGCGCGAGACTGCTAGGATTTGCGCGGCTAAACGACGAGCAACTTACGGAGCTTTCCGCTCTCGAGAAAGACATGGGCGTCGTGATCATCGCGCTCCAGGCCGCGGTGCCTTTTGCCAAGCTTACGCCGGCGCAGGCAAGCCGCCTTCAGCAATTGGAGCAGCGACAGGGCATCATCGCGCTCGCCTGCCAAAAAGAATAGAAGCCACTCCCTTCACAAGAGCCTCGCGTTGCACGGATGCGCCGCCGCCGTCGGCGGTAGCGTTTTGTCGTCGCTTGTCCATCACCATGCCCCGATCCCGGTTCGGCAGAATGTGCGTAGCGATCGAGAGCCCGGTTCCAATGGCGCCAATCGTAAAGACGACACGCAGGGTGAATTCCATCGCGGTCAGTGCGGTGGCGGTCGGATTGTCGGGATGCGGAGCGGCGAGGGCGTACAAGCCAAGGATTCCCTCGGCCGCAAACAGACCTGGCACCATTGGAATGCAACCGGCGACTGCCAGATCGTTGGTGCCGAGGCCCAAGCGGGCATGCAAGAGTTGTCCAGCACAACCCACGGCAGCAGCGGCGGCGAAGGAGGCCGCCTCGAGACTCCAACCGGCCTCCTGTCCAAGTGTCCGGGTCGCCAGAGCCAGGGCGCCGCTGGCTGCGCACCATCGAAGGTCAGGCCAGCTGAAATTAAACAGGATCCCGAAGCCGCTTGCGGCCAGGCCACCGAACAGGGCTTGGTGGAGCAGATGCAATAGATCGACCGTCATTGCGGCACCGCTAGCACGGCCCGCGCGATCAACACACCTGTGGCGATGAAGATCAGGGTCATGCCGACGACAACGGTCCGAGCGCTACCAAGCGTTGGGTGGCCGTCCAAGATGTCGTACTGGGCATCGAGCGCGGGGACACCGGGAACCAGCAGCAGAACGGAGGCGATCATCGCCAAGTCGAGGGTCGTGCTGCCCGCCCATCGAGCTCCCAATTCCGCGAGACTTGATGCGAGAAAGGCGACGCACGCGGCGACCACGAAGACGTTGGCGCCCCGGCGCAGAAGGGAGTGCCGAACCGACTGACCGATGGCTGCGCTGGCGGCGACAGGGATGAAAGCCGCCCAGTCCATGCCCAACAGACGTCCGAAGGCGGCACACGCGATGGCAACCGCCAGGGCGACCACCCAGGGAGCATGACGTCCCGTCTGCTGCTTCAAGCGGGTCATCTCCGACAGTGCCTGTGTCGGTGTCATCCCGTCGTCGCCAATCCGCTGGGCCAACGCGCGGATGCCGTGACTGAGCCGGTAATTCACTCCGAGTGGGCCGACTTCCACCATCCTGGTGATCGTGCTCATGCCTCTCGTGACCGTGATATCGAGCGAGGCATAACCCGAGCGTAGGTCCACATGCTCGGCGCCGAGCCCACGCGCGATCCGAGCGCAGTCTTCGTGGACGACCTTTGCACGAACACCCGCTTCCATGAGCACACGGGCGGCGCATAGCGCTGCTTCTGCAACCTGGTCGAGCTCCTGGCGCTCGAGCAAGGCAGGGTCAGTCTTCATCGAACCCGACGGCGCGGAGTACGCTTTCGGCTCCGTCGCCGGCGGTCATCACCCCCGAGCGCACCGCGGCCTCGGCGCGGACCGCAACCTCGCGGACCTCGGGCCGGTCGTGCAGCACGCGCTGGATGGACTCGTTGACGAGATCCCACAACCACTGCACCATCTGCGCGCGGCGGCGCCGCTCAAACGAGCCCGTGGGCTCGAAGCGGGCGTGGTGCTTCAGCACCTGCGACCAGATCGTGTCGATGCCCGTGTTCTCGACGGCACTGCATGTGAGCACAGGAGGCGTCCAGGGGCTGTCGGCCGCGTGCATCAGGTGCATGGCGTTCCGATAGAGGACGCGGGCCCGCTCCGCGGACGGCCTGTTGTCGCCGTCGGCCTTGTTGATGGCGACCAAGTCCGCCATCTCCATCAGGCCGCGCTTGATGCCCTGCAGCTCGTCGCCGGCGCCCGCGATGAGGACGACCAGGAAGAAGTCGACCATGTCGGCGACGACCGTCTCGGACTGGCCGACGCCGACCGTCTCGACCAGCACGACGTCGAAGCCAGCCGCCTCGCAGGCGAGCATGACCTCGCGAGTGTTCCGCGCCACGCCGCCCAGCGTCCGCCCGCTGGGCGACGGTCGGATGAACGCGTTCGGCTGTCGGCTCAGCTCGATCATCCGAGTCTTGTCGCCGAGGATGCTTCCTCCGGAGATCCGACTGGTAGGATCGATCGCCAACACGGCGACGCGGTGCCCCTGGCCGATCAGCATCAGGCCGAGCGATTCGATGAGCGTGCTCTTGCCCGCGCCCGGCACCCCGGTGATGCCGACACGGATCGACCGGCCCGAGTGGGGCAACAACTCCGTAAGCACGTGCTGCGCGAGACGGCGATCGTCCTCCCGATGTGACTCCAGCAACGTGATGAAACGGCCCAGGACGCCCCGATCTTCGGTGACGATTCCCTCGACGTATTGCGCGGAGGCCAGCCGCCCCTGCCCGGCACCGGGCAGGGGCGGCGCCGATGGAACCGCGACCGCGGCGTTCATCGGGCTCCGGCCGGTTGCGCCTTCACCTTTGCGTCCAGCAAGTCGAGCACGCGGAGGGCAGACTGCGTGATGACCGTCCCAGGGCCGAAGATGGCGCCGGCGCCGTCCTTGGTCAGCTCGTCGTAGTCCTGTGGCGGAATCACGCCGCCGACGACGATGAGGATGTCGTCGCGGTGCAGCTCCGCCAGCGCGCGGCGCAATGCCGGGACCAGCGTGAGGTGGCCGGCCGCAAGCGAGCTGACGCCGATGACGTGGTCGTCGTTATCGACGGCAGAGCGCGCCGCCTCCTCCGGGGTCTGGAACAGCGGGCCGACGTCGACGTCGAAGCCCAGGTCGGCGAACGCGGTGGCGACGACCTGCTGGCCGCGGTCGTGCCCGTCCTGCCCAAGCTTCGCGATCAGAATACGGGGCCGACGGCCCTCGCGCGCCACGAACTGCTCGGCGCGTTGGCGCACCTGGGCGACGGCCCCGGTGCGATCGCCAAACCGCCGTGCGTAGACTCCAGTCACCTCGTGAATCTCGGCCTTGTAGCGGCCATAGACCTTCTCCAAGGCGTCGCTGATCTCGCCGACAGTCGCGCGCGCCCGTGCCGCGGCGACGGACAGCTCCAGCAAGTTCCCCTGGCCTGACCGGGCGCACTCGGTCAGCGCGCTCAGCGCCGCGCGGAGGGCGACAGGATCGCGCTGCGCGCGCAGCTCGGCGAGCCTCCGGACCTGCGACTCGCGAACGGCCCGGTTGTCGATCTTGAGCACCTTCACGGGATCCTCGTGCTCCAGGACGTACTTGTTGATGCCGACGATCGTCTGGACGCCAGAGTCGATGTCGGCCTGGGTGCGAGCAGCGGCCTCCGCGATCCGCATCTTCGGGATGCCGGCCTCGATCGCTTTCGCCATGCCCCCGAGCTTCTCGCACTCGAGCACGTGGCTCCACGCCCGGTGCGCCAGCTCGTGCGTGAGGCGCTCGACGAAGTAGCTGCCACCCCACGGGTCGATCACGGTGTCGGTGTCGGTCTCCTCCTGGAGGAACAGCTGGGTGTTGCGGGCGATCCGCGCCGAGAAGTCCGTGGGGAGTGCCAGCGCTTCATCGAGCGAGTTGGTGTGCAGGCTCTGCGTGTGCCCTTGGCTGGCCCCCATCGCCTCGATGCAGGTGCGGATCACGTTGTTGTACACGTCCTGCGCCGTCAGGCTCCACCCGCTCGTCTGGCTGTGGGTCCGCAGCGACAGGCTCTTGGGGTTCTTGGGGTCGAACTGCTTGACGATCTTGGCCCACAGCAGCCGGGCCGCGCGCATCTTGGCGATCTCCATGAACACGTCCTTGCCGATCGCCCAGAAGAACGACAGCCGCGGCGCGAAGGCATCGACGCTCAGCCCGGCGGCGATGCCGGCGCGAATGTACTCGAGGCCGTCGGCCATCGTGTAGCCCAGCTCGAGGTCGGCCGTGGCGCCGGCCTCCTGCATGTGGTAGCCGGAGATGCTGATGCTGTTGAACTTCGGCATGTGGCGGCTGGTGTAGCGGAAGATGTCCGCGATGATCCGCATGCTCGGCGTGGGCGGATAGATATAGGTGTTGCGTGTCATGAACTCCTTGAGGATGTCGTTCTGAATCGTTCCCGCAAGGTGCTCCTGCGTGACCCCCTGCTCCTCGGCCGCGATGATGTACAGGGCCAGGATCGGCAGCACGGCGCCGTTCATCGTCATCGACACGCTGATATCCCCGAGGGGGATGTCCTTGAAGAGGATCCGCATGTCGAGAATGCTGTCGATGGCGACCCCGGCCATGCCGACGTCGGCCGCGACGCGCGGATTGTCCGAGTCATAGCCGCGGTGCGTGGGCAGATCGAAGGCGACGGACAGCCCCTTCTGGCCGGCGGCGAGGTTTCGCCGGTAGAACGCGTTGGACTCCTCGGCCGTTGAAAACCCGGCGTACTGCCGCACGGTCCACGGCCGGCCGGGATACATCGACAGGTACGGCCCGCGCACGAACGGCGGCAGGCCCGGCATGGTGTGCAGGTGCTCCAGCCCCACCAGATCGGCCGACGAGTACAGCGGCTTGACGGTGATCAGCTCCGGCGTCGGGGCGCTCAGCTCCTCCAGCAGTTTGCCAACAGCGGCCTGCCAGTCAGCCAGGCGGGTGGATGATCGTGGGCCGCCCTCCCAGGCGACGCTCTTGAAATTCGGAACTTTACTCATGACAGGACTCCCTCTTCCCGAAGCAGCTCGTGAAGCGTGCCCAGGACATCGCATCGAACGAAGATGAATCGATCCACACCGGCTGCCCGGTACTTGGCCTCGTTGGCGCCGGCGTTACCGGCCAGGATCACCGTGCGGGCGCCGGCGGCCTTCAGCTGCGGCGCCGTCGCCTCGACGAACGTCTGGTATTTCTTGTCGGTGGAGCAGATCACCGCGATTTTGGCGCCGCTCTCGCGAAATGCCGCCGCGGCGGCGCCGGGGTCGGTGAACCCCTCGTTGTTGCTCAACTCGAAGCCGCCGGCTTGGAAGAAGTTCAGCGCGTATGTCGAGCGGGCTATGAAGTCGGCCGGCGTGCCCATGTTGGCCAGGAACACCAACGGCCGCTTCCCGGCCGTGGCCGTGTACTGATCGCTCGCGTCGCGCAGCTCTTCGTAGGCGGCGGCGTAGGGGTGGATCGCCAGGGGCACGACCTGAGCGGGCGAGCCGTTGTGCGGGGTCGATGCCAGTGCGGCGCTGATCTGACCGAGGGTCGCGCCGGCCTCCGCGGCCTTGACGGCCGCCTCGGTCAACGCCGCCGGTGCCGGTGTCGGCTCGGCCGCTGACCGAGCCAGTGCATCCGCCGCCGCACCAGAGGAGTGATCGCGCCGCCACGCGACCAGTCGGGCTGACGCTTCGGCGCGGAGCCGAACGCTGTCCGGCTTCGCGCGGTCCACCGGCTGCTCGCGCACGTCGGGGTGCTCGCTGATGCCCGTCACGGCCTGCTTGCGAGTCGCGAGGTCGCGCTCGCGCGTTGCCTCGACGGCTCGGATCTGCTCGGCGACCCAACCGTCGGTCGCGACGCGGATCATCCCGCCCCGCTCTTCGATCGTTTGCACCAGGGCCCACGCGCGCTCGGCGAACTGGTCGGTCAGGCGCTCCAGGAACCACGAGCCGCCTGCATGGTCGATGACTCGCTTCAGGTGGGATTCCTCGAGGAGGATGGTGTGAGTGTTCCGGGCCAGGTGGCGGCTGAACTGATCGCTCAGGCCGATCGCCGCGTCGAGCGGCGTGGTCGTAATCGAGTCGGCACCGCCGACGGCGCCGGCGAAACAACAGACCGTATTGCGCAGCAGGTTGACCCAGGGGTCGCGACGCGTCAGGACGCGCCGGCTCGTCCGCACGTGAATGCGGGTCGAACGCGCCGCCGTGTCACTGCCGCCGAGGGTCGTGACGACCTTCGCCCACATCTTCCGCAAGGCGCGGAGCTTGGCAATCCCCTGGAAAAACCGGCCGCCCACGCTGTCGCTGAAGACGATCTGCCCGATCGCCGTATCGACGTTCAGACCGGCAGCGGTCATGGCGCGGAGATACTCCACCCCGGTCGCCACGGCGAACGCCAGGTCCTGGGTGCTGGTCGCCCCCGCGTGGTGATAGGCGCCGGTGTTGACCTCGACGGCCGTGGCGTTCGGATAGTTCGCGGCCGTCCAGGCGGCGAGATCCGCCATTTGGTCCAGCGCGATGTCGAGCGGGACGATCAGGTGGCCTTCGGACATCAGGGCGCCAAGCGGATCAGCGTTGAAGGCGCACCGCACGGCGGCGGAGTCGAGCTTTCGTCGCCGAAGCAACGCCGCCAGGAGCGCCGCGGCCGGCAGGAAGGCGGCTCCGGCGTCGAGCGCCGTCGGCGCGATGTCGAGATGCACCCCGCTCAACACGGAGTCGAAATCGCCCAGGCTATAGGCCATCACACCGTCGCGGCCGGCCAGCCCGGCGGCCTCACGAGCGTCGGCGTCGAGGCCGGCGCAGGCGGCGGCGTCGAGCCGGAGTTGGATCGAGGTCACGCCGTGCTCGAGGTCCTCCACGATGGTCTTGTTCGCCTCGCCCGGTTCCGGGTGCACGTGTTCCTGGCGAACGTCCCAGCCCCCGACGGCGTGGCCTAGAGGCCGGCCTCCCCTGGCCATGGGCAGGAATCCGGGGAAGCCGGAGGAATCACCGTCCGAGGGCCAGTCGGCGGCGGTGTACAGCGGCTGGATGTCAATTCCATCGAGGGTGCGAGTCACCAGCTTCTTCTCGAAGGGTGCGCCCTTCAGCTCGGCCAGGACGCTGGCCTTCCACTGGTCGTAGCTGACCGGCGGGAAGTCGAGGGTTAGTTCCTTGTCGCTCATGTCGTCACTCCTTGTGCCGCCACCACGCGGGGCGGCTCGAACTGCGAGAGGTCCAGCTCCGGCAGCATGGCGCCGTGCTCGATGTAATTCAGGTGCATGGCGAAGCAGCGCCGCAGATCGTGGCGGATATGCCCCATCGGCGCGTGCTCCAGGTAACGATGCAGCGCGTCCCGATACGCGGGATGCGCGCAGGTATCGATGATCCGCCGGGCACGCGCCATCGGCGCGAGGCCGCGCAGGTCGGCGAGACCCTGCTCGGTCACGACGACCTGGACCGAGTGTTCGTTGTGGTCGATGTGCGAGCACATCGGCACGATCGTCGAGATCCGGCCGCCCTTGGCGGTGGACGGACACATGAACACCGAAAGATATGCGTTGCGCTCGAAGTCGCCGCTGCCGCCGATGCCGTTCATGACCTGGGTGCCGAGGACGTGGGTCGAATTGACGTGACCGAACACGTCCACCTCGAGGGCGGTGTTCGTGGCGATCACGCCCAAGCGCCGGGCGATGCCCGGATTGTTCGAGATCTCCTGCGGCCGGAGCACGATCCGGTCGGTGAAGTCGCCGAAGTTGTCGTAGAGGAACTTCAGTTTCTCTGTGGTCAGGGTCAGCCCGGTTGCGCTCGCCCCGATCACCTCGCCGGAGGCGATCATGTCGAGCATCGCGTCCTGGAGCACCTCCGTGTATACCTTGAATCGCGGGAAGTCCTGGTGCGCGGCGAGCCCGGACAAGACGGCGTTACAGATGTTGCCCACGCCGCTCTGCAGCGGCAAGAAGCCGGGTGGAATTCGCCCGGCGCGCATCTCGCTCAAGAAGAACTCGGCGACGTGCTCAGCGATCCGCTGACTCGCCTCGTCCGGATCCGTGAACGCCCGCCCGCCGTCCGGCTCGTTGGTGTGGACGATGCCGATCACTCGTGACGGGTCCACGTCGGCGTAGGCGCGGCCGATCCGGTCGAGCGGGTCGCGGATCGCGAGCGGGTTGCGGTACGGCGGCGGGGGCAAGACGAGGATATCGGCCAGCTCCCGCAGTCGTGGCGAGTGGTACGCGTTCAGCTCGACGATCACCTTCTTCGCGCAGTGAAGGAACGTCGGGGCGTTGCCGATGCCCGTCGTGAGGTACACGCGCCCGTCGCGCGTGATCTCGGTGGCCTCGACGATCGCGACGTCGATCGGTCCGAGGAACCCCTCCATCACGCTCTGCGCGACGTGCGAGAGGTGCATGTCCACGAATTCGAGCTTTCCGGTATTGGCCAGCGCGCGCATCGGCGCCGAGGTCATGTACGGGGCTCGCCAGCTGACAGCTTCGGCGCCGGCCAGCTCGTCGTCGCAGGCGGCGCCGGTCGAAGCGCCGCTGAGCAGCTTGACCTGGAATGTCGTGCCGGTCTTGTGCAGCTCCCGGGCGCGCCGCGCCAAGGCTCGCGGCACCGCCTTGGGCGCGCCGGCCGGCGTAAACCCGCCGACGGCCACCATCGCCGCGTTGGGAATGAGTGCCGCCGCCTCGTCGGCGGTCAGCGTCGCGTACGTCTTCGCGTTCGTCATGTTGTAACCGTCCCTCTAAACAGGCTCAGTCATCGGTGGGAACAGCCGGGCGAACTCCGCAGGCAGCGGTCGGGCGAGCCGTGTGTCGGGATCGACAGTCACCAGGGTCACGACCCCGTCGGCCACCACTGTTCCATCGGCCCTCTGGATCCGCTGGGTCAGCGCAAAGCTGGTGCGCCCGCGGCGTTGCGACCGGGTGATGATGCGGAGCGGATCGCCCTGGCGGCAGGGCTGCCGGAAGCTGAGATTCACGTTCACCACCACGGTGATCGCGCCCAGGTCCTTCAGCCGGTCGTAAGCGAAACCCTGGCGGTCGTACCACTCCTCGCGGCCCCACTCGAGATACTCGACGTACTTCGCGTTGTTCACGTGGCCGTTGACGTCGATCTCGGTGCAGCGCACCACGGTCTCGAGCACGACCTCGAGCAGCCTTGTTTCACCCTGGCTAGTTGGCATGGCGTCAACGTCCCGCGAAGTGCGGGGCGCGCCGCTCGAAGAACGAGCGAATGCCCTCCTGGTAGTCCGCGCTGTCGTAGATCGTCCGCCGCAGCCCCT
>Ga0209382_10010104_pt1 | contig 11794 bp, 12 predicted proteins | sample SoiMetdeltSBSDD5_FD_187599 | JGI IMG/M metagenome (GOLD analysis project Ga0209382, IMG submission 187599) | Bulk soil microbial communities from a Populus tree surrounding site in Tennessee, USA - Soil MetaG P. deltoides SBSDD5 (SPAdes) (version 2) | ecosystem: Environmental > Terrestrial >...
CAAGACGATCGCCAAGGCCGCACAGGCGCTCAAGCTGCGGCCATGGACGATCAAGATCGACGGCATGGTGGAGAAAGCGCAGGAGATCGGCATCGACGACCTGATCCGCAAAATGCCGCTCGAAGAGCGCCTCTATCGCCACCGCTGCGTGGAACGCTGGTCGATGGCGATCGCCTGGTCCGGGTTTCCGTTCGCCAGGCTGGTGGAATTGGCGCAGCCGCTGTCGTCGGCAAAATACGTGCGGATGGAGACCTTTCTCAATCCTTCGCTGGCCTCCGGCCAGCGCCAGACCTGGTATCCGTGGCCCTATGTCGAGGGCCTGACCATGGCGGAGGCGACCAACGAGCTCGCCTTCCTGGTCACCGGCGCCTACGGCAAGCCGGTCAGCAAGCAGATGGGAGCGCCGCTGCGGCTGGCAGTGCCGTGGAAGTACGGCTTCAAGTCGATCAAGTCGATCGTGCGCTTCCATTTCACCGACCAGCGGCCGAAGAGCTTCTGGGAGGCGCTGCAGGGCTCCGAGTACGGCTTCTGGGCAAACGTCAATCCGCAGGTGCCGCATCCGCGCTGGAGCCAGGCGGTCGAGGAGCTGATCGGGCTCGGCGAGCACCGGCCGACGCTGCTGTTCAACGGCTACGGCGATTACGTCGCCAACCTCTACAAAGGGCTCGAGAAGGAGCGGCTCTGGGCTTAGACCGGATCCCGATTTGGGGAATCCGGATGCGCTTTAACTTTGTTCACTTGCGCATGCGCCGTCATCCGCTGCGCGTGGCAGGTCGGATGAGCGGAAAGATCCAATAGCAGGTGCCCTTGCTCAGGACGATCGTGAGGCCCCACTCGACGTCCTTGCCCTCAGCGAGCTGGAATCCGAGCTTGAGCGATTCGGCGTTGGTCTGCCGCGTCGTCAGCACGGTCACGCCGGCGGCCGGCTTCCAGCGAAAGACGGTGCTGGTCGCCGGGTCGTTGACCGCAAATGCCAGCGGCTCGCGGTAGAGCATCAGTGCGCCGTTGCGCAGCCCGATCACCGCGTCGGTGGACGGCAGCAGTTCGGTCGTCTCGCCGATCATGCCGATCCGGCCGGGGTGCCAGCCCACCACGTTCTTGGGCGCGCGCGCCACCGGGGCGATGAGGAAATAGAGCTTCTCGGGTGCTCGCTTGGCTTCTTCCTCGCATTCTGCCATCGCCTGCACCAGCCAACCGTAGCTCTCGGGCCCTTCCGCCTTCTGGTCGGCCGGTGCCGCATCGCCCGGCGGCGCGGCCACGTCGACCTTGCCGCGGAAAAACATCTGCCAACCGAGCGCGATCACCAGACCGACCATGGCCACGGCGACGAGCGCCGAGATCGTGACGACCGGATTCGGCAGGTTGGATGCGCCGCAATTGGCGCACGACCGCGCGAAATAGGAAACCTCGGCGCCGCAGTTGCGGCAGGTGCCGAGGGGCATCCGAGGCATCTTGCTCAATAGATCGTGCATCATCCGAATCGAAGATTATCCGATCGCTACGGGTGGTTCGAGTGGCGGGCGTGCCGCGATGACGCCGATCCAGCCTCTGTTCTAGGTGTTTTCGCCGGCTTCCGCCGCCGCCAGCTTGCTGCGCCAATCCCGGCGCTTGCGCAGCGCGGTCCATGCGGCAAGCATGAGCAGCGCTGCGCAGATTGCCAATAGCACCGCCGCGATCGGACGCTGGAAGAAGATCGTCCAGTTGCCGTTCGACATGATCAACGACTGGCGCAGGCTCATCTCGAACAGCGGCGCGATGACCAGTCCGAGCACCAGCGGCGCCGGATCGAGGTCGAACTTCTTCAAGCCATAGCCGACCACGCCCATGATCAGCATGATCCAGACGTCGACGATCGAGTGGTTCACCTCGTACACACCGATCACGCAGAACATGATGATCAGCGGGTAGAGATAGGCGTAAGGAACGCGCAGCAGGTTCACGAACACCCCGACCAGCGGCAGATTGAGCGCCAGCAGCATCAGGTTGCCCACGTACATCGAGGCGACGAAGCCCCAGAACACGTTGGGGTGGTCGTTGACCAGCGTCGGCCCGGGCGGAACGCCGTGGATCAGAAGCGCTGCGATCAGCACCGCGGTCACCGGCCCGGTCGGGATTCCAAGCGCCAGCATCGGCACGAAGGCGCCGGTCGAGGCGGCATTGTTGGCCGATTCCGGCCCGGCGACGCCGGCGACCGCGCCCTTGCCGAACTCCTCCGGGTGCTTGGAGATGCGCTTTTCCAAGGCGTAGGACATGAAGCTCGAAATGATGTGGGCGGAGCCGGGGATGATGCCGATCAGGAAGCCGAGCGCCGAGCCGCGTGCGATCGGCATCGCGGCGTCCCGCCACTCCTGCCGGTTCGGCCACAGCTCGCGCAGCTTCGGGCGCATCACCTCGCTGGTGACCTGGCGGCTCGGCGTGGCCAGGAGCTCGCCCAGCCCGAACAGCCCGACCGCGACCGGCACGATGCCGATGCCGTCGCCGAGCTCGGCGATGTTGAAGCTGTAGCGAAAGTGCCCGGTCATCACGTCGATGCCGATGGTGCCGAGCAGCAGCCCGAACGCGGCCATCAACAATGTACGAACGAGGGAGGTCGTCGACATGTAGGCCAGGAAGATCAGGCCGAGCACGAGCAGCGCGGCGTATTCGGGCGGGCCGAAGCGGAGCGCGAAGGTGGCAAGCGGCGGCGCAACCAGGGTGAGCACGATCACGCCGAAGGTGCCGGCGATGAACGAGCCGACCGCGGCGATGCACAGCGCCGCGCCGGCGCGGCCTTTCCTGGCCATGGCGTTGCCGTCGATGCAGGTCATCACCGAGGCCGCTTCGCCCGGGATGCGCAGCAGAATCGAGGTGGTCGAGCCGCCGTACTGCGAGCCGTAGTAGATGCCCGCCAGCATGACGATCGCCTTGGTGGCGTCGAGCCCGAAGGTCAGCGGCAGCAGAATGCTGATGCCGGCCAGCGGACCGATGCCCGGCAGCATTCCGACCAGTGTGCCGACCAGACAACCGAGGAACGCGTACCACAGCACGTCGGGCCGCAGCGCAACGGAAAAGCCCAGCAGCAGGCTGTCGTAGGTTTCCAAAGCGTCAGAACCAGAGCAGGCCGCGTTCGAGCGGGGACTTGAGCGCCTTGCCGAACAGCCAGTAGGCGAACAGCGTGAGCCCGATGCTGTAGGCGGCGGCGTGCCAGACGTTGCGGCGCTCGACCACGACGAGCAGCGCGAACACCAGGAGCGTCATGGTGATCAGAAAGCCGAGCGGTTGATACATCGCGACCGCGGCGGCGGTGATCACGACGAGGAGCGCGGCGTGACCGCCGTCGCTCCACTCGATCTCGGCGAATTCCCGGCTGCCGGCGGCGCCGATGATGACCAGGCCGGCGAGCAGCATCATCAAGCCGGTGACGAGCTTCGGCATCATGCCGGCGCTCGGCGCGGAGAGGCGCCCGAACGGCAGGTCGCCGCTGATCGCGAATACCAGGACGCCGAAGGCGATGAAGGCGCCCCCGGCGACGTGATCGGCCCGGAGGATCATCGGTGCCGTCTCGGCCCTATCGTGGCGTGCTCCGTCACCCCTCGACCTTGCCGATCGAGCGTACCGCGTCCTCGACCCGCTTGGCGTCGGCGTCCCAGAACGCTTTGAATTCGGCCTGGTCGAGATAGGCCACGTCCTGGCCGAGATTGGTCATGGCCTGCTTGAACTTGTCATCGGCGGCGGCTTTCTTCGAGGCGTCGCGCCATGTCGTGATGATCGGCTCCGGTGTTCCCTTGGGGGCGAACATGCCGACCCACAGATAGAACTCCACGTCGTATCCGAGCTCTTTCATCGTGGGCACGTTGGGCAAGGCGGGTGCTCGCTGAGCGCCGAAGCCGGCGAGCGGGCGCAGCTTGCCGGCTTTCATTTGCGCGCTGGCGGCCGCGATCGACGACACCAGCACTTGCGAATTGTTGCCGAGGATGGCGGTCAGGGCCGGCCCGCCGCCGGCGGTCGGTAAATGCCGCATCTGGATGCCGGCTGCCTTCGCGAACAGGGCCGTCGGCAGGTGCAGCGCGCCGTAGAGACCCGAGGAGCTGAAGATGATCTCGTTCGGCCGCTTCTTGGCGTCGTCGATGAACTCCTTGATGGTCTGATAGGGCTGCTTGTCGTTGACGACCAGCACCATCGGATCGGCGATGAAGCGTGCGATCGGGATGAAGTCGTCGCGCGTGAACTTCACCGGCCGTCCGAACAGCTTGTCGACCTCGGCGAAGCCCGAGATCGACACGATGTGCATGAGCAGAGTGTAGCCGTCGGGCTTGGCGCTGGCGCCGAATTGGGCGCCCACCTGGCCGGCGGCGCCGGCCTTGGTCTCGATCACCACCGGCTGCTTGACGAGAGGCTCGAGCACGGCGGCAAGCGGCCGGGCGACGACGTCGACGGCGCCGCCGGGCGGGAACGGATTGATGAAGGTGACCGGCCGGGTCGGATAGGCGTCCTGCGCGGTCGCGGACCGGGTGGCGAGCGCCGCGGCAGCCGCGGCCGAGCCGACCACAAAGCTTCGTCTATCCACGCTTGATCCTCCCTGGTCTGGTTCCGGCTTGCAGCCGGTGTCGCCTTGGCCGCGACGATAGGAGCCGGGCCAAATGGGGTCAACCTCGCGGTGACGCGGCATAGCGCGCCGCAACGGCGCTGGCGCTATTTGCCGGACGATCTATTCTCCGCGCCATCGCGACGAGGCGTATCAAATTCGGAGGCTCAGATGCCGGCTTATTGGGTTGCGCGTTCGAAGATCAACGACCCGGTCGAGTACAAAAAATACACCGACCTGGTGGCGGCGATCATCGCCAAGCACGGCGGCAAGGTGCTGGCGCGCGGCGGCCGCTACCAGATCATGGAAGGGCCGGACAAATTCCACCGCTTCGTGGTGATCGAATTCCCGACCTTCGAGCAGGGCGTCGCCTGCTTCCAATCGCCCGAATACAACGCGGCGGCGGCGTTCCGCCGCAAGGGTGCGGGCGAGGTCGAGACCATCGTGGTCGACGGCGGCGATGCGACGGCGAGATGATGTAGGCGTAGCCAGCGTGAGCGAAATCCGGGGTGCTGTCCCGCATTGCGCTCCGCTCCATGCGGGCTACCCGGCTCAGTTCGGCTGGATTCCGGCGGCGCGCACAGCCTCGCCGGCTGCGACCACCTCCCGGCGGAAGAAATCCGCGGTCTGCGGCGCGGATCGTCCATCGGGCTCGTAGCCGGCGCGTTGCACGACGTCGGCGACCGCCGGCGCTTTCAGCGCGTGCTGGACGGCGGCGTTGAGCTTGTCGAGGATCGCAGGCGGGGTCTTGGCCGGCGCGAAGAACATTCCCCATGAGCCGGCCGTTGCGAAGCCCGGAACGGCGGCGCTGACCAGCGGAAGCTCCGGCAGATCCGGGAACGGCTTTTGTCCGGTGTGGCCGATCGCCCGCAGCTTGCCTTCCTTGACCAGCGGCAAGGAGGAGGGCGCGGTGACGAACATCACCTGGATGCTTCCCTGTAGCAGCGCGGTGACGACCTCGGAAGCGCCCTTGTAGGGAATGTGCTGCATGGAGAGCCCGGCCTTGACGTTGAACAGCTCGGCCGTGAGGTGAAGCTGGTTGCCGACGCCGGGCGAGCCGTACAGCACTCGGTTCGCCTTCGCATAGGCGATGAATTCGGGAACCGTGTGCACCGGCAGCGACGGATTCACCAGCATCAGGTAGCCGTCGAGGATACCGACGGTCGCGATCGGTGCCAGGTCGCGCAGAACATCGAACGAAATGTTCTTGTAGACGTAGGGTGTGGTGGTAATGGCGGAGCTCGAATAGAGCAGCGTGTAGCCGTCGGGCGCCGAGTCGACCACGGCCTTTGCGCCGATCGTGCCGTTGGCGCCGGTACGATTCTCGACGAAGAAATTCTGGCCCAGGTCGACGCCGATCTGCGTCGAGACCGCGCGCGCCAGGATGTCGGGACCGCTGCCGGCCGCGAAGCCGACGACGACGCGGACCGGCCGGTTGGGATAGGGCTGGGCCTGCGCCGGCGCGGCGAGCAGGGCGCCGACGACGATGGCCAGGACCGTCTGCATCACATGGCGCATGCAAACCTCTCGTCCGCGCCCGGATTTCAAAGCCCCAGGTAGAACTTGCGGATCAGCTCGTTGTTGTTGAGCTCGTCGGCGGAGCGGCCTTCGAAGGCGATCTGACCGTGCACGATGACATAGCCGCGGTCGGCGATGCGCAACGCTTGCGGAAAGTTCTGCTCCGCCATCAGCACGGTCAGCTTGTATTGGTCCTTGAGCTCCTTGATCTTCTCGATGGTGCGGCTGACCAGCACCGGCGCCAAGCCCACCGACGGCTCGTCGATCAGCAGGATACGCGGTGCCAGCATCAGCGCGCGCGCTAGCGCCAGCATCTGCTGCTCGCCGCCGCTCATCGAGCCGGCGAGCTGGGTCCGGCGCTCGGCGAGGCGCGGGAAACATTCGAAGGAGAACTGCAAATTCGTCTTGAGCGTCGCGCGCGCCTTCGGGCGGAAGGCGCCGAGCAGCAGGTTTTCCTCGACGGTGAGCCGCGGAAACAGGCGGCGGCCCTCCGGCACCAGCGCGATGCCGAGGTCGACGATCTGCTCGGTGGTGCGGCCGACCAGGTCGTGCGTCTCGCCGTCGATCTCGGCGACGATGCGGCCGGCGCGCGGGCGCACGATCCCCATCACGCATTTCATCAGCGTCGACTTGCCGTTGCCGTTGGTGCCCAGCAGCACCACGGTCTCGCCCGAATTGACGTTGAGCGACACGTTCTCGAGCACGCGCACCGAGCCGTAGGCGGCGTCGACGTTCTCGATGGTGAGTCTATTGTCCAAGGTAGGCCTTCTCCACCTCGGGGTCGCGAATGACCGCGTCGGGCTTGCCGTCGGCGATTTTCCGGCCGGACACCAGCACGACCAGCCGCTGCGAGAACTTCATCACCGCGCGCATGATGTGCTCGATCAGCACGATGGTGATGCCGCGCTCGTTGAGCCGGATCAGCAGGCCGACGATGTCGTCCACCTCCGACTGCGACAGGCCGGCCATGGCCTCGTCGGCGAGCAGGAGCTTCGGCTCCGCGGCCATGGCGCGGGCGAGCTCTAGCTTGCGCATTTCCACCTGCGTGAGGTCGCGCGGATACTTGTCGGCCTTGCCGTCGAGCGCGACCAGGCGCAGCAGTTCGGCGCAGCGGACGTCGATATCGGCCGCCGAGAGCGAGGGGCCGGGCCGCGCATTGACGGTGTAGAGCAGCGGCACCCGCAGGTTCTGCGCAACCGTCAGCGTCACGAACGGGCGCGGCAGCTGGAAGCTGCGGGCGAGGCCGCGGCGGGTGCGCTCATGGGTGATGAGGCCGTCGACCGTCTCGCCGTTGAAACGCACGCTGCCGGTCTCGTTGGTGAGCGTGCCGCAAATGCAATTGACCAAGGTCGATTTGCCCGAGCCGTTGGGACCGATCAGGCCGACGCGCTCGCCCTCGGCGACGGCGAAATCGATGTTCTCGAGGGCGACGAAGCCGCCGAAGCGCTTGCTCAGACCCGCGACGTGGAGCAGCGGCTCGGCCATCACTTCGCCTTTCCCCGCCGCAGCCGGTCCTGCACCAGCCCGACGATGCCGTTCGGCGCGATGATGACGAAAGCCACGAGCAGAAGCCCGACGATCAGCAGGCTGAGCTCGGAGGAGATGCTCACCGTCGCCCATTGCTGCAGGGTCGCCACCAGGATAGCGCCGATCAGCGGACCGATCCACGAGCTGGTGCCGCCGATCATCGGCATGGCGATCGAGTTGACGGCGTAGTCGAGCGCGAAGGCGGACGCCGGCTGCAGATACCCGATGTAGTAGGGGAAGGGCGCCCCGGCCATGCCCATGAGCGCACCCGAGAGGGTGGTGGCGACCAGCTTGAGCTTCAAGGTCGGCACCCCCGACGCCTCGGCCGCCAGCTCGTCGTCGCGGATGGTGGCAAAGCCGTAGCCGAGCTGCGATCGCTCGATCGCGCGCGCGATCGTGATCGCGATGACGGCGAGCGCCAGCATGATCAGGAACAGATAGTTGATGTAGTTGCCGATCAGCGGCACGCTTTCCGGCCGGATCACATAGGCGCCGCGCGCGCCGCCGACATAGTTCCAGTTGACGATCAGGGTCTGCAGCACCACGGCGAGCGCGAGCGTCGCGATCGCGAAGAACGCGCCGCGCAGCCGCAACGTCAGATAGCCCATGCCCAGCCCGATCAGGCCGGAGACGATGGCTCCGAGCACGATCAGCACCGGGATCGGCAGCGGATAGAACTTGTGAAAGAACACCGAGGTGTAGGCGCCGGCGGCGAAGAACGCCGCTGAGCCGAAATTCACGTAGCCGGTGTAGCCGCCGAGGATGTTCCAGGCGGTCGCCAGCACGATGAATTGCAGCACCACGTAGCCGGCGTAGAACACGTAGTCGTTCTGGATCAGGCGGGCGAGCGCAAATACGACGGCGCCGACCGCGACGCAGATCAGAAAGAAGACCCAGGTCCGCACGATCGGCCGTCCTATCGTCCGAACAGACCCATCGGCCTGAACGCCAAGGTGAGCAGCAGGAATCCGAACGAAACGGCCGGCGCCCAGGACGGGCCGGAGAAGGTCGCGGTGAGGCTCTCCATCACGCCGAGCAGGATCGCGGCGATCAGCGTGCCGGGCAGGCTGCCGAGCCCGCCGAGCACGCAGATGGCGAACACGCGGCCGATATATTCGCGCCCGACCGACGGCTCGATCGGCTGGATGATGATGAGCAGCGCGCCGGCGACCGAGCAGGTCGCGATCGAGATCGCGAAGGCCATCCGCTTGATGCGGGTCGGCGAGGCCGCCATCAGCTGCAGGGCAAGCTGATCCTGCGCCACCGCCATGATGGCGCGGCCCATGAAGGTGCGGGTCAGGAACAGCTGCAGCGCGGCGAACAGGATCAGCGCCGCGACGCACGGCACCAGCATGCGCAGCGGCAGATCGACGAAGCCGAAGCGCAGGGTCGGCCCGATATAGGACGCCTCGACGTAGCGGTAGTCGACACCGAACACGATGATCAGCACGACCTCGGTGACGAACAGGACACCGAAGAAGAACGCGAGCCCGCTCAGCGCCTCCCGCCCGCGCCGCTCGAACGACTCGTAATAGACCTGATAGACCAGTGCGCCGAGCGCGTAGAACACCGGCAGCATGACGATGCTCACCACGATCGGATCGATGCCGAGGCGCGTGTTGACGATATAGGCGATGTAGGAGCCGAGGATGATGAAGGCCGGGTGCGCGATATTGACGATGTCGAGAATGCCGAACGAGATCGAGATGCCGACCGTCACCGCCGCGTAAAAGCAGCCGAGCAGCAGGCCGGCGACCAAGGCATTGATCAGCAAGTCGGCTGAAATGATCACGTTTTCCCCCCGAGGCCCGTTCGGGCGCGTTCTTATTTGTCGGGACAGTGTGCAGGAAGGGTGAGGACTTGGCTAGTCCTGGGCTTGCGCCCGTAGGGTGGGCCATAAGCGCGGTTACGCGCGTCTTCGACGCGTTCTGGGCGCAAGGTGCGGTCTATCGGCGTGCTCAAAATCACGGGCGCGCCGTGCCCACGCGAAGCAAAGGTGGGCACGGCGCTGCTCCGTTTGGAGCGAATGGCGAGTCTCGCATCGCGCCCTGGCGCGTCGAAGACGCGCGTAACCGCGCCTGTGGGCCACCCTCAGAACGACCGCGTCTACGCTGCGGCCTGGCGCCGCACCGTTTCGGGCAACGGCAGCGGCTTGTTGGCGCTCTGCAGGAACTCGATGGTCATGAACACCATCTCCTTGTCGCCGAGGTTTTCCAGGTCGTGGACCTTGAACTGGCCGGCGCCGTAGTGCTCGTGCCGGGTCTCGCCGGGGGCGTAGGTGTATTCGACGGTGGTGCCGTCATGCACGTGCTGGCGGCCGCGGCCGCCCGACACCGAGGTCCAGAAATAGTCGAGCACGTGGCGGTGGAACCCGATGCGCTGGCCCGGCTGCAAGCGGATCATCCAGACCCGCACGCGCTCGCTCTCCGAGACGAGCTCGGTGCCGACGCAGGGATTGGGGGCCTTCTTTTCCCGCTCGAACTCGGCGGCGATGTCCGCCGGCCAGGCCGAGCGCTCGGAGCGGTCCGTCGCCTTGTCCATCATCGTCATCGTCATGGCATTCCTCCAGGGTCTGGCACGATATATAGCAACTTTGGTCGCTAGTGTCCCGATTCCGAAGTTCGCCAGGACTCGCGGCACACTCTCATGCGAACTTCGGAATCAAAGGGACACTAGCAACTCTATGATTTCCAGTGTGGCTTTTGGATTTGACGTTCCTCTACGAGCTTGCAGCAGCAATGGAGGAACGTCAAATCCGCCACACGGGTAAACCGCGGGGTCGAGGCTGTTGGGTCAGACGACGAACCGGCGCGCCTTGGTCATCGGCGGCTCGATGAGCGGCTTGCTCGCCGCCCTGCTGCTGCGCCGGCACGGCTGGGACGTGGACGTATTCGAGCGGGTCGAAAGCGAGCTCGCAGGCCGCGGCGCCGGCATCGTGGCGCAACCCGAGCTGATCGAGACGCTGCGCGGGCTCGGCATCGATCCGACCGATCTCGGGGTTGCGATCACGACCCGGAAGATTCTGGATGCGTCGGGCCGATTTGCCGGCGAGATTCTCTGTCCGCAGGTGCTCACCGCCTGGGAGCGCGTCTACCGGGCGCTGCGCGACGCCTTTCCGCCGCAGCGCTACCATCGCGGCCGCGGCCTCAAGAGTTTCGAGCAGACCGAGCGTTCCGTGGTCGCGCATTTCAGCGATGGCGGTGCGGCGGAGGGCGATCTGCTGGTGGGGGCCGACGGCCTGCGCTCCACCGTCCGCCAGCAATGCCTGCCGGAGCTTCCCCCGCTCTACGCCGGCTACGTGGCCTGGCGCGCGCTGATCGCCGAGCAGGCGTTTCCGCCGGCGATCCACCGCGAGCTGTTCGAGTACATGACCTTCTGCCTGCCGCCGGGCGAGCAATGCCTGGGCTATCCGATCGCCGGCCCGGACAACGATCTGCGTCGCGGCCATCGCCGCTACAACGTGGTCTGGTACCGCCCGGCCGACGAGGCCACCGAGCTGCAGCATCTGCTCACCGACGAGCGCGGCACCACCCACACCATCTCGATCCCGCCGCCGCTGATCCGGCAGGAAGGGATCGCGGCGATGCGCGCGGCCGCGGAGCGGCTGCTGCCGCCGCAGTTATGCGCCATCGTGCGGCTGATCGACGAGCCGATCCTGCAGCCGATCTACGACCTCGAAAGCCCGCGGATGACGTTCGGCCGGGTCGCGATCATCGGCGACGCGGCCTTCGTGGCGCGGCCGCACGTGGCGGCGGGCGTGGCCAAGGCCGCGGACGACGCGGCGGCGTTGGCGCAGGCGCTCGATTCCGCCGAGGTCGCTCCGGCACTCGAGCGCTTCGAGGCCGCCCGGCTGCCGGTCGGCCGGCGCATCATCGAGCGCGCGCGCCATCTCGGCGCCTATCTGCAGGCGACCCAGACCGCCGAGGAGCGTGCCCGCTCGCAGCGCCACAGCATTCCCGAAGCGGTGCTGGCGGAGACCGCGGTGCTCGATTTTTTGCACACGTAATGTCGGACCGAGCTGTAGGGTGGGCAAAATCGCCTGATGATCGCTTCCGGTTATCACGGCGCGTGCGCGATTTTGCCCACCATCGCCGCTCCACCCACTATCGCGCGGTGGGCAAACGCGCGCCCACGCGAGGTCGAAAACAAACGTTACGTCAGGCGCGCTTGCCCACCCTACGGTTT
>Ga0209382_10010105_pt1 | contig 11794 bp, 8 predicted proteins | sample SoiMetdeltSBSDD5_FD_187599 | JGI IMG/M metagenome (GOLD analysis project Ga0209382, IMG submission 187599) | Bulk soil microbial communities from a Populus tree surrounding site in Tennessee, USA - Soil MetaG P. deltoides SBSDD5 (SPAdes) (version 2) | ecosystem: Environmental > Terrestrial >...
AACCCCCGCGCCGCGCCGTAGTCCCCGGCCCCGAGCCGGATCTCGTCCGCGACGGGCGGGGGCAGCTCGCGCCAGGCCACCTCGAGGGCCAGCCAGGGATCGACGTTCCACGAGAACGCGTTGGCCGCCTCCACCGCCGGAAGGGCGTCCGCGGGACGGCCGGCCGCGGCCAGCAGCGCGGGCCGCACGACGATGGGGACCCAGACGTAGGCCTTTCGTTCGCGGGCCGTCTCGTAGGCGGCCAGGGCTCCTTCGGGATCGCCGTGATGGGCCAGGGCACGGCCATGGCGCAGCCACGGGCGCGCGGCGTCGGGATCCACGCGCACCGCGTCCTCGAGATGCCGCCGCGCGGACCCGAGGTCGCCCTTCGCGACGGCCTGGCCCATCGCGCGCAGCGCCGGCAGCGACCGCAGCGCACGCGTCCCCGGCACGACGTAGGGCGCGACCACGAGGGCGACGAGCCCAAGGCCGAGGGCCAGGGCGAGACGCACGCGCCCGGCCGAACCCTCGCGCCGCGCGAGCAGCGACCATCCCCCCGCCGCGCCCGCCAGCGCCATGGGCAGGAGAGTGCTGCGGTACCGGATCTCGTTGTGGAAGATGACGACCACCATCAGCAGGTAGTAGGCGGTCCAGATCGCGATCAACGACCGCGCCGGGGACGGCCGGCCCGCGATCAGGAACACCGCGAACAGCACGACGGCGGGGAGCACGATGAGGTCGTCGAGGACGATGAGCGCGGCGTGACGCCAGGCGGGCATCGGCTCCTCCACCACGAGGAGGAGCTGAAGGCCGTCCGGACGGACGAGGTGGAGGAGGTTGCGCCAGGCTTTCTCGACGAACGCGCCGGGCTGCCGCGCGATCCCGCGCAGGGCCATGCGCACGGCGATCGCGCGCTGCTCCGCGAGCGTTGGCTGCGAGCGCATGCCCGCTTCCTGGCGCACGCGCCGCTCCCCCTCGACGAACGTGTTGTCGTCGTACAGGTTGTAGATGCCGTTGGTCTCCACGGGGATGAAGTCGCCGGTCACGATCGCGTTGCGGATGGTCCAGGGCACGACGGCGGCGGCGGCCGCGGCGCAGACAAGGGCGGCGCGCATCAGGGACGCGCGGTCGCGTCCGACCCGCCAGCGCCACAGCCCGGCCAGGGGTACGAAGGCGGTGGCCACCGCGCGCGCCAGCGAGGAGAGCCCCAGCAGCAGCCCGCCCGCGGCGGCCATCCATCCGCGGCGCCGGTCCTCCGCTTCTTCGATCAGCAGCGCGAGGCCGGCGAGCAGCAGGATGTTGCTGAGGTTCTCGGTCAGCGTGGTCGTGCACTGCTCGATCGCGTGGAAGTTCAGGGCGTAGGCCACGCCCGCCCAGGCTCCCCGCGGTCCGGCCAGGCGCCGGCCGAGATGAGCGGTCAGGACCGCCGCCAGCACGTCGAGACCGATCTGTATCACCTGGATCGGGAGGAGATGCGGTCCGAATACGGCCATGGTCCCGGCCAGGAACAGGTAGTACAGGGGCGCGATCGTCCAGGGGCCGAGCCAGAGGTGCCAGGCGTCGCTCGTCCAGATCAGTCGCCACGGATCCGGGTGCTCGAGGATGGCGAGCGCGCCGTGAAAGTAGTTGTAGGGATGCGAGTAGAGGAGGGGCTCGTCGGCGCCGAGCAGGAACAGGAGGCGCGCGGCGAGGCCGAGGAGCGCGACCGCTGCCCACCACGGCCGGCGGAGGGCAGGGCGCGCGCGCATGGACATCGGGTCGGGGATGCTATCATGGCGGCTTGGAAATGCTGACGGCTCTTGGGCTAACGGGGACTCTGGTGGCCGCGCTGGCCGTCGCGGCTCCCGCCTCGACGTCACCGGCCGAAGACCTGGCCCGCCGCATCGAGGCGCGGCACCGCGGCGTCCGCGACCTCACCGCTCGCTTCGTCCAGACCTATCGCTCGGGGGCGCTCGGCCGGGAGGTGGTCGAGAAGGGTGTCCTGTCCCTGAAGCCGCCGAGCCGGATGCGCTGGGAGTACCGCGATCCGGAGAAGAAGACGTTCGTCTCCGACGGCAAGACGTCCTACTTCTACGTGCCCGCCGACCGCCAGGTGATCCGCCGCGAGCAGTCCGATTCGCGGGACCTGCCCGCCATGCTGCTCTCCGGCCACGCCGACATCGTCACCACCTTCGACGTGGCCCTGGAGTCCGGCCCGGCCGGCCTGCAGCGCCTCCGGCTCACCCCACGCAAGCCCGAGCCGGAGATCGAGCACCTGTACGTCGACGTGGACGGCGCCGACCGCATTCGCGCCATCCTCGTCGTGGACGCCCAGGGCAACCGCAGCCAGTTCGCCTTCGACGACATCCGCGAGAACGTGGGCCTGGACGACCGCCTCTTCCGCTTCGAGGTGCCGCGCGGGGTCGAGGTGATCGCGGGGTGAGGCGTGCCCACGTCCTGATCGCGCTCTGCCTGACCGGCTGCGCGACTTCGTCCGCGTTCCGGGCGGGAGAGCGGGCGGAGCGGCGGCAGGACTTCGACCGCGCCGTGCTCGAGTACTCGAAGGCCGTCCAGGAGAACCCCAACAAGCTCGACTATCGCAAGGGGCTGCAGCGCGCGCGCCTGCGCGCCTCCGAGGAGCACACGGTGGCGGGGCGGCGGCTTCTCAACCGCGGGCTCTACAAGGAGGCGCTGGACGAGTTCAAGCTCGCCCTCGACCTCAACCCGACCTCCTCCACCCTGCCCCGCGAGATCGACGCCGTGGAGGCCCAGCGCCGGGCCAATGCGCCGGCGGCGTCGCTGGACCAGATGAGGGACCGTACGCGCGAGCGCAGCCTGCCCGGCCTCGCCCCCGGTCCGGGAGCACAGGAGCCGCTGGGCCTGTCCTTCCGCAACGCGAGCCTGCGCGAGGTCTACCAGGCCCTGGGCAAGGCGGCCGGGGTCAACTTCGTGTTCGATCCGGAGTTCCGGGATCAGGCGATCACCGTCGACCTCAAGGACGTGGGCTTCGAGCAGGCCATGAACGCCATCGCCAGCGTCGGCCACACCTTCCACCGCGTGCTCGACTCGCGCGTGGTCATGGTGGTGCCGGACACGCCGAACAAGCGCCGCGACTACGAGCAGCAGGTGGTCAAGACCTTCTTCCTCTCCAACGCCGACCTGAAGGAGACGATCGACCTCCTGCGCATCGTGCTCGGGGCGCGCCGGGTGGCGCCGCTGCCGGGGGCGAACGCGCTCACCATCAACGACACGCCGGACAAGGTGTCGGCGGCGGAGCGCATCGTCGACATCGTGGACAAGCAGCGCGCGGAGGTCATGGTCGAGGTCGAGATCCTGGAGGTCAACCGCGGCAAGCTCAAGGAATACGGGATCGAGATCACCTCGCCCCCGGGTGGGGCGGGCATCCTGGGCGCCGTCTTCCCCGCGGAGACGATCACGGAGACGGTGCGCGACGTCAACGGGAACCCGCTCTTCGACCGCACGCGTCCCCTCACCATCGACGACAACCCCTACAAGGCCTCGAACCTCCTGGTCACGGCGCTGCCCGGGGTCATCTACCGGCTGCTGCAGAGCGACACGTCCTCGCGCCTGCTCGCCAATCCCCAGCTCCGCACCATGGAGGGCCAGACCGCGCAGGCCCGCTTCGGGGACAAGGTGCCCGTCCCGGTGACGACGTTCTCGCCCATCGCCGCCGGCGGCGTGGCCCAGCAGCCGGTGACGTCGTTCGAGTACAAGGACGTCGGGGTCAACATCGACATCACGCCGCGCGTGCACCACGACGGCGAGGTGACCCTGGCCGTGAAGCTGGAGATCTCGCAGGTGGGCCCGCTGTTCCAGAACCTGCCCACCTTCAACAGCCGCATCGTCCAGAACACGATCCGGCTCCGGGACGGCGAGACCAACATCATCGCCGGCCTCATCAACGACGCCGAGCGCCACAGCCTGACCGGGATTCCTGGCGTCGCCAGCATCCCCATCATAGGGCGCCTGTTCGCCCGCAATCACGACGAGACGACGCAGACCGACATCGTGATGACGTTGACCCCGCACATCATCCGACGCACGCAGTTCACGGAAGAGGACCTGCGCTCGTTCTCGGTGGGCGGCGAGACCTCGCCCCTGATCTTCGAGGTGCCGCCGATCCCGCCCGTGGCCACGCCCCCGCCGCGCCTGAGCGAGCCGCCGCGCGTGGAGCCCATCCGGCCGCCCTCGCCGCAGCCCTCACCGAGCCCCATCGGGTAGGGCGGTCGTCTAGACCTTTACCGCGGCCGGCACCTTGTCGATCTTGACCTTCGAGATCCGGTTCTTCTCGACATCCACGACGGTCAGGCGGTAGTCCCCGACTCCCACCACCTCGCCCCCCCGCGGCACCGCGCCCAGGCAGTCGAGCATGAAGCCGGCCACGGTGTCGAAGTCCTCGGATTCGGGGATCGGGATCTCGTAGGTCTGGCGCAGATCGGCCGCGCTGACCGTGCCGTCCACCACCAGCGACCCGTCGCGCAGCTTCTCGACCGGGCGCTCCTCCCAGTCGTACTCGTCCTGGATCTCGCCCACGATCTCCTCGAGGAGGTCTTCGAGCGTCACCAGGCCGACCAGGGAGCCGTGCTCGTCGATGACGAGGGCCAGGTGGGTGCGCCGCTTCTGGAGCTCCTTCAAGAGCTCGCCGACCTTCTTGCTCTCGGGCACGAAGTGGACGGGATGGAGGATCTTGCGCAGGACGACCGGCTGGTGCTTCTCGAGGAGCCGCAGCGCGTCCTTGATGTAGACGACGCCGACCATGTTGTCCGGGCTGCCGTCGTAGACGGGGATGCGGCTGAAGCCGCTCTCCACCATGAGACGGCCCACCTCTTCGGGCGGCGTGCTGACGTCGAGGCCGAAGATCTTGGGCCGCGGCACCATGACCTTCTTGACCGGCGTCTCCGAGAACTCGAAGACGCTGTGGATCAGCTCCTCTTCCGTCTGGTCCAGCACCCCCTGCTCCCGCCCTTCCTTGACCAGGTGCTTGATCTCCTCCTCCGAGACGAACGTCCGGTGGCCGACGTCGCGGATGCCGAAGAGGAAGAGCACGGCGCGGGTGGAAGTGGTCAGGAACGCGATCACGATCTTGGAGAAACGGGCCAGCATGTCCAGCGGCCAGGCCACCATCACCGCGACCGTATCCGTGAAGCGAAGGGCCAGCGCCTTGGGCACCAGCTCGCCCAGGATCAGCTCGACGTAGACGATGGCGACGCCGACGAGGAGGGTGGCTTCGAGGGCCGCCGGCACGAACCGGGCAATGACGGAATCCTCGAGGATCGGCTCCAGGTACTTGCTGGCCAGATACCCGCCCAGGACCCCGGCCAGGGTCCCCATCAAAGTCACCCCGATCTGGACGGTGGCCATGAACCGGTCCATGTTGTCCTGGAGGTGCTTGACCCAGCGGGCGCCCCGGCTGCCCTCGGCGATCAGCTGCTCCACGCGGCTCCGGCGGATCGAGATGATCGCGATCTCGCTGCCGGAAAAGAAGCCGTTCCCCAGCAGGCACAAGAAGATGGCGAGAACGAGCAGGAGTGGTGTCGTCACGGTGCGAAAGTCGTCCCCATGGATAGCCGGTGATATTAGCAGATTGTCGCGGCGGCGCGACTCCTCTCGGTCCGGCGTCTTGTCTCCCCCCGCCGTCTTTGATAGCGTGGGCGTTCCGGGCTCTAGACCCAAGTCTCAACGGGAGGAACAGCTTGTCCAACGGGGAATTCGACGTCACGGTGATCGGAACCGGTCCCGGCGGCTACGTGGCGGCCATCCGGGCCGCCCAGATGGGCCTGCGGGTCGCCTCCGTCGAACGTGATCCGGCCGGCCTCGGCGGCACCTGCCTCCTCCGCGGGTGCATCCCGACCAAGGCCCTCCTCCATACCGCCGACCTCTACGAGGAGTTCAAGCACGCCAAGGACTACGGCATCGTGGCGGAAGGAGTGAGCCTCGACTTCAACGCCGTGATGAGCCGCAAGACGCGCATCGTCAACCGCTTGAGCAAGGGGATCGAGAGCTACCTGTTCAAGAAGAACAAGATCACCCTCTTCAGGGGACAGGCGCGGCTGGAGGGTGCGGGCAACGTCATCGTCAAGGGCGAGGGGGGGGAGACCCGGATCAAGACGAAGAACGTGCTGCTCGCCACCGGTTCACGGCCGCGCACCCTGCCCGGGCTCGCCCTGGACGGCCGGATGATCATCTCGTCGGACGAGATCCTGCAGATCCCCCAGATCCCCCGCTCCCTGGTCGTGATCGGGGCGGGGGCGGTGGGAATGGAGTTCGCGTCGGTGTTCGCCCGCTTCGGATCCGCGGTGACGGTCATCGAGCTGCTCCCGCGGGTGCTGCCCCTCGAGGACGAGGAGATCTCGAACGAAGCGGGCAAGCTCCTGGCCAAGCAGATGACCATCCATGTCGGCGCCAAAACGGAGGGCGCGCTGAAGACGACACAGGGGGTCGAGGTGGCCTTCCGCGCCGCGGACGGCCAGGCCAAGAGCGTGACCGCGGACGTGCTCCTGGTCGCGGTGGGTCGGGGCCCGGTCACGGACGGGCTCGGGCTCGAGTCGACGAAGGTCCAGCTCGACCGCGGCTACATCAAGGTCAACGAGATGATGACCACGGACGAGCCGGGAATCTACGCCATCGGCGACGTCGTCACCGTCGGCGGCCGGCCCCACCCGCAGCTCGCCCACGTCGCCTCCGCGGAAGGGATCGGCGTCGCGGAGCGTCTGGCCGGCAAGCAGGTCGAGCCCGTCAACTACGACCAGGTGCCCGGGGCCACCTACTGCATGCCGGAAGTGGCCAGCGTCGGCCTCACGGAGGCGGAGGCGAAGAAGAGGGGCTACGAGGTCAAGGTCGGTCGCTTCAACTTCGGCAACATCGCCAAGCCGCGCATCATCGGCCAGGACTTCGGCCTCGTGAAGGTGGTCTCGGAGAGCAAGTACGACGAGGTCCTCGGCGTCCACATGGTCGGGCCGCACGTCACGGACCTCATCTCGGAAGCGTGCGTGGCCCTCCGGCTCGAATCGACGGTCGAGGAGCTGATGCGCACGATCCACCCACACCCCACCCTGCCCGAGGCGCTCATGCAGGCGGCGGAAGCGGTCTACGGCCACGCCATCGATGCGTAGACGTCAACTCTGGGGAGGGCGCTCGAATGACTGACGTCATCATGCCCCAGATGGGCGAGTCGATCGCCGAGGGCACGATCACCAAGTGGATGAAGAAGGTCGGCGATCGCGTCCAGCGTGACGAGCCCCTCTTCGAGATCTCGACGGACAAGGTCGACGCCGAGATCCCTGCGCCCGCCTCCGGCATCCTCAAGGAGATCCGCGTCGAGCCCGGGGCCACCGTGCCCATCAACACCGTCGTCGGGATCATCGGCGAGGGCGACGTGGCCAGCGCGAGCGCTCCGGCCGCGGTGCCGCCGGGATCGGCCGCTCCCCCGCCGAAATCACCGCAGGCGGACGGGACGCCGGCGGCCAGCGCGGGCACCTCCGGAGCGGGCGCGTCGTCTTCATCCGCGCCGAGCGCTCCGGCCCCGCCCACGCCCGCGCCAGCACCCGCGCCGGCGCCAACGCCAGCTCCTCCGAGCGCCGCGGCCCCCGCCCCGCCGTCACCGGCCACCAGCGCGCCGTCGACGCCTCCTCCGGCCTTCTCGCGCCCGCAACCCCCCGCCGCGCCGGCGCCGCCTCCCGCGCCCGCTCCGGCGCCGGAGAAACCGCGCGCGGACATGACCCCCGACGAGCTGCGCCAGACGCGCTCGTCACCGGTCGTGCGCAAGATCGCCGCCGAGCACAACGTCGACATCCGCCAGATTCCCGGGACCGGCATCGCGGGCCGCGTGACCAAGCAGGACATCCTCGGCCACATCGAGACCCGCCCCGGATCCGCTTCGCCCACGCCGAGCGCGGGCCCGTCGCCCGCTCCTCCTCCTCCGGCGGCCACGTCGCCGACTCCACCACCGGCAGCTGCGCCACCGGCGGCCGCGCAAGCGCCGGCCGCGCCGGCGGCCTCCGCGCCCGCGACCTCCGGCCCCGCGCCGAGCGCGCCCAGTGCCGCGCCGGACATCTCGGCGACTCCCACGTGGTCCTCGGGCAAAGGCGGTCCGCCGAGCGCGCCCTCGCCCGCTCCGCCCGCGGCCTCCGCGGCCCCGCCGTCGCCGGCCGCGAAACCCGGTTCAGGCCCCGCGGCCGCGACGCCGTTCACGCCCTCCCATCAGCCGGGCGAGCGCGTCGAGATCGTCCCCATGCTGCCCATCCGCAAGAAGACGTCCGAGCACATGGTGATGTCGAAGCGCATCTCCGCGCACGTCACCACGGTCTCGGAAGTCGACATGTCGCGAGTGGCCCACCTCCGTCACAAGTACAAGCAGCAGTACCAGGAGCGCAGCGGGGTCAAGCTCACGTACATGCCGTTCATCGTCAAGGCGACGGTGGACGCGCTCAAGGCCTTCCCGGTCCTCAACGCGTCCGTGGACGGGGACAACATCGTCTACAAGAAAGACCTCAACATCGGGATCGCGGTGGCCCTGGACTGGGGCCTGATCGTGCCCGTCCTGCGCAATGCCGACGAGAAGAACGTGCTGGGACTGGCGCGGGCCATCAACGACGTCGCGGAGCGCGCGCGGGGCAAGCGCCTCAAGATCGACGAGGTCCAGGGCGGCACCTTCACCATCACGAACCCGGGCGTCTTCGGCAGCCTCTTCGGCACGCCCATCATCAACCAGCCGCAGGTGGGCATCCTGGCCGTGGGGACGATCGAGAAGCGCGCGGTCGTGCGCGACGACGCGATCGCGATCCGCACGATGTGCTACCTCGCCCTGAGCTTCGACCACCGCATCGTGGACGGCGCGGACGCGGACCGGTTCATGGCGCATCTCAAGAAGGGCCTGCAGGAGTTCGACGAATCGGCGCTCTAGCCCAGACCGCGGGCGCGCTGCGCCCCCTGGAAGTGCGCCATCTCGGGCGCGTGCCCTACGCGGAGGGGCTCGAGCTGCAGGCGGGCCTGGTCGCGGAGCGGCAGGCGGGGCGGATCCCCGATACCCTGCTCCTCCTCGAGCACGACCCCGTCTTCACCCTCGGGCGCAACGCGCGCGCGGACAACGTCCTCCTCTCCCGGGAGGCGCTCGAGGCGCAGGGGTTCCAGCTCTTCGAGACCGGCCGCGGCGGCGACGTGACCTACCACGGGCCGGGGCAGGTCGTCGGCTATCCGATCCTCGACCTCTCCCCCGATCGCTGCGACGTGCACCGCTACGTGCGCGATCTCGAAGAGGTCATGATCCGCACCTGCGCCGACTACGGGATCGAGGCCGGGCGCGTGGCCGGGATGAGCGGGGCCTGGGTGGGGGACGAGAAGATCGGCGCCATCGGCGTGCGCATCGCGCGCTGGGTGACGTCGCACGGCTTCGCCTTCAACGTTTCGACCGACCTCGCGCCGTTCGCGCTCATCGTGCCCTGCGGCATCCGCGGCCGCGGCATCACGACGCTCGAGACGCTCCGGGGCCGGCCGGTGCCGCTCCGCGACGCGGCCACGCGGCTCGCGCGCCATTGCGCCGCCGTCTTCGGGCGCGTCGTCGCCGGCTGAACCTGGCGCCGCCCGGCGCCACCGCTCACTGCTTGGGTGCGGCGGCCTCCTGGCGGCTGAGCTTCAGGGTGAGGGTCACGGCGCCGATGCGCTTCGCCCCGTCGGTCACGGGCACGCTCAACTGGATGCCGTACTTGCCGGTGCTGACGTCGAAGGCCGGCTCTTCGACGAAGGCGTCCTTGCCCTCGACGAAGGTCTGCTGCCACTTCCGCTCGTCGCCCTGCCAGTAATCGCTCGTCTCGCTGACGCTGCACACGAGCGTGCCCCGGTCGTTCATGACGAAGGCTTCGACGATGAGCGCGTCCTCCTTGACTAGCTCCCGGACCTTGTCCGAGCACGGAGCCTTGACGATGGCCTGCCGGAGGGGATCGCGGGGGTTCGCGATCCAGACCGCGTCGCGGCGCCGGATCTGATCGGGGGTCTCCGCGACCGCGTTGCTGGCCACGACGGCGGCGTGGATCGCGGGATCGCGAGCGATGGCCTGGGCGCGGGCGACGCGCGCGTAGGCGGTCTCCTTGACCCGGGCGGCCGGCGGCGCATCTCCCGCTCCCGACAGCGCGACCAGCACGATCGCCGCCACCACCATCATGAGGCCTCCCTAGTCCTGGCCACGCCGGTTCTCGGAGAAGAGGCGCGCGTTGCGGAGGGCGACCACGAGGAACTCCGCCAGCGTCTCTCCCACCGCCACCGCGTCCAGATCGAACGCACCCGCCTTCTCCGTCTGGAAATCGATGGCCCCCACCGCCTCGCCCGCGTCGAGGAGCGGGATCACCATCTCGGAGTGCGTGCCCGGGACGTCGGGATGGTAGTCGGGATCCTTGGCGACGTCCGCGACCACCTGGGGGGCGCGCTTGCGCAGGGCGCGCCCGATCACCCCGCCCGCCGGCCCCTGGGCGCGGCCCGCGCTGCGGCGGCCCACCCCCGCCCGGCCCGCCCACCTCCCGACCAGTACTCCTTCGTCGTCGAGCACGACCACCGCGACGTAGGTGTGGTTCATCCGCGCCTGGATCACCTCCGCCGCCTCCTGCATGAGGCGCTCGGCGTCGAGGATGGAGGCGATGCGATGGGCGACCGAGCTCAGGAGCGCGATCTGCTCCGCGCGGTGCTGGCTCTGCCGCTCGGACTTGCGAAGGGCCTCGTTGGCGCGCTCGAGCTCGCGCGCCTTGTCCGCGGCCTGGGCCGCCTGCTCCTGCGTCTCGAGCAACCGCCGGTGGTTCTCCTCTTCGCTGGCGCGAAGCAGCACCTCCAGCCGCCGCGCCCCCAGCTCGGCCACGGCCAGGACCTCCTCGTGGCCATGCTCCGCGCCGGCCCCGCCGTCGGCCAGCGCCCCCAGGCAGCAGCGGTCGAGGCGGGAGAGGGCCTGGGCCCGCCACTGCAGGCTCGAGCCCGTCCGCGCGCGGCGCGCCGCCTCGCGGGCCTCCTCGTCCAGGAGCTCCTCCGCCTCTCCGATGCGCAGTCGCGCGAGGAGGAAGTCCAGCTCGCGCTCGCACGACTCGCGCAGGTCGCCGGCTCCGGGGGCGGCCGTGTCCGCGAGCGCGCGCAGCCAGGCCTCCAGGATGGTCGCGCGTTGGGACTCCAGGCGGGGGGCGGCCCTCTGCAGGGTCGCGGCCAAAGGCGTCACCGGCGCGTGCCCTCGAAGACGTGGGCGATGCCGCCGGTGAGCGGCGCCCAGCGCACGCCCTCGAAACCGGAGGCCTGCATGCGGGCCCCGAAATCCGCGGGAGTCGCGAATCGGGCCACGGACTCCGGCAGGTAGGCGTAGGCCCCGCGGTCGCCGCTGATCCAGCCCCCGACGCGCGGCAGCACGTGCCGCGAGTAGACCCCGAAGACGGCGCCGAAGAGGCCGCGCGGCGTCGAGAACTCGAGGACGACCAACCGGCCGCCCGGGCGCAGCACGCGCCGCAGCTCCGAGAGCGCCGCCGCCGGATCGCCGACGTTGCGGATGCCGAACGCGACGAGGGCACCGTCGAAGCCGCCGGACCGAAGGGGCAGGCGCTGGGCGTCGCCGGCCACCAGGCACGCGCGCGCGTCCAGATGCGCTCGCGACAGCTTGTCCGCGCCCCGCGCGAGCATCGAGGTCGAGAGATCGAGGCCGACGCCGCGGCGGGTGTGGTCGCGGGCCAGGGCTTCGACCAGGAGATCGGCCGTCCCCGTGCACAGGTCGAGCACGCGGGCCCCGGGAGGGAGGGCCAGCGCGTCCACGGCCCGGCGCCGCCAGCGCACGTCGGTGCCGGCGGAGAGCAGGCGG
>Ga0209382_10010106_pt1 | contig 11793 bp, 12 predicted proteins | sample SoiMetdeltSBSDD5_FD_187599 | JGI IMG/M metagenome (GOLD analysis project Ga0209382, IMG submission 187599) | Bulk soil microbial communities from a Populus tree surrounding site in Tennessee, USA - Soil MetaG P. deltoides SBSDD5 (SPAdes) (version 2) | ecosystem: Environmental > Terrestrial >...
CTGGCCGGTCACCGAGTCGATGCGAATGCGGAACACGCCTTGATTGAGTCCGAAAACGTCGGGCAGCTCGTCGCCGTGGAGCTTCAGGAAGAGAACCGCTTCTTCACCACGCACGAACTCGGGGGCGCCGACCACGACGCTGCGATAGCGCCCGAGGCGTCCACCGGGCACCTTGAAGGAGATTGTCTGGTGCTCGGATTCGCCCTTGAGATACATGAGGACGTCGGCCGTGACCACGCTGTCGATCCAGCGCCGGCCATCCGCCCACTGGGCCCTGACGTCGACGATGCGCGCATGCGCGATGATTGCCGACCCGCCGACGATGTCGGTGAACTCCGCCGGCACGATCACGGTTGCGCTCGCCACCGATGTCACCAGCACACAGGCAATGAATGGAATCACTCGTCCCATGCGGTCAGTCTATCAAAGTCCCTCCGCTCCCTCGCGTCTCCCAAATACGCGTCGTTGTCAGACTCGAGGCCGACGCTCGGCGCCGCGACTTCGAGCGACATCGATGACGGCGGCGGCGGCGCGTGCGCTCGCGCCGGCCGATCCGAGCTTGGCCTTGACCTCGCGAAGGTCGGCGCGCATGCGGGCTGCCGCATCGCGATTCTCGAGCAGGGTGATGACCTGCGACGCGGCGGCGTCGGGCGTGAACGCGTCCTGAATCAACTCCGGCACGATCGTTCGCCCCGCCACGAGATTGGCCATCGCGAACGTATCCACGTGTACGAATGGCCGGCCGAGCCGATAGGTCACGGGCGAGAGGCGATACACCACCACCATCGGGCACTCGTGTATCGCGGCCTGAACGGTGACGGTTCCCGACGCCAGCAGTGCCACGTCCGCAGCCGCGAGCACATCGTCGGCGCCGCCGTCGACGATGACGACCTTCGTGGGCGACTGTCGCGCGCCGGCCAGCAGCTCATCGGCAACGTGGGGCGCCCGAGGGAGCACGAACTGCGTCGCCGGCATGCGCTGGCGAATCAGACGCGCGGCGTCGAGCAGACCAGGAAGAATCGCTCTGACTTCGTTGGTACGGCTGCCGGGCAGCAGCGCAACCGTGGGCCGGGTTGCATCGAGGCCCAAGCGCGGCAGGAATCGAGCGCGCGGCTCGGGCGGCTGCGAAACGTCGAACAACGGATGGCCCACGAACTCGACTGGTACGCCGGCGCCCCGATAGATCGCTTCCTCGAACGGAAAGATCACCAGCACCTTGTCGGCAATCTGCCGCATCGTCTTCAATCGGCCGGGCCGCCATGCCCACAGCTGCGGGCTGATGTAATAGACCACCGGAACGCCGAGCTTCTTGATCTGCCGCGCCAGCCGGAAGTTGAAGTCGGGAAAATCGATGGCGACGAATACGTCGGGCCTGGCCGACGCCGCCACGGCTACGAGCTGCCGGTAGACCGCATAAGTGCGCGGCAGCACGCGCGCCACTTCGAGCAAGCCCGTAACCGAGAGTCCCTTGAAGTCCGCGACGAGCTCGGCGCCGGCGCTGCGCAGCCGCTCGCTGCCGAAGCCGGTGACCAGTGCGGAAGGGTCGAGCCGGCGCAGCTCGCGCGTGAGCGCTCCGGCGTACAAATCGCCTGAGGGCTCGCCGCAGGAGATCATCACGCGCAAGGCGGCTAGCTCGGCTTGATGAAGAGCTGGGAATCGAGCGGGATGTTGTATTCGAACCGCAATACGCGGCGGCTGATGAACGGCACGCCGTCCTTCCTCACCGAGGCGCCGAAGGCGACCTGAAGTCCGTCGACGCTGCGATAGTCGGAGAAGACCTCCTCCAGCGTCCCGCCACCGGCGATCGCGGGCGCCGCATAGCGCTGAGCCTGCACGAGGCCGCTCGCGGGGTCGATGAGCAGCGTGACCGGCCGCATGCCCGCGCCAGAAACTTCCAGCGCGTGGTAGGCATGCTGGCTCTCGAACACGTCCGCCAGGCGGCGCGCGTGGACTTTGCCGTCGGCGAGCGCGATCAGCAGCGCAATCGTGTCGCGCTGGATCGTGCCGCGAACGAAATCTCCGACCGCCTCGGGCTGCGACACCGCCCCACGCGGATCCTTGATCCAGTATTCACCGGCATTGAAGACCTGGACGAGGTCGCCGGCCGGCATCTTCGAGTCCAACCGGAAGGCGCTCGGGTAGCGGATGAACGAGGTCTGCTCGATCGGCTTCGGCTTGTCCGGTGCATCCACGGTTTCGAAGAAGGTCGTGGCGGCGGTGACCTTGATGGTCTGAATCGAGCGCAGCTTCTGCAGGCCACCCTTGGCCTTGACCGCATGCGCGATCAGCTCGGCCGCCGACTCATTGGCCGGCGACGCAACTTGCCTGAGCGGCGTTGCCGGAACACGATAGCCGGCGGGCATGTACTTCATCGCCGGCGCGCCGTGGCGCTTCAAATCCACCGAGCCGAGGTCGAGATCGGCGAGCGAAATGCGCTCGAACTGATCGAAGCCGACCCCCGGCAGCTGCTTGGCGAACACGGACGCGTCGCCGACCAGCACGATCGAGAGCCGATCCGGACGCAGATACTCTTGCGCGACCCGCTGGATATCGTTGGGCGTAATCGCGTTGACGCGCTCGCGATAGGTCTGCAGCTCGTTGAGATCGAGCCCGTAGAACACGGCATTGAGGACCTGCTTGGCGATGGCGCTTGGCGTCTCGATCGTCAACGGAAAGCTGCCGGTGAGGTACGCCTTGGCGTCCGCGAGCTCTTCGTCCCTGACCTTCTGACGCTGGAGACGCCAGAACTCGTCGACGATCAGCCGCAGCGCTTCACCGGTGGTCTCCGATCGCGTATCCGTGTCGGCGACGATGTTGCCCGCTTCGTTCAAGGCATTCACGTCGGCCGAGGCGCCATAGGTGAGCCCGCGATCCGAGCGCAACACCCGGTGCAGGCGATTGCCGCCTTCTCCGCCGAGGATGTTGACCGCGAGTTCGAGCGCAAGGTAGTCCTTGTTCTTCCGCGGCAGGCCGACGTTGCCAACCCGAATCTCGGTCTGCACCGCGCCGGGACGATCGATGACCACCACCCGCCTGGTCGCCGGCGGCGGATCGGCGTCCGGTTTGGCGGTCAACTGCGCCTTCCCCCACGAGCCGAACGCGCGCTCGGCTCCCGCGAAGGCTTCCTCGGCTGAAACGTCGCCGACGACAGCAAGGATCGCGTTGTTCGCGCCGAACCACGACTTGTGGAACGCGACGAGGTCCTGACGGGTGATGCTCGAGATCGACTCGGGCGTGCCGGAGTCCGGGCGACCGTAAGGGTGGAACCCGTAGACCAGCCGATCGAAGACCAGCCCCGCGATGTAGTCGGGGTCTTCGTAGCCGACCTTCAGGCCGGACAGCATCTGCTGACGCTGTCGCTCGAGCTCCTCCTGCGCGAACGCGGGATTGCGCGCCAGATCCGAGACCGTATCGAGGCCGAATGCGAGGCTGTCCTTCATCACCACGGCGGTGATGGTGGTCATGTCGCTGCTCGCCCCGGTGCCAATCAACCCGCCAATCGAATCGATCGAGTCGGCAATCTGCTGCGCCGACTTGGTCGCCGTACCCTGATCGAGCAGCGCCGCCGCCAGCGTGGCGAGTCCTGACCTGCCCTCCGGATCGCGCGCGCCGCCGGCGCGCACGATCAACAGCAGGCTGACAGCCGGCTGCTCGTGATGAGACACCGCCACCACTTGCAGTCCGTTGGCCAGCGTCTTGATCTGATAGGGCGGAAACTTCACATCGCGCGCGACCAGCGGGCCGGGCGCGCGTTCGGTCGGCCAGTCCACCACCTGCGCGGCCGCCGGGGTCGAGCCGAGCGCCACGGCAGCTGCGAGGAGCAGCGCCGATGCCGCGGAGCGCCCACGAATCCTAAAACTCATGTGGCTACTCCCTGCCGCCGGAGCCCTTGGGCACGATGGTCAGCACCAGGCGATTCTCCGCAGTGAAGTACTTCTGCGCGACCCGCTGCACGTCCGCCGCGGTCATGTTCATGAAGATGTCGAACTCGCCGTCGGCCGTGGTGATGTCATCGTGGATCACGGCGGCGTGCGCCAGCATCTGCGCCTTGTCGCGATTCGACTCGCGACTCAGGATGTAGTCGCGCGCGAACTGGTTCTTCGTCCGCTGCAGCTCCGCAGGGGTGATCGGCTCTTTCTTCAAGCGCTCGAGCTCGGCGATCAGCGCCTCGGTTGCCTCTTCCGGCGTGTGGCCGCGCTGGACGATCGCGACCGCATAGAACAGATTCGGATCCTCGATGATGTTGCCCTGACCGAACGCCGCCAGCGCCACCTGCTTGTCGTAGACGAGATTGCGATAGATGCGCGAGCTCTGCCCGTCCGACAGCACCTTCGAGGCGATGTGCAACGGGTAGGAATCGGGATGTCCGTCGTAGGTGATGTGATGCGCAACCACCACCGCCGGCAGCGGAACGTTCTCCTCGACCCGCATCCGCCGCTCCTTGAGCTGCGCCGGCTCCGCGGGGATGTCGCGCGGCACCGGCCGGCTCGACTTCGGGACCCGTCCCATGTACCGGGTGACGAGGTCGAGCGCTTCCTTCGGATCGAAATCGCCGACCAGCACCAGCGTCGCGTTGTCCGGCACGTAGTAGGTGCGGAAGAAATCCCGGACGTCTTCGATCGAGGCCGCCTCGAGGTCCGCCATGCTGCCAATCGTCGGGTGCTTGTACGGGTGGGTGGTGAACGCGCGGTCGTAGATGATCTCGTTCAGCCGGCCGTAAGGCTGGCTCTCGACCCGCATCCGGCGCTCTTCCTTGACGACTTCACGCTCGGTCTGGAATACCTTCTCGTCGATGCGAAGCGTGGCCATGCGGTCGGCCTCGAGCCACAACACCATCGGCAGATACTGCGCCGGGAACGTCTCCCAGTACACCGTCGTGTCTTCGTTGGTGTAGGCGTTGCTCTGCCCGCCCACGCTCGAAATCCGCGACGGATGGCCCTCGGGCTCGACGTTCTTCGAGCCCTTGAACATCATGTGCTCGAACAGGTGCGCGAAGCCGGTGCGTCCCTTCTTCTCGTTCTTCGAGCCGACGTGGTACCAGATCTCGGAATGCACGATCGGCGTCGAGTGATCCTCGAGCAGAACGACCTTGAGGCCGTTCGGCAGCGTGCTCATCTTGTAGTCGAGTTTGGGAGGACGAACCGCGGCGTACGGCGTGGGCTCGAGCGCCAGCCAGCCGGCCAGCGCGGCGAACGCCACCACCGGCCCGGTGCGGAATCTGCGTGGGTTCCGTGACTTCGGGCCGGGCTGGTTGAAACTCATGGAATTCCTTTGATTATGGCATATCCTCCAACTCCTTGATTCGCCGCTCGAGCTCCGCCACGCGCTTCTTCAGCTCGGGCAGCTTGCGGAAAATCGCCGACGATCGCAGCCAGTCCCGATTCGAAATCGCCGGATAGCCGGACACGAACTCTCCCGCTTCGACCGAATTGGGAATGCCGCTCTGCGCCGTGGCGATCACGCCTCGTCCCAGCGTAATGTGCCCGGCCACGCCGACTTGTCCGGCAAGCGTCACGTTGTCTTCGATGGTCACGCTGCCGGCGATGCCGACTTGCGCCGCCAGCAGCACGTTCTTGCCAATCGTCACGCCGTGTGCGATCTGAACCAGGTTGTCGATCTTGGTCCCGGCGCCGATCTGCGTCGCGCCGACTGCTGGCCGGTCGATGGTGGTGTTGGCGCCAATCTCGACGTCGTCTTCGATGACGACCGCGCCGATTTGCGGGATCTTCTCGTGCGTGCCGTCGGCGCGGCGCGCGAAGCCAAAGCCGTCGCTGCCAATCACCGCCCCGTCGTGCACGATCACGCGGTTGCCGATGCGGATGCGCTCGCGAATCGAGACGCGCGCATGAATGACGCAGTCGTCGCCGATCTCGGTGAGGCGACCGATGGTCGCGTGTGCGTGCACGATCGTGTTGGCCCCGATGCGTGCCCCCGCGCCGACGACGGCGAACGGCCCCACCGACACATCGGCGCCGAGCGTGACGTGCTCGTCGACCCACGCCAGGCGATGTACACCCGGCGCCGGCCGCCACGGATCGGCGAACAGCGCCACGGCGCGCGCAAACGCCAGATACGGCTGCGGAGCGCGCAGCATCGCGCACGGCGCGGCCTCCGCCGTCGCGCCGAGAATGACCGCCGCGGCGCGCGTGGCGCGCAGCTCCGGCGTGTACTTGGGATTGGTGAAGAAGGTCAGCTCGCCAGGGCCGGCGTCTTCGATGCCCGCGACGCCGTGGATATCGATCGTGCCGTCCCCTTCGAGACGGCACTCGAGGCGCGACGCGATGTCCTGCAGCTTCAAGGCGTGGCTCAGTATCTCACGACATCGGAACCGCGGTCCGCTCGAAGAAGCTGGCGAGATGCTCGAGGCGCAGACGGTGGGCCAGCTCGTGGACGCGGCGCTCGCGCACGTCGGGTGCCAGATCGATCGCGCGGCGAAGCTCCGACAACGCTTCGCACGCCTCGGTCTTCCAGCGCACCCCCGACAGCCCTTGCTTCGCCCCGCGCAGCGACAGGTAGTGGCCGACGACCCGGAACGCGAAGTAGTAGGCGAGCACGTTCGGCCCGGGCACGAGCGCCAGGACGCCGGACGCAACCAGCAGCAAGGCGTCGATCGTCAACCAGAAGCGATGCTTGTCGAAATCGCGGCGCAACGATCCACGCATCGTTTCCAGCGCGGCGGCTTCGGCGAGATCGTCCGGATACATCAGACAGGCATCGGTCTGCTGGCGAAGATGCCAGAGCAGACGCTGCTCGGCGATGCTCTCCGCGACCCAGCGCATCGAGCGTGCCTTGACGCGCGACAGCCAACCGCCCTCGACCGGTGTCGGCCGCGACTGCCGCCGCTCGCGTTCCGCCTCGGCGAGCATCTCGCGAAACCGGACGCGAAGCCGCCGGAAGAAACCGAAGACCGCGCTGACGATCGGGTTCCCGTAGAACCCACCGCGCGGCGCCGTCTCCTCCGGCTCGTCGACCTCCGGCTCGTCGGGCACTTCGCAGTACAGCTCGTGTCTCTCGGCGCCGACGGGAACGAGATAGACATCCATGAGGGGGCGGGTCCCTGCCCGCTACGATAGCACGCTGTTACTGCTAAGATGCCCGCATGCCGGGCCTGCTGGTGATGACCGCTGCCGCGGTACTACTTGCGTCTGCGCCACAAGGAACGACCCGACCGCCGGATCCCGCCGCGGCCGGCCAACCCGCAACGCTGACGCTGGAGATCCGCGCGTTCAACGCCAGCGAAGACGTCACGCCCCACACCCGTCTGACGGTGCATCGCGCCGGTGAACGCAGCGAAGCCATTCCCCACGCTCGATCTGGAGACGGACGCGTCACGCTCCAGGTTCCGGCCGGTATCTACGACGTCCAGGCCATTCACGAACGAGAGGGCCGAGTGGTGAACATCCGGTGGGCCAACCGCCTGGTGGTCATGCCCTATCCGGACGAAGGTGGCCACCACCTCGAAGTGATCAACTTCAAGAACGGATACGGCGCGCTGCAGATGCGCGGCTCGGCCGGCGCGAGCTTCGAAACCTCGCTGTTCCACGTGGGTAAGCGCGACAAGCCAGCGGCGACGCCCCTGGTCTCGACCGGCTATCAGCTATACGTCGTGCCGGCCGGCCTCTACGACGTGCAGACTCGCGCCCACGGCAAGGCCGCCTGGCTCACCAACCTGGAAGTGCCGCTCGATCGCACGCGGCTGACGATCGTGGAATGAATGGGCTCGCTGACTGACACCGAGACGGCAACGCGTCTGCTGCTGGCGGCCGCGCTCGGCGCCATGCTCGGCATCGAGCGCGAATGGCGCCACAAGGACGCCGGGCTGCGGACCAACATCCTCATCGCGCTCGGATCGGCGCTGTTCACGATGATGTCGATCGAGTTGACCGCCGGGCAAGGCGACCCGAGCCGGGTGGCGGCGCAGATTGTCACCGGCATCGGCTTCCTTGGCGGCGGCGCGATCATTCGTACGCATGGCAGCGTGCAGGGCCTGACGACGGCCGCGGCCATCTGGGTGAACGCGGCAATCGGCGTCGCCGTCGGCGGCGGCCAGTTCCATCTCGCGGTGATCGCCACCGCCGTGACGCTGGGCGCGCTGCTCCTGCTGATGCCGATCGAGAAGTACCTGCAGCGGCCGCTCGGCGCCGAGGGAAAGACCGAGAAGGACAAGGCCTAGCGCCGCATGCGCTACCGGCGAATCGGTCGCGGCACCCGCGCCACCTCGACCGGAAGCGCGGGACGGCCCGCCTGCTCCCACGCGCTGCTGATCGCCGAGGCGGTGGCGGTGATGGCACGCGCCAGCCGCGCCTCGAGCATCGGCTTCAACCTGGCGAACATCGCCGCGAAGTAGGCGTCGTCGTAGAGGTCGCGGCCGGCAATCGCGGCTTTGTCGGCGTCGAGGATTGCTGGTACCTGCGAAAAGCTGTCGACCAGCGAATCGAAGGCATAGTCGCGCACGCTCGCAATCTTGACCATCGCTGGTGGTGTGACCTGCAGCGTGTCGCGATAGCGCTCGAACAGCTCCGTTTCGAATCGCGAGTGAATCCCCACCTGGCCGGTCAGCTGGCCGTCATGGTTCAGCGCGGCGTGGAACGGCACCTGCGCATCCGACAGGTAATGGGCGATCACCGACGCATAGAGCTTGATGTTCTCGCGCGAGTAGGTCTGCTTCTGCAGGAAGGCCTCGGCGAGCTTGTCCTGAATCTCCTGCGCACGCCATGGCAGCAGGCCGTTCTTGGCAATCATCTCCGGGCCGAACTTCTTGAGCGCCTGCTCGCGGTCGCGCGGCAACGCCGCAAACGGCGGCGGGCCGTAGGCATCCATGTCGAGGAAGTGCCGCGGTCCTTCCTCGGCATCCCATCCCATCGTGCGCCAGAGATCCGGATCGATCGCATGCTCGACGATCGTCACGCGATACTTCTCGAAGAACGGCCGGATCTCGGGCGGCAGCAGCGCGATGGCCTTGTCGACGATGAATTTGTGCGCCTCGAAGCCCCAGGCTTCCGCGGCACGGCCAGGGACGAGAACCGTGGCCGCAGCCAAGACGACGACCAGCATCGAGCGGCGAGCATGCGACGTGCACATGGCGACTCACTATACCTTCATCAGCTTGCGAAGCGTCCGCAGGTTCCGCAGGTCCCACGGATCGGCATCGCTGCGGCGACGGCTCTCCGGGGTGTCGAGCTTTGGCGTCTCGAGCAGCATCGGCAACCGCGCGAATCGCCGATCGGTCAGGATCCGCCGGAACGGTTCGAGGCCGAGACACCCCTTGCCGATGTGTTCGTGCCGATCGACGCGACTGCCGCACGGCTTCTTCGAGTCGTTCACGTGGAACAGCGCGAGGCGATCGAGCCCGATCCGCCGCTCGAACTCGTCGAAGGTGGCGCGATAGCCGGCGGCCGAGCACAGGTCGTAGCCGGCGGTCAGGAGATGGCACGTATCGAGGCACACGCCGACGCGCGGCGAGCCGTCGAGCCGCTCGAGGATCGCGGCGAGATGCTCGAATCGATGGCCAAGGTTCGTGCCCTGTCCGGCGGTGTGTTCGAGCAGGATGCGGACGCGGCTCGCGGGGCGAGCGCGGAGCAACCCGGCCAACCCGGCGGCTATGAGCGTGAGGCCTCCGGCCTCGCTGCCGCTCGTATACGAGCCCGGATGCATGACGAGGCCGTCGAGGCCCAGTAAATCGGCGCGATCGATCTCTTCACCGAGCGCGGCAATCGAGCGCGCGCGCAACGCCGGGTCGGCCGCCGCGATGTTGATCAGATAGCTGTTGTGGGCAACGATCGGCAGCTTCGTTTCGCGCGCCCTGGCACGGAAGAGCGCCACCTCTTCCGCGGGGATTGGACGCGCGCGCCACTGACCGACAGACTTCGTGAAAATCTGCAAGGCCTCGCACCGCGACGCCACAGCGCGATCGATCGCGCGGGGCAAGCCCCCGGCAATCGACAGGTGCGCCCCGAGCAGCGGCATGGTTACTTAACCGAGGTCCCCGCCGCGTCGATGCCGAACACCTCCGCGTCGAAGCGATAGACGATCGCGCCGTGGCGCCAGGCGTCGGGCGGCAGATTGGCCTTGACGCAGGTCTGGTCGAGGAACTGTTGGACCGTCCAGTGCCGCTCGGACGCGACTTGAGGCAGCAGCAGCCCACGATGCCGCCCCTGCTCGATCACGAGACCGTGCACCCCGACGATCACCGCGCCGTGGGCGAACGGATCGATGCGCTCGAGCGGCCCGAGAATCGAGACCTCGACGGTCAGTCCCGGCAACTGGTCGGCCGTGATCGGCGTGAAGCGCGGATCCGCGCTGGCCGCATCGGCGGCGCAGCGCGCGATCTCGCGCACGAGATCGTGGCGGCAGTCGAGCGTTCCGAGACAGCCGCGAAGGTCGCCGAGCACTTTGACGGTGACGAACACGCCCGAGGCGGTCGGAAACCCGCTGGCGGTCGGCAAGGGGAACGCGCGGCCGGTGACGCGCGCGTCGATCGACGCCCGTGCGGCGGCCAAGACGGCTTGCCGCTGGTCATCGCTCAACATGGGGGCTCAACATGGGGGCTCAACATCGGGGCTTAACATCGGGGGTCGACGTCGAGGGGTTCAACACGTCCCATCGCCACCGGCAAAATTGCCGATCGCGGCCGCCATGTAGCCGACGACGCCATCGTAGTCACCGGAGATTTCGCCGGAGTGTCCGTAGCGCAGTACCCGCGCGGTTCGCGCGCCAAGCGTGCGTGCAGCCAGCATCACCGCCAGCGCCGGCCCCATTCCGCATCCAACGAAGCGCCCGCGATCGCTTTCGCGATAGCGCTCGAAGACCGCGAACAGCCCGTTGACGTCGAAGCGATCGACGTGCGCGACTACTTCCCCATCCAGCGTCGCCGCGGTTTGGGCGTTGAAGTAGTGCGACAGATCGGTGCTGGCGACGAGCAGCGCCTGCCGGTCTTGCAGCGCGCTCGACAGCGACACGGCAAGGTGCTCGATCGTGGAACGGCGCTGTTCGCCCATCAGCAGCGGAACGATCGGCAGATGCGGGCAGACGCGGCGGAGGAACGGCAGCTGCATCTCGAGGGAGTGCTCGCGCGCGTGAACCGCCGGCATCGGCACGATCGGCCCCGACTGGCTCAAGGCCGCGGCGGTCCCCTCGTCGATCATGGCGGGCCCCAATGGTGTGGCGAAGGCGCCCTCGGGATAGATCGCCACGCCCTCGAAGCCCACGAAATGCGACGGGCCGACCAGCACCGCCACGTCATAGGTGCGTGTCGCGATCGATTTATAGGCGTAGGCGCCAATCGGGCCGGAGAACATCAAGCCCGCATGGGGGGCGATGATCGCCCGGATGTCGCCGACGCAGTCGGCGGTGGCGGCGTCGAGATAGCCGTCGACATCACGCGTCAGCGCCTCGGGATGCGCGGGATACCACGTGCCTGCCACCGCCGCCGCTCGAGTCGCCATGGGACTCCCAAAGAACCAAGGTGATGTTACGATCCGCGCATGCCCGCCGACTTCACGCGCGCCGATGTCGAACGGATCGCGCGCCTCGCCCGGATCGAGCTGACCGAACACGAGACCGCGCTCATGACGCCCCAGTTGTCGAGCTTTCTCGCCTACGCCGAGCAGGTCCAGCAGGTCGCGACCGCGGGCGTGCCGCCGACGTCGCATCCCCTCGCCAACACTGGCACCTGGCGCAGCGACGATCCGCAGCCCTGCCTGCCCCGAGCGGACGCGCTGGCTCAAGCGCCCGACGCCGACACCGCCAACGGGCTCTTCAAAGTACCACGAGTGCTCGGGTAAACCGGTCGAC
>Ga0209382_10010107_pt1 | contig 11793 bp, 10 predicted proteins | sample SoiMetdeltSBSDD5_FD_187599 | JGI IMG/M metagenome (GOLD analysis project Ga0209382, IMG submission 187599) | Bulk soil microbial communities from a Populus tree surrounding site in Tennessee, USA - Soil MetaG P. deltoides SBSDD5 (SPAdes) (version 2) | ecosystem: Environmental > Terrestrial >...
ACACCCGTGACCATGACCGGTGCGGGACTCACCACGAAGTGCCGCACCTCCCGGCCGAAATCGACGATCACGAACCGGTCCGTAATGGGAACGGGCACGCCCGGAATGTGCAGTTCGTGCGAACCCGAGCAGTCCGGATTGACCTGATAGGTACCGAATCCCTCGCGATCCACCGGGCCCAGCCCGCTAACAGATCCCTTCTCGTTGTTCACTTGCGTGAAGTTGCCCCGGCCGTCGTACTGGCGGACGAGCACGCCGATGACCGTTTCGACGGTGCCAGCCGGCGCTGGTGGAGGCGCCAGCCTGGTACCTTGTATCTGAATGCCATAGGCGCCGCGTAGCGTGGCTTCGCTGCACCCGCGAAGCAACTGGTTCCCCACATTCTCAGTTCGGGCGCCGGCCTGCGTGCCGACGAGCACGGCGACTCCCATGACTGCAAAGGCTGCTCGACACTTTGGACTCATATTGCCCCCTTGAACAACGCACGATGAGGACTGGAGTGCCCTCTGCTAGGTAGAGGCGGAATCGGGAGCCGAAGAGTGCAGTGGGCCCGCGGCGCCCCCGGCGATCAGGGCGTACAATTTCGCCGGAGTGAATCGGGACGCCGACCTGACCGGACTGCTCCAAGCCTGGAGCCACGGAGACGCTGACGCGATCGAGCGGCTCGCGCCGCTCGTCCAGAGTCGGCTGCGGGAGATGGCGAGGCGGCTGCTGGCAGGGGAGCGCCTTGCCGGCGACTGGCAGCCCACTGATCTCGTCCATGAACTGTATCTGCGGCTGCTCGACTGGCGCGTCATCCGCTGGCAGAACCGGGGACACTTCTTCTCGACGACGGCGCGCATGATGCGGCGCGTGCTCGTGGACATGGCCCGGTCACGGCGTGCCGCCAAGCGGGGGCTGGGAGAAGAACCCGTGGCGCTCGATTCGGAGATCGTCGTTGCCCCCGCGGTCGATGTGATTGCGGTGGACGAAGCGCTCGAGGCCCTTTCACGCGTCGATCCCAGGCCGAGTCAAGTGGTCGAGCTCAGATTTTTCGGTGGATTCACCGTCGAGGAGACGGCCGAGACGCTCGGCGTGTCGGCTCGTACGGTCATCAACGATTGGAACACCGCGCGCGCCTGGCTATATCGCGAGCTGTCGAGGCGGGCATGAGCACCGAGCGCTGGGCGCGTCTGTCGGAGTGGCACAACGCGTGGCTTGCAGCCGATCCTGCCGAACGTGAGCGGCTGCGCGCGTCGCTCTCTTCTGAACACCCCGATCTGGTCGCCGAGGCCGACGAGCTCGCCTCGGCGAGTGCGGGTCTTGCCGGCTTCCTCGAGACTCCTGCCTTTCTGCTCGCCGCACCGGAGCTCGCGACGGACCCGATGCTCGTCCCCGGCACGATGCTCGGGCCGTACCGGATCGCGGCCTTTCTCGCTCGAGGGGGAACCGGCGACGTGTACCGGGCGACGGACGTGCGCCTGCGCCGCGATGTAGCGGTGAAGGTGCTCGCGCCCGACGCGCGCGGTGTCGGGGATCCGCAGCGTGTCGAGCGCTTCATACGGGAAGCGCGGCTGACCGCCTCCCTCGATCACCCCAACATCGTCACGCTCTACGACGTCGGCTTGTTCGATGGGCGGCCGTATTTCGTGACGGAGCTGCTCGACGGCGAAACCTTGAGAGCGAGGATCGCGCATGGCCCTCTGACGATCGAGGAAGTTCTGCGTATAGGTACGGACGTCGCTCGCGGGCTCGTTGCGGCGCACGGGGCTGGGTCCGTCCATCGCGATCTGAAGCCGGAGAACATCTTCGTGACGCGACATGGACCCACGAAGATCCTGGATTTCGGGATCGCTAAGCGTGGCATTGATGATGCGAATCACGATGGGCTGTCGACCCTGACAGGCATCGTGCTCGGGACGGCCGGATACCTGGCGCCAGAGCAGGTTCGAGGCGGCGACGTCGACGGTCGTGCGGACTTGTTTGCGTCTGGCGCGATCCTCTTCGAGATGATCACCGGCCAGCGCGCGTTCGCGCGCGAGCACACCGTGGATACGCTTCACGCGATTCTTCACGAGCCTCCAGCGGAGCTGCTGGAGCAGCGGCATGACCTCCCGCCGGGGCTGAGCGCGATTGTGCGCCGCTTGCTCGAGAAATCGCCGGCCTCGCGGTTCCAGTCTGCAGCCGACCTGCGCGCGGCGTTGGAGGAGCTCGCCACACCCGCCTTGAATCCTGTCCCCGCATCAAGCGCCGAGAGCCGGACGGCGATGGTTTCGCCGCGTGTCACATTCGAAATCGGACCGCGAACCGAGGCACCACGTACGACACACCTTGCGGTGTTGGTCGCCGTCATTCTGAGCGCTGTCGTTCTCGCCGCTGCCGTTAGCTGGTTCTATCGGCGTGACGCCGCGCTCGCGCCGATGGCGACGACGAGCATCGCGATAGTTCCGTTTCGGAGTCTGCCCGACAGCGCAGACGCCGAACTGCTCGAACTCGGTCTCGCCGATGTCTTCATCAACAGGCTGAGCCAGCTGCCGGACGTTCGCGTGTTGCCCCTCTCGGCCAGCGAGCGCTTACGCGGCGTCGATCCGCGGGAGGCAGGCCGCACGCTCGGAGTCGATCGGGTACTGACAGGCACACTCCAGCGCGAGCGAAATCGGGTTCGCGCGAGCGTTCAGCTGCTGTCGATCTCGGAACACCGCGCGATCTGGGCCGACACCTTCGACGCTGACGCCAGTAGCGCTTTCTCAATCCAGGACGCCATCGTGGCGCGCGTGCTGCTGGAGATCGCGCCGCACCTCTCCGCCAACACGCGGGCTCGGCTCGTCGAACCCGGCACACGCAACAGCGCAGCGTACGAGAGTTACCTGCGTGGCCGCGCACAGGCCGCTCAGATCACGGGGCCCTTCTTGGCCCGTGCCGCCGAGTCGTTCCGCCGGGCGGTGGAGCTCGACCCGGAGTACGCAGACGCGTGGGCGGCTCTCGGGGCGGTGTACCGCCGCCTCCCCCTGCCAGGCGAAGTCGAGCCGAAAGGGGCGTTCACGGCAGCCGAACGTGCGGCCAGGCGTGCGCTCGAGCTCTCACCCGACCACGCCGAGGCCGTGTCGGTGCTCGGGACCGTCGCTTTCTTCTACGACTGGGATTACCCGCGCGCAGAAGAACTGTTGCGCCGCGCAATCGCGTGGCAGCCGAGCGCGGCCGAAACGCACCAGTACCTGGCGCATCTGCTGTCGAATCTGGGCCGGCACGACGAAGCGCTCGCGGAGATCGGTCAAGCCCGCAGCCTTGATCCGAACCTGCTGATCGCCCGATCCCTCGAGGGGCAGTTTCTCGTCATGGCGCGGCGATACGAGGAGGCACTCGAGCGATTGAATGCGACCGTGCAGGACGCGCCCCGATTTGTGCAAGGACACGTGATGCGTGCCTACCCGTTGATCGCCCTGCGACGCTTCGACGAGGCGGTTCGCGCCTGCGACATTGCCATCGAGCTCGAAGGCCGGATTCCCCCCGTGGCCCCGGTCGGGGCACGCGTGTTTCCTAGCGCTTTGCGTGCCTACGCCCTCGCCAGGGCCGGCCGACACGAGGAGGCCCTCGCCGCGCTCGAACGCATTCGCCGCATGGAGGCTGAGACCCGGGTGCGGCCGATTCACGTGGCGCTCGTGTTACACGGGCTGGGACGCGACACTGAGGCGCTTCACGAGTTGAGTCGGGCGGTTGAAGGTCGCGATCCCGTCGTGACGTTCCTCGGCGTCGATCCGAAGTGGGACGGACTCCGCGCCTCGCCATCGTTTCAGGCGCTCCTGTCGCGTGCGAATCTACTCGACGTCTCAAATCGTGTGCTCGGTGACCTCGCAGGGTCGTCCGGACGGTAATCTGTAGCGCGTTCAAGCACGCCCTCGTCGGCGAGGCAGCCGCCGCTGACGCGCTGATGTCGCGCGCACTTGATCGGTCAGCGTGTTCCGGTTATCGTCGCGCGAAGCACCGCAGGCAACTGTCGATGGGATCCACAGCTACCATTCTTCACGCTGACCTCGACGCCTTTTACGCCTCGGTCGAGCAGCTGCTGGACTCTCGCCTACGCGGCAGGCCGATTGCGGTCGGCGGTGGAGTCGTGCTCGCGGCTTCCTACGAAGCGCGGGCTTTCGGCGTGCGAAGCGGCATGCCTGGACGGCGCGCGCGGCAACTCTGTCCAGACCTCGTGTTCGTCGCCGGGCACTTCGACGAATACCAGCTGCTCGGCGACGCCGCCATCGGAATTCTGAGTGATTTCACGCCTGCCATAGAGCGCATCTCGATCGATGAGGCCTTCGCCGACGTCGCTGGATGCACGCATCTCTTCGGTTCGCCGGCGGCGATTGCACACACGGTTCGGGCCCGCGTGCGCGCCGAGCTTGGCTTGCCGATGTCGATCGGCGTGGCACGCACGAAACACCTGGCCAAGATCGCGTCTCAGGTGGCCAAGCCGGATGGATTGGTCGTCGTCGATCCCGAGACTGAACTCGATTTCCTTCACGAGCTGCCAGTCGAACTGATGTGGGGCGTCGGTCCCGCCACGAAGGCGCGGCTCGCCGGGATTGGCGTCGCCACCATCGGACAATTGGCTGAGCGCTCACCCACATCCCTGGAGCGATTGCTCGGACGCGCGGTGGGAAGAAAGCTGACGGCGCTGGCGTGGAACCGCGATCCGCGGCACATCCAGACGCAGCGGCGTGCGCACTCCGCCGGCGCGCAATCGGCGCTGGGGCGGCAGCCTGCGATAGAGCGCGTCTTCAAGCCGACGCTCCATCATCTCGCCGACCGCATCGGCGCCCGGCTCCGCGCCAAGTCCCGTTTCGGCCGAACTATCACCGTCCGCGTGCGCTTCGCGGATTTGCGCGCGGTCACGCGTGCGGTCACGCTGCCAGCGCCGGTTTCTGCAACGAGGGCTCTCGCTGAGATCGCGGAGCACCTGGTGCGCGGCGTCCTTGCGGATCATCCCGGCGAGAGGACGATCTCGCTGCTGGCGATCTCGGTCTCGAATTTCGACGAGCATGCGATCGTGCAACTCGAGCTGCCGCTCGGGCTCGCCGACGAAGGATGCCGTCCTGGCAGCAAACAGGGCCTGGCGCGATCGCGCGCCGACCGCGCCGTCGACGCGATCCGGAAGCGCTTCGGAGCCGGAGCAATAGATTATGCGTCGGCCGTCACAGGCGTCGTGCGCTCCGTTCCTGACGAGTTCCGACGCCTTGCTGAAAAGGAGCTTTGAGTCTCCGTCAATGAGTTGAACAAGGACGAGCGATGTCTGCCATGACACGACGTGATTTTCTGGGCCATATCGAATCTGCCGCAGTTGCCAGTGTCTTCGGGCTTACGGGCAGCGCGTCTGCGCAGACACCCGGCGACCGGCCGATCCAGGCAGCTGATGTCGTGGTGCTGAACCCGGCGACGAAGGTCCCTGTGAGCCTCATCGTCGACGACTCGACCTGCCTCGTGAATCTGAATCGGTTCGCGATGCCGCAGTTCGACGAGGCGTTAGGCCGGACCAACAAGACCTCCGCGCACGACTGGCGATCGTGGCCGGTCGAGATTCCTGACAGCTTCGTGCGCAAGTTCGGGACCTGGTGCGCCGAACACGGGGTCAAGGGAAAGTACTCGATCGTACCGTTCCCTGCCTGCGTCGGGCGCCTCGATCGTACGCTGCCAGGCTGGACCCAGCGCGAGCTCGCCGACAGCATCGAGCTGGTGCGCACGCTGATGGTCCCCAACTGGGACATTCATCCGGAAATGATCACGCATACCCGCGTGATCGATCTGGCGACCGGTCATCCGTTCGCCGATCACTCGACCAGGTTCATGGAGAACTGGGAGTGGACGACGGGGCGGTCCGCCGACGAAATTGGGGCCTATCTCGCCTACGCGCTGCGCATTCTGCACAATATCGGGCTACCGTCGGAGGGCGTGACGACTCCCGGGGGATTTGGTGCAAAGGCGCGCCCCGAGTTGTCCATCGCGACGCTGCAGGCGATCCGCGACGTCTACAAAGCGGAAATCCCACACTACTTCAGAGATGCCGTCGTGGAGGGGCCTGGGAGCGTTGCGCCGCGTGTCGAGAACGCGACCGACCTCGACGGCTCTGATCCGCGTTGCGTCGTCAGCGTTGTTGCGTGCACCAATGACTGGACGGGCGGTTGGGACAACACGCCGCCCGAGGGTGCCGACAGGTTCATCACCGCCGATCTCAAGTCGGGCCGCATGGTCGAAGTGATCGAGCGCGGCGACGTTGCGGTGATGATGTCGCACTGGACCGGCATCTACTGGAACGGTCAGGAACTCGGATTCAAGGTCTTACAGGAGGTCGTTCAGCGGCTGCACGCGCGGTTCGACAATCTGGTCTGGATGAAGCTGAGCGAGATCGCGCGCTATTCGGCGGCGAGGGCGTTGACACGAATCGATTCAGCCGAGGGACGAGTAGAGTTCCGCGCGCCGTTTGCCTGTCCTGCGTTCACGTTCACGGTGCGGCGCGGAAAGGAGGGCACGGTGCCACGAATCCGCACTGCCGGCGTCGACCAGCCACCGTTCAAGCGCGTCCAGCGGCCGGTCGAACTCTCAGCGGGCACATGGTGCGACATGGGAGACGGGCGAGTGATCTGTCTCGACCTGCCGCGCGGTCGATCGGAAGTGCTGATCTGAGAGCTCGGCGCGTCTTTTCGAAGCCAGCGCGCCTTTGCCGAAGCCTCCGTCAATGCATTTCGACCTCACACGTTCCAATCCCCCCTCGAAAATAGTTGAACTGCACGTTCGGATGCTCGGCGAGGAGCGACATCGGCACTGACGTATCAACGATGTGCTTCGAGATCATCAAGGTGGTGAGGCGCTGCCCGAACGGGTTGTCGTGCAGGCCCGCGTGCCAGATCGAAACCTTCTCGGCCTTCCAGGTTTCCACTGGTCCGACCGTGATCGCCTTCGTGGGTACGAGGGAGATGTTGCCGCCGCCACTGGTACGAGCGTTCTGGGCGATGGTGAGTGGATGGAGATCGACGACGCGCGTGGCCAGCTTGCGATACTCGGCCGACGGCGGCGGTGCGTCCTTGTAGCGTCCCTTGCGTGGCAGCGGGTCGTTGAAGGCCCAGTGCTTGACATCGCCCTGCCCGCCCTGCATCACCGCGCAGCGCACGCCGGCGTCCCAGCTGCGACGATAGTCGGCCGTGTTGGCTTTGGGAAAGTGCAGGTGCGCGTCCGGCATCCGCAGCTGGCGGCGGATGCGATCGAAGCACAGCGTGCGGTCGGCGCGTTCGAAGCTCAAAGGATGCGTCACGGGCACTTCACTGCCTGTGCCGGCGTCGAACCACTCGTCCATGCCCCAAAAATGACCGCGGCGTACGTCGAGCTCGAGCGAATTGACCAGTCGCGCGACCAGTGGCAGCTGCTCGGTCGGCCCGATCGGCCCGCAGATGCCGACCGGCGCGTCGTCAGTGCTCTGCCGCCACGCATCGATGTATTCGAGCGCCTCGGCGAGATAGAAGTCCTCGAGTGTGTCGTACAGCACGACCCTGAACCCGGGCCTGGACAAGCGTTCCAGATCGCGGGCCGTCAGCCGCGCGGCTTCGTCGATCAGCGACGACTCCAGGGTCGTGTAATCCCACCAGTCGGGGGCAATCGCACTCAGTTTACGGGGCATCGTTGAGCGACTCTTCGTAGCGTTGATTGATCAGATATCGTTCGCCGAGCGCGGCGCGCAGCGGATCGTCGTCGGGGCCGCAAAATCCCCAGTGCAGGTGCCGGCGCCAACCTTCGGCGTGAACGAACCGGCCCGAGAGCGCCCCGACCTCACGGCTCAAATCGTCCAGCGTCTGCAGATAGCTGCTCATGCCCTGAGTGACATCGAGGAACTGGTCCTGACTGCGGTGACATCGGAGCGCAGACGTCTTTCGCTCGTGGACGGTTGTCGTATCGACGAAGGCGCCGGGATGGACGCGGCGCCGGAGCCCGTCGCGCAGGCCGTGCGGGTTCGCGTGGTAGATGGTCACCGGCTTCTGGACCGCGCGCGTCTTCGGGATCGTCCGATACCCCGGCATCGCCCGGACGAACGCTGCCGAGACCGCGAGCCGGCAGGTGTTCATATGGTCCTCCATGTAGTCCTGCGGCGAATGCGTGAGGATCGCGTCGGGCGCCACGGCTCTGATCACGGCGGCGAGGCGACGCAACGCCCGGGCGTCATAAAAGATTTCGAGGTCGTTGCAGAACGGCGCATGCCACACGGCGCCGAGTTCCTGCGCCGCGGCCCGCGCTTCGCGACGCCGCACCTGCGCGGTCTTCGCCGGACTCATCGTCGTGCTGCCAAGATTCCCGGTCGACAGATTCAGGTAGTGGAGCTCCCAGCCGCTGTCACCGAGGAGCAGCAGCGTCCCCCCCATCACGAACTCGATGTCGTCGGGGTGAGCGGCGATGGCTAGGACGGTGGGCATACATCCGCGAGCTTGACAGCCCTGCCTTCCCGTACGGACCGATCCGCTGCTTCGATGACGCGGTGCGTCGCGAACCCATCCTCGAAGCTGGTAAGTGGCATGTCCTCACCTCGGTCGAGCGCATCGAAGAACCTCTGGAACTGCGTCTGGTAGGGATGATCGGCGACGTCGCCACTGTCGAGCATCTTCATCGACAGCTGGCTCCATGCGTGACGATTCAAGCCGGCGAGCTTCTGGCTATGGAAACGATTGTCGAGGAGGCTTCCCTCGCTTCCGACCAAATGTGTGTGGAAGTAGTACGGCTGCAGACAATCGACGATGGCGGCGCATTTGCCGAGGCTTCCCGACGTGAACTTGAGAAGCGTCGTCGACGCCGTTGGGTACTCGTAGACGCTGAAGAGCGGATTCTCACTCTGCGTGGCGTAGCTGGTGACCTCGTCGACGTCGCCGCCCATGCACAGCAACAGCGCGTCGAGCGCGTGGCAGCCTGCCGTCAACAGCGCACTGCCACCGAGCGCCCGCTTGATGTTCCAACGGTATTGCCCGTACCACGGCCCGATGCCATGGTAGTAGTCGATCTCCCCGTAGTGCAGCTTGCCGAGAAGCCCCGAGTCGATCACCGACTTGGTGGCGAGAAACTGCGACGAATAGCGGCATTCGAAGCAGACGCAGACCTTGACCTTGCTGCCAGCGACGGCTTGCCGCATCGCGACGACATCCGGCCACTCGATCGCCAGCGGCTTCTCGATGATGATGTGCTTGCCGGCTCTGGCGGCACGGATGAACTGGCCGGCGTGCTGATCGGGATAACCGGTGATGTCCACAACGTCGATGGACGGATCCGCGAGCATGGCGTCGAGATCCGTGTGCACGCGAATCGGTGTGCCGTGCCTCCGGCTCAAGTCCTCCGCATCGAGAGGCCGCGACGAGATCACGTCGGTGACGCGTCCCTTCGAGGTCGCCGCGATGGCACTGATATGCGCCGTCGCCGCCCAGCTGTAGCCGACGATCCCGACGTTATAGCGTGTGCTCATTCCGTGGTCGCTTACCTATAGCACTGGTGGCACCGCTCGCGACAGCCAAGGAATTGTGCTTGACACCCGAGTTGGTTGGCGTTATATAACGATATATCGTTTAATATCGTAAACAGTATGATGCACTCACATCACGACCAAGGGTTTCCGTTCGGAATGGGATTCGGCAGGGGCCGCGGCTTCGGCCGAGAACGGTTGATGCGCGGCCATCTCAATCTGATCATCCTTGAACTGATCAAGGAGCGGCCGCGGCACGGCTACGACGTCATCAAGGCGATCGAAGAGAAATTTCAGGGCTTCTATTCCCCGAGCGCCGGATCGGTGTACCCGATACTGCAGGAGCTCGAGGATCAGGACTTCGTCACGAGCTCACAGGCGAGCGGCAAGAAAATCTACTCGATCACCAAAGACGGCGAGCAAGAGCTCAAAGTAAACAAAGACAAATTTTCGGATATGCGCGAACACCTGCGTCACCGCTTCGGCGACATGGGACGCTACAGCGAACTTATGCGAGAAATGGGCTATATGACGCATTTTGTGTTCGGCAAACTGCGCGAGAGCGGCGCAAGCGATACGAAAACCATAAAGAGGTTGCGCATAGCGATCGCGAATTTCAAGAGCGAAGTCGAGGAGATCCTCCGCGAGCAGAAAAAGGACTAACCATGGATCAGGACAGGATCACCGAATTCATCAACAAATCTGAGATCACGACCGCCGTGAACCGCTACTTTCGTGCACTTGATGAGAAGAATTTTGACGCCCAGCATTTCGCCTCCATCTTCACGCCTCAGGCACACGTCACGCGCCCCAACGGCGCGTCAATGATCGGGCCCGAAGAAATCTGCGCGAGCCATTTGAAAAGCTTCACCCGTTTTGAAGCTTCGCAACACTTTGTAGCCGGTCACGAGATTGCTCTCGACGGCAGTACGGCGAACGTCCGGGCCAATCTCATCGCCATGCATGTGTGGCAAGGCAGTCACACCGACGCGAACAAGCTCGACAACTTTTTTCTCGCGGGCGGAGTCATACACGCGACGCTGATGCAGTCGGACGGGCAGTGGAAGATCTCGCAGATGAGGAATGCTGTCCTCTGGCGTGCCGGAGGCTACAGGGACATGATGCAGACCGGCACACTCACCAAAGGAAGCGCAGCGTCAGTCCCGAATCCCTGAACCTGACGTACCATTCGCGAACACAGGAATCCTATGTCAGTGAAGAAGGAGGAGCGATGCGACTGATCGTCGTTACCGTCGTTGGTCTGCTGACCGCACCCGCGTTCGCGCAGAGCGGGGGCACCGGACAAGGGACATCGCAGCCGCCAAGTGCCGGCGCCGTCCTGGTGCGCCTCGCGCAGGGCGCCTGGGCAGGCGCCAAGCGGAACATCGTCGAGTCTGCGGAGCAGATGCCGGAGGCGAACTACAGTTTCAAGCCGGTCGACACCGTCCGCACGTTCGGCCAGATCCTGACGCACGTTGCCGACACCAATTACTTCTATTGCGCGCGCTCCAAAGGGGAGGCGCCACCCGTGCCGGACGGGACGATCGAGAAGACAGCCACCACGAAAGCCGCGATTGTGAAGGCGCTCGGCGAGTCGGTCGCATACTGCGACGCCGTGTATGCGTCACTCACGGCAGCGTCGGCTGCGGAATTGGTCAAGGCGGGCAACAATCAGATCCCGCGTGTGCAACCGCTCTTCAGCAACGTGTCGCACAACGTCGAGCACTACGGGAATCTCGTGACCTATTTCCGCATGAAGAACGTCGTGCCGCCATCAACGAAACGCGGAGGAGGTTCGTAGGCTCCTCCATCACGGAAGATCTACATACGCGCCAAGAAACGCTCGCGCGGAGGCCGTGTCGACCCGATAGACGACGTTCGTGGCTCGCGTTGTGTATCGGCGCAACGACAGCCATTTTCAGCGTCGTGAACAGCGTGCTGCTGATTTGGCGCCGGTGTGATACCTTCCCGGCCAGGAGGGATGATGATGCCGAGGTTTTCACGCGTTTCGATGATCGTAGCGGGCGCCGTGCTCAGCGCGGCGGTGCTCGTCACCGCGCAGCCCAAGGACCCCTTCGTCGGGACCTGGGTGCTCAACGTGACAAAGAGCAAGTACAGTCCTGGTCCTGCTCCCAAGAGCGCGACGACGGTTATCGATGCCGCCGGACAGGGCTACAAGTTCTCAGTCAAGCAGGAATTTGCCTCCGGCGTGCAGGAGTGGTCCTTCACGACAAACCTCGACGGGAAGGACGTGCCGGTCACCGGCAACAACCCGAATGCCGATACGGTTGCCGTGAAGCGTATCGACGCGAACACCCTCGAAACGGTCGCCAAGAAGG
>Ga0209382_10010108_pt1 | contig 11792 bp, 6 predicted proteins | sample SoiMetdeltSBSDD5_FD_187599 | JGI IMG/M metagenome (GOLD analysis project Ga0209382, IMG submission 187599) | Bulk soil microbial communities from a Populus tree surrounding site in Tennessee, USA - Soil MetaG P. deltoides SBSDD5 (SPAdes) (version 2) | ecosystem: Environmental > Terrestrial >...
CGTGCCGAGCCAGAGATACCCGTCAGGCGTCTGCGCAATCGACGTGGCCTGTCCTTGTGCAAAGCCTTCGCGGAAGAGCCACGCCGTGTGCGCGTATTGATTGACGTCGAGAGCAGGATCCAGTGCCGATGCACTCGGGCCGCAGAGCAGCGCAACGCCCAGCGCGATCACCGCTGTCTTGAGGCTGCCAGCCCACGTCATGATGGGTCCCGATCTCATGAACGGAGATCGAGTTTAGAACAGGTAGCGTAGGGCGAACTGGATCTGCCGCGACGTTCCGAAGCCTTCGGTCCTTCCGAAGGTATTGAAGAACTGTCCGAAGCTGGCCGGAGCAAGGAAGTTGGCGTTCGGCACCGGCGGCAGCTGAAGCCGGTTGATGACGTTGAAGATCTCGACCCTCAGCTGCACTCTCTGCCTGTCATCGAGCTGCACGTTCTTGAAGAGCGACATGTCAGCCTGCAGGAAGTGCGGTCCGCGCTCTGTATTGCGTCCCAGGTTGCCGAACGTGCCAGTCGCCGGATTCGAGAACGCGGCCGAATTGAGCCAGCCAGCCGGTCCGTCGATGACACCGGCGTGATCGATGCCGCTGACGACGTCGGGTCGCTGATTCGTCGTCCACCCGGTCCCCGACCGCGTCACCGCGCCGAGGGTGACTGTGTACGGCCGGCCGCTGTGGGCCAGCACGACGCCGTTGACCTGCCAGCCGCCGAGCACATGAGTCAGGGCGCTGCCGTTGCCCCAGCGCCTGCCGGCGCCGAACGGCAGCTCGTAGAGCGCGCTCACCGAAAGGTTGTGCGGTATTTCCCGGTCGCCGCGCGCCCATTCGAGATCCCATGACGTAAACGGATTCTGAGGCGACACGATGTCGTCCATCAGACGCGAGTAGGCATAGTTGGCATTGAACGACAGGCCGTTGGCGAACCGCCGGGTGAGCGAGGCCTGCAGGGCGTTGTAGTTGGCGCTGCCCGAGCTCTCGGCGAACAGGATCTGGGAGAACTCGGGGTTCGGCCGCTGGCCTGTTGCCGGATCGATCAGGTTCAGCGGTCGAGTGCGCTCGTTGTTCCGACTCCAGGTGCCGACATATCCAATGGTGACCGCAGTGGATGCTCCGAGCTGTTGCTGGAGATTGACGGTCATCTGCCGGCTGTAGCTGTCCTTCCGATTCGGATCGATGCCTCGCCGGGTCGGTGGGTTCGAGACCCCGGCGGCGAGAGATGGCAGCGGGTACTGGAGCGTGGGGTCTTGTGTACGCGTCAGCAGCGTCGCCCCCGGTGCGTTCGCGATCAGGAGGAGCTCGGCAGATACGGGCGCGTACAGGCCATAGTAGCTGCCGTATCCACTTCGAAGTATCGAGCGTCCGTTGCCGCGCACGTCGTAGGTGAAGCCAAGCCGCGGAGCAACATTGTCGCGATCGGGCTCATAGATCTGGGCACCCGGTGCCGTCAGCTGCATCGCCGTCACGTCGAAGTTGCGCACGCGGTTGTCGATGTCGGTGTATGGCGGCGTGTAGTCGTAGCGCAGACCCAGATTAATCGTCAGCCGGCCGGTCGCCTTGAGGTCGTCCTGCAGGTAACCGCTGTAGGTCCAGCCGCGGATGAAGGTCGTGGAAATGGCAGGTGTGAACGTCGCCTGGCTCGGGCGGTTTGCCGAGAAGTCCGGCAGCGACGCGAAGACCAGCGCGGTGGTTCCCGTCGAGTCGAAGTCGTGCCACACCCGGCGAATGTTGACGCCGGCTTTCACGGTGTGTGGACCACGAAACCACGACACGTTGTCGATGTACTCGAGCGACGTATTGCGCTGCGACGTGTCCGCCCTGAGCCCCGGCACCACGTTGACACCCGTGATCGTCGTCTGCGGTATCGGCTGCGGCGACCCTGGGTCGAGCTCTCCGAGCCGGCCGGCGAAACGGTTGATCCCGAACTTGGCCTCGTTCATCAGGTTCGATCGGAGGGCTCGGACGTAGGACGCGATGAAGCTCTGCGTGCGAATCGGCACGTACTGCTGTTGCCCCGCCAGCGCGGCAGCGAACACGACGTATTGCGGACCGCTGACCAGCGAGTCCTGAACGTTGTATCGCGAGTAGAAGATGTCGCGGTCTGACACCTTGGCGTCGACGCGTGCCGAATAGATGTTCTCTGTGATGTCCGTGGTCTCGGCGTACTGGACGAGACCGATGTCGCCATTCGACGTCGCCTGCGTCGGCAGCGGAATCGACGCCAGAATCGGCGCGAGTGCCGGCGCGACGCCTGTGCGAAACGCGGCGGACGGCACCGTGCCGGACGCGGTGGCGCCGAGATCCTTGCGCGAACCCTCGTAGCTGTTGAAGAAGAAGATGCGATCGCGGCGAATCGGCCCGCCGAGGCTTCCCCCAAACTGCTTCATGTCGAAGACGGGCTTCTCGGGACCATCGAAAAAGTTACGCGCATCGAACCGGTCGTTCCGGTAGAACGAGTAGCCGGATCCGTGAAAGGCGTTGGTGCCCGACTTCGTGACTGCGCTGACGACGGCGCCCGCCGCGCGCCCGTACTCGGCCGAGTAGTTGCTCGTCAGCACGCGAAGCTCGTCGATGCTCTCGACACTCGCGGTCTGCAGGCGTGAGCCGCGCTCGAACCCGTTCGAGGGATAGGAGTCGTCGATGCGCGTGGCGTCGATGCCGTCGAGCAGGAAGTTGTTTTGCGACACGCTGGTCGCATTCACGGCGATCGACGCGATGAGGCCGGTTGTCTGGACCACGCCAGGGGCGAACAGCGTGAGGCGTGTGAAATCACGGCCGTTCAGCGGCAGCTCGTTGACACGGCGCGTATCGATCGTAGTGCTGATCTCCGCGGTCACCGTGTTGACGGCCGACAGCGGAGTGACGTCCATGACGAGGGCCACCTGGCCCAGCTCCATCCGCACGTTGAGTGCGACAGCCTGCCCGACGTCGATCTTGACGGCCTCGTACGTCACCGTCGCGAATCCACTCCGTTCCACGGTCAGGTCGTACTCCGCCGGAGTCAAATTGAGCACGCGGTAGAGTCCGAGCTCGTCGGTCACCACCGTCCGGACGAAACCAGTTCTCGGCTGAGTGACGACGATGATGGCACCGGGCAGCGCAGCGCCGGTGATATCGGTGATCCGCCCTTCGATGAGACCGTACGTCGTCTGCGCGAATGTCGTTGCGCAGAATCCACTGACGAGAAGCACGAAGGCCCCAATCATCGAAACGTTGAGGCGGCCAGTCACGCCCTAGTGTCCCACGGTCTCGTAACGGCTAACCCTCCGCTCGCGAGTCCTGCCACTAGTTGGTGGTTAGTGGTTGGTGGTTAGTGGTTGTTGCGTGTCCTCGCGCGAACCCCGAGCCTCCACCGCCGCCACCAACCACTAACCACTAACCACTAACCAGCTAACGCCCGGCAAAGAGGCCGTTGATTTCCGCGTACGGCACCAGGCCGGTCAGTCCACGGAAGCTGCCCTCGGCCTTCAACATCTGGGCTGCGTGCATGAAGCCAGTCCACGCCGCCAATGCCAACGCGCCGCCGACGCTGATGCGTCGCACGCCGAGCGCCGCGATCCCTTCCACCCGAAGGCCAATGTCCCGAACCACGAGCAGATTCAGTGGCTTCGGCGCAACCGCCTGGACGAGCGCGGCGATCTCGGCAGGCGTCTGCGGACCCGGAGCGAAGAGCACGTCCGCGCCGGCGGCGGCGTACGCCTGCAGACGCCGGACGCTCTCGCGGAAGGGATCGGGATGGTCCACGTGGTAGCACTCTGCTCGTGCCGTCAGCACCACGTCCTGGCCTGACTGATCGATCGCCTGTCTCGCCGCACGGACGCGCTCGACCGCCATCGCCAGGTCGTAGAGGGGCGAGGACGCATCACCCGTGGCGTCCTCGATCGACAGCCCAGCGACGCCCGTCGCGACACATCGCGTGACACTCTCGGCGACGTCCTCGGGCTCGATCCCGTACGCCGACATGAAGTCGGCGGTGACAGGGACATCAACGGTAGCGGCAATGGCCGCGATATAGGCCAGGTTCCGCTCTCGAGAAAGAACGACGTCGTTTCCCGAGTCGGGAAGGCCCTGCGAGAAGGCAAAGCCGGCGCTGGTCGTCGCCAGGGCAGGGAATCCCAGGTGCTGAAGGTACAGCGCGGAGCCCACGTCCCACGGATTCGGAATCACGAAACATCCGCGCTCATGGAGCGCGCGAAAGGCGGTGCGCCGTGCGGCCAGCGCGGCGTGACCGTTCGAGTCACGCGTGCCTGCATGGACGGTGGGCATTGACGGCAATGGTGGCGAGACGGTCATAGGGCTGCTCCGTTCGACTTCAGATGCGACGTGCGTGTCGTCACCACAGACCGCGTCAGCCGCTGTTCTGTGACACTCGGCGGATCGACCGAATCCGTGCGGCTGTCACATCGCGACGTGATGTCCGGTCTCCACGTCAGGAGACATGACGATGAGCACGATCACAGTCAAGGACGGCACGACGATTTACTACAAGGACTGGGGCAAGGGTCCGGTGGTCACGTTTTCGCACGGATGGCCGCTGAACTCCGACATGTGGGACGGTCAGATGTTGTTCCTCGCGCAGCACGGCTTCCGAGTCGTGGCACACGATCGTCGTGGCCACGGCCGATCCAGCCAGGCGTCGTCGGGAAACGACATGGACGGCTACGCCGACGATCTCGCCGCGCTGATCGAGGCGCTGGATCTCAAGGACATCACGATGGTGGGCCACTCGACGGGCGGCGGAGAAGTTGCGCGCTACGTCGGACGGTATGGTACGACGCGTCTGGCACGAGCCGTCCTCATCGCCGCCGTGCCGCCGCTGATGTTGAAAACTGCAACCAATCCGGAAGGACTTCCGATCGACGTTTTCGACAACCTGCGAGCGTCCCTGGCCAAGGACCGTGCGCAGACCTACAGGGACTTCGCTCCCGCGTTCTACGGCGCCAACAGACCTGGTGCGCAGGTGTCGCAGGGCACGCTGGATCAGTTCTGGCTGTGGAGCATGCAGTCGGGCCTCCAGAACGCGTACGACAGCATCAAGGCGTTTTCTGAAACCGACTTCACCGAAGACCTCAGGAAGTTCGACGTCCCGACCCTGGTCATGCACGGCGAGGACGACCAGATCGTGCCGGTCAGGAATTCGGCAAAGAAGTCGGCGCAGCTGATCAAGGGAGCGGCGGAAATCTATTATCCGGGACTCTCGCACGGCCTCACCGCCACGCATCCCGATCTCGTCAACCGCGACCTGCTCGCGTTCTGCCAGCAAGGCCAGCGGAAGGTTGCGTAGCGTCACCTCGTGACCGACGGTCTCGTGAGAAGGAATGAACATATGAGCAAATCGCTTGACGTCGATGTCGTCCTCAAGGGCGCCGAACCACTCGTCCATCAACATGCGCCTGAGATCCAGCCGTTCGGCCACATCATCGGAATGCCCATCGCCTTGTCGGAGCAGGCGCGCAAGGAAGCCGTCGAGAATCTCAATCAGCTCCTCGCCGACACCATGACGCTGCGCGACCTCTACAAGAAGCACCACTGGCAGGTGGCAGGGCCGACCTTCTATCAACTGCACCTGCTGTTCGACAAACACCACGAGGAGCAGAGCGCGATCGTCGATGCCATCGCCGAACGCATTCAGCTCCTCGGCGGCGTGAGCATCGCGATGGCGGCGGACGTTGCCGAGATGACGCTCATTCCGCGGCCGCCGAAAGGCCGTGAAGAAGTGCCCGTGCAGATCTCCCGCCTGCTGCACGCCCATGAAATCGTCCTCAAGGAATCACGGACGATGGCGCGCCTCGCCGCGCAGAACGGCGACGACGGATCCAACGATCTGATCGTGAGCGAAGTCATTCGCCGCAACGAGCTGCAGGCATGGTTCGTGGCCGAGCACGTCGTCAAGCAGCCGCTGACGCACGCGAAATAGATCGCGCCCGCGGCGAACGTGACACGTATGCTCGCAACAACGCTGGTCAGTGTTTGCGGATCAGAGAATCGAGCCGCGCCAGCGCGGTCTCAGCGCGAACAGTATCCGAGTGGTCGGGGCCGAGCGCGCGCCGGCGCCCGGCGACCAGTTCCTCGAGCGATCGGCGCGCCTCGTCGAGCAGGCGGAGTTCCTCCTGACTCGACGCGAGATCCTCGAGTGCGGCAAGGGTGGCAGTGGCGTCGGCGCCGAGAGCTTTCTTGCGGACAGCGACCACCTCCTCCTGGAAGGGGCAGGCCCACGCGCGGTCCGTCTTCCAGCGAAGCACGCTGCCGAGCTCCCAGGCGAGAATGTCATCGGGGGCGCCGAGGCGGATCCAGCCTCGTATCGCCTCCTCACGCCGGCTTTGGGCTTTGCCAGCGTCTCCTGACGCCGCGAGCACCTCGGCCAGGTCCAGCAGGTCCGTCAACGTCTTGAGGTCCGGCGCGGCGGCGGCGCGCCCCGGGGCAGCCACCACTGCTTCGCGAAGCGGACGCTCGGCGGCGAAGTCTTGCTGCAGATGCAGTGTGGACGCCAGTTTTCGCATGGCATTGATAGTGTCAGGATGATCGGCTCCGCGGACGCGCTGGGATGTCGCGAGCTGCTCGACTCCAAGCTCGCGCGCCTTCACGAGCTCGCCCACCGCTTGCAGCGTCGACGTCAGATCATCGATCGCTTCGAGGGTGGCGACGTGGTCGGAGCCCAGCGCGCGTCTGCGGACGGACAGCACGTGTTCCTGAAACGGTCGTGCCCAGGCACGGTCTTCGGCGAATCGGAGCTTCCAATTCAGCGTGTCTGTCAGTTCTCGCCATCGAGATTCCCAGTCGGGACCTTCCACGTGGAGCCGCGTCCAGACGCCGAGCACCTCCGTCTCGAGTTCGCGGCTCTCCGGCATCCTGCCCAGTTTGCCGAGCGTGTCGGACAGTTCAATCATCGCCGTGAGGGTGTCGGGGTGCTCAGGGCCGTGAATGCGGCGGTACGCAGACACCAGGTCCTCCTGCATTGCGCGCGCGGCATCGAGATCGCCCAGAGCTCTCAGCGTGTCCGCGAGAGCGCTCGCGGCGCTCAAAGTGGCCGCGTGCTCGAGGCCGAGCTGATGCTGCCGAGTCGCCAGCGCCTCCTCCCGAAGCTGGCGCGCGGCGGGGTCCTCCCGTACCGTGAGGATGTCGGCCAGGTTATCGATCGTGAGCAGTGTCAGCGAGCCGCCCGGCCACTTGCGCCGCCGGATCTCGAGCGCCTCCTCGTACAGCGTCTGTGCCCCGGCCAGATCGTGGTTCGACACCCGATTGCTCGCGACCGCGTCGAGGGCGGCCAGAGTCAAGGCGTGCTCTGCCCCCAGCGTTTTCCGGCGCCGTTCCAGCGTCGCCTCCATGGCCTGCGACAAGCCGTCAACGTCGTCTTCGATGATGAGCACAGCCTGGACAAATTCAGTTGCCGACCAACTCTGGCCTTCCGCTTGCTCGACGGCCTGCATGCGGCGGATCGTCGGCCACACTTCACGCTCGAGCAACGTGCGCGCCTCATCCTTTCTGTCATCCAGCGAGAGCGCCATCGCTTTCAACACGTTGGCCATGAGTACGAGCGGTGGTGGGGCGGAATAGTCGGGCCGATGTAGCAGCTCCAGCGCGTGCTCGGCGATGCGAAGCGCATCGCCTACGCCGACGAACATCGTCAGCGCCACGGTGAGTTCCGACCACAACGTGTCCGGATGCTCGGCCCCGAGCACGCGGCGGCGTTTCTTCAGAACTTCCTCGGCCAGTTGTTGCGCCTTCGCTTGATCTTTCTCCAGCAGGGGAATCCACCACAGAGCAGCCAGCGACGTGAGCGTGTCGGGGTGATCTGGGCCGAGGACCGCGCGGCGCCGTTCGAGCACCTCCTCCAGACGCTGGCGGCCGGTATCGATATCGCCCGCGGCTGATATCGTGCTCGCCAGGCTATGAAGCGCGGTGAGCGTGTCGGCGTGGTCGACACCGTACTTTCGGCGGCGAGCCTCGAATGTCGCCGTTTCGAGCGCCAACGCCGCGCGGTAATTACCGTCGGTGCGGTGGGTGACTGCCGCCAGCAGCGCCAGCTCGCCCTCACCGTCCTGCGCGCGCGACCCGAGATGCTCGGCGTGTGGCAACAGGCCACGAATGCGGCCGTGCTCCCAAGGAAAAGGCGCCCAGGGCCGCATCTGGTCGGCGATACGATCGTGCAGCGCCCGCTCCAGTACCGCTGTTCGCTTGGGCGACGTGTCCAGCAGCGGCACCGCCCGCGAGACCACCGGATGCACTCGCAACGACGGCTCAGCGCCCGTGCGCCCAGTGGTCTCGATCCGCATCAATGACTCCGCCGTGGTCTGCTCGAAAGCCTTGAAGCGATCCACCATGTCGGTCCAGCCGGCGGTCGTCAGCGCGGACTCCAGCAAGTCGCGCGGAATGGGCGCGGCGGCGAGCACCGCCGAGGCGCGCAGAAGATCTCGCGCGCCTTCGTCGAGACCCTCGAAGGATGCGCGCAGCGTGCTGCTGATCGCCTTTTCGTGCCCGGTGGGGAGGTCCTCCGCCAGACCTTGGGCGAGTGTGTCGAACCCCGCGGGCGCTGACGTCACCGTCTCGCGCACGCTACGCACTCCGAGCCGGATCAGGAGCGCTCGGGCGACGTCGACGCTCAGCGCGTGGTCGCCCAGGGCATCGAGGATCGCCTCGCCATCGGCGAACGCGGTGTCGTTGGCCGGAGGCGGACCGCCCGCTCCCGTCCACAGCAGGGCGCGGGCTGCGTCCCGCTCGAGGGCGTCGAGTGAAATGACCGCGCCGGTTCCTGTCCAGCGTCCGCTTCGCGTCGTGATCAGCGTCCGCCCGTCGACGACGGGACAACGCCAGGCATCGAGCTCCGGCGGATGTGGATCGGAAGGGAGATCATCCACCAGCCACAGTATCCGGCCGCGCGGCCGCTCGTGATTGGCTGCCCCCGGCTGGACGCCGTCGAGAGCCGCGCTGACACTGGCGCGCAGGGCTTTGATGAACAGCCGTTCCGAGAGTGTCTGGTCCGGGTGCTTGACGGCCTTCGGTACCGGCTCGTCAAGCTCGATGAGCAGTTCCACCAGCTGAGTGCTGAGCGCTTCGCGCCCGCGCAGCAGCACGATGCCGCCTGGATAGGCGGCGCTGAAGCGCGCGCCGTATTCGCGGGCCAGCATCGTCTTGCCAACGCCACCCAGGCCGCGCAGCACGGCGATGTCGTGCGCGAGACGCCCGGTCACGCGGGCGGCGGCACGTCCCGCGAGGGCGCCGTGGATTTCCCAGAGCGAGTCGTCCCGCCCGAGGAAGCGAGGTGGATCGAAGCTCGTGCCACCCAGGCAGCGGACCTCGCCGGTTCGTGCTGCGGCTTCGAGAGGGCGGTCGTCGATCTGCGCGAGCCGCTCGGCGACGGCGGCCGCGATAGCGGTGGCATCGCTCGGATCAGTCCAGTGCCGGGCGCCGCGCAGCGCCTCGGGTACGGGGCCGAGACCCTGGGGGCACACCATCAGCAGTCGACCAGCGGTGCCGTCACCAAGCGCTTCGCTGGCGACGGCGGCCGCCGTCAGCTCCCACTGGCAGCCGCGGCTGGCGCGCCAGGCGGGGCTGGCCCACGCCAGCAGCATCCGGCTTCTGGCGAGCCCTTGCTGGAGGTGGACGGCAATGTCCGGCGAGAACGGATCGATCTCCGCGTCATCCACCCACACGCGCAACCTGCGCGCGGTCAAGGCATCGCGAAGCGGCTGCAGCGCCGCTTTCTCGACGCTCCGGTGGCTGATGAAGAGATCGAACGTGGACGTCTCGGGCATCGGGTGCGCGCCAAGGGCATGGTAGCCCACGACGCCATCCGATCTCGTTGAATGAATCCTCAACCTGGATGTCGATCGATACGTACGTCCAATAGATCTTCGTGTGCGCGGATGCTCCAATCTGACCATGAACACGAACATCGAGAATCAGAGAATGACGCTCGGGCTCGCTGCCGTACTGCTCATCGCAGCGGCGCCGGCGATTGCGCAGGAGACCCGGGCGGAGATCATTCGCGAGCAGCAAGCCAACAAGCAGCGCGTCGTTGTCGCGCCAGGATCGAATCGCGCCGAGGTGCTCATCGATCGCCTCGAAGACTGGGGCTTCTTCATGGGTCAGCCGCGCGGTGTCTATCCGTGGCTTGGATCGGTGTTCCCCGGCGGCGGGATTGCGGCGGGCGCCGGCGTGCGGAAGCCGTTCGGCGACGATGGTGCCGTCAACGCGCTCGGCGGGTACTCGTTCAATAGTTATTGGCGCGGCGAGGCGAGCGTGGAACTCCCGACGTTCGCACAGAACCGCGCCAGGGTCACGTTGTCGGGCCGGTATCTGGATGCTCCCGACGTGAGGTATCACGGCATCGGCAACGACACACAGAAGGAGGACCAGGCGCGTTACGGCTTCACTCCCGCGAGTGGAGGGGCGCGATTGGACTTCGCAGCGAGCCGATTCTTCTCACTGGGCGGGGGCGTCAACTATCTCGACATCGGCACGTCCAGCGGCCGGACCGGGCTGTCCATCGAGCAGCGCTTCTCGCCCGCCGATACACCGGGCCTCGAGCTCGACAGCTTCAGCTACATCAACAGCACGGCGCGAGCGGCGTTCGACTGGCGCCGGCCCGCAGGCTACTCCGGCACGGGCGGTCTCTATCGCGTCCAGTTCGACGACTATCGCGAGCGCGACCATGACGCGTATTCATTCCGATCGCTCGAGGCCGAAGTGCGCCAGTTAGTGCCGCTCCTGCGCGCGAACTGGGTGCTGGCTGTTGGCGGCCTTGCGACGGTGACGGACATCGACAACGCGAGCGCCGTTCCGTTCTTTCTGCTGCCGTCGCTTGGCGGCGGCAGCACGCTACGGGGATTTCCCGACTTCCGTTTTCGCGATCGCCACCGCCTGCTCATGAACGCGGAAGTGCGCTGGACGCCGGCGCGTTTCATGGACATGGCTGTCTTCTACGACACGGGAAAGGTGGCCTCGCGCCGGACCGATCTCGACTTCAACGACCTGCAGGATGCCTACGGCATCGGCATGCGGATCGTCGGTCCGGCGGGATATGCGTTCCGAGTCGAGGTGGCGCACAGCCGTGAGCACAGCGCTCGGCTCATCGTCGGCGCGGGAGGGACATTTTAATGATCGACAACTTGACACCAGTGACTGGCAACTTGACACCCATGACCAGCAACTCGACACGACGATACCGATGGACCCTCGCGGCGGGCCTCGCTGCCGCCGCGGTGTGTGGCGCGAGCGCAAACGGCGCGAAATTTCTGTCTGACGATCCCGTCTCGCGTATGGTCGACTCGCAGGACGCGTCGGGCGTGCGGGAACGGGAGATCGATCTCGTCTACGACACGCTCGAAAACTCGTTCACGCGGCCGGGCGATCAGACACCTGACGTCCGGGCGCAAAGCGTCAACACCATCGACGAAGTACCAGACTCGAACTGGTTCACCAACCGGGTGGGGATGCTACCCGTCACCGCTGGCGACGTCGTGAAAGGTCCGGGCGAGGGTGGCGGGCCGGAGGGGAACTGGACGGTGATCGCCGCGAAGAGTGACGGCGTGATGCCCGGCTTTACCGTGCGCGACGCCGCGGGCGAGATCTGGTTCATCAAGTTCGATCCGCCGGGATACCCCGCGATGGCCACCGGTACCGAGGTCGTGGTGGCGAGGCTCTTCTGGGCGCTCGGCTACAACGTGCCGGAAACGCACCTGGCGACGTTGCGTCCCGACGAGCTGACGATCGACGCGCGGGCGCGCATCACCCCGCCGAGCGGAAACGACCGCCCATTCAAGCCGGCCGATATCCGGAGTCTGCTCCGGCGCGCGCA
>Ga0209382_10010109_pt1 | contig 11791 bp, 7 predicted proteins | sample SoiMetdeltSBSDD5_FD_187599 | JGI IMG/M metagenome (GOLD analysis project Ga0209382, IMG submission 187599) | Bulk soil microbial communities from a Populus tree surrounding site in Tennessee, USA - Soil MetaG P. deltoides SBSDD5 (SPAdes) (version 2) | ecosystem: Environmental > Terrestrial >...
ATGTATGAGGCCTTCGGAGAGCGGATGAAGCCGGCCGGCGCTCTGGGCCGGATGCTGGGCGCCACTCGGCTGGGGCGAAAGAATGGGCGCGGGTTCTACCGCTACAAGGAGGGCCACAAGGCCGGCGTGGACAAGAGCGTGTACCCGTTGCTGGGGGTACGGTCCACCGATGCCGACGCCCAACTCATTCAGCGCCGCCTGCTCTACGCCATGCTGAACGAAGCGGCGATGGCCTGCGCGGAGAACGTGGTGCGGATCCCCCGGGACGCGGACATTGGCGCCATCTTCGGGATCGGCTTCCCGGCGTTCCGGGGAGGGCCGCTCCGCATGATCGATGATCTCACCGCCGGACGGGTAGTGGAGACGCTGTATCAGCTGCAGGAACAGTTCGGGGAACGGTTCCGGCCGGCGGCGCCGCTGCTGGAGATGTCACGCCGGTCCAGTCGCTACTATCCGGCTTGAAGACCTCGAAAAAAACGGTTGGGCGCATGACGTGGGGCCTGCTTGTGCTGGTGCTGCTGGCGTATCTGGGGCTCCTGCTCTTGATCCGTCTCAACGAATCCCGCCTCATCTATTTCCCTGGACCAGAACGCAAGCTCCTCGCTCCCCCGGCCCATCTCGGTCTCCCAATTCAGCGAGTCCAATTCGAGGCGGAGGACGGCATCCGGCTGGTGAGCTGGGTGATTCCTGCGGAGGCCGGAGCACAGGGTTTCTGGCTGTTGATCTGTCACGGCAACGCGGGAAACCTCTCCCAGTTCGGCCGCCCGGATCACTATGCTGGTCTCCGCCAGCTGGGGCTCAACCAGCTGGCGTTCGACTACCGTGGGTACGGCGAGAGCGAGGGAGCGCCCGGCGAGGAGGGTCTCTATAAGGATGCCTCGGCCGCGTATCGCTATCTCCGCGAGCAGCTGGGAGTGGAGCCCGACCGGATCGTGATCTTCGGGCACTCCCTGGGCTCGGCGGTTGCCGTCGACCTGGCCGGCCGGGTTCCCAGCGCAGGCCTGATCGTCGAGGGCGCGCTGACATCGGCCATCGACCGGGGTGCGGAGCTCTATCCTTATATACCGGTGCGCTGGATCGGGCGCAGTCGGTTTGCTTCCATCGACAAGATCTCCCGGGTGACGGTGCCGAAGCTCTTCCTGCATGCCAAGGGGGACGAGGTGATTCCGATTGCCCACGGCCGCCGGCTCTATGAAGCGGCTCCGTCGCCGAAGACGTTCGTGGAATTGAACGGCGGCCACGGTGACACCTTCGACGTCGATTCCGCGACATACTTCGGGAGTATTCGCCGATTTCTAGACGGCCTGCCTAGGTCCCGCTAGTCCGCTACGCTCCCGCGCTTCGATTGGCGAGCTAGCGGCACTCCCCTCTCAGGCTTGGCGGATCCCGCCCGGTGGCTACCAGGGCCGACCGTAATAGGTCGCAGCCATCGCCCTGGATCGGTCCGATCCTCACGGCCGCCTCCAACATGGACACCGCTCGCTCCGGCATGCCGCGCTCGAGGTAAGTGCGTGGCTCATAGAAGCCGAGCCAGACATGGATCCGCGCGAGCAGCCGAGCGGCGCTCGCCGCCTCCAGGCTGTCGCCACGCTCCAGCTTCTCCCGCAGCTCGGATATCCGGAGCTTTCGCGTCAGCATCTCGGCCGGGGGAGACTCCGGCTGGGACCGGGCCCACAGTAAGGTCTCCCGTAAGACGGCCGCCTGCTCCAGGTAGAGCTTGGTCAGCCGGCGCGACTCGGATTGATAGCGCTTGACCGCCGAGCTCTCCCGAAGCACGCGGGCCCGGGCCGAGGCCACGGCGGCCGCTGGCCAGGGACCGTAATCCCGGGAGATCCCCTCGTAGAGCCGAAGTGCCTCCGCTCCTTTGCCACGCCGCTCCAGGTCTCCCGCCCGGGCAAGCTCCGCTTCCAGGTGAGCGCCAAGCCAGGCGGAATCCACGGAGCGCAGGGCCCCGCGCATGGCGCGCAACTCCAGCCACTCGATGGCGTCGCCGCAGATCCCGGCCGGGGGCCAACTGTGGGGGCCGTCGAAGGTCACGACCCGGAAGGGCACCGATGCACCGCCGAATCGGTCCCCCATCGCGACAACTTCCTCATAGTTGAAATCGCCGGTGCCGGCGGCGCCGAAGTAGGCAAAGGCGGAATCACCAGCGAACACAGTCTCGGGTCCTCCGGGCTCGAAACCGAGAGCCCCGCCGGCCGCGATCACCCCAGCCACATGGCCCCGCAGGGCCACGGCGAACTGCAGTGCTGCCTTGGCCGTCCCCGAAAACCCGGCGAGATAAAACCGGGCCGCATCGATGGAGAGGCTCTCCTGTGCCGACCGGAGCATGGCATTGATGGCTTTCAGATTGGGCTCAGGAGGTCCATCGCTCCGGGTGTTGTAGGAGCTCATAATGATCCATCCCAGTCGTGACGCAGCATCCCGGAATAGATCGAGGGCCGGCAAGGCTCGGCCCCGGGGATCCAGAACAAACAGGATGGGCCAACGCCGCGCTCGGTGATAATCGGGCGGGAGGTAGAGGGCATAGACCTGCGAAGGGTCGCTGGCACTGGCCAGCCGCTCGGTGAGTTGTCCCTCAGACACTTGAGCAGCCAGGGCCCGAGGTATCACCGAGAGGCAAGCCGTGGCGACCCAGGATCGGAACGTTCCCATGCTACCTTTCACCGACAGCCAACGGCCAGATGCAGAGTAGGACGGCAGCGGCGCCTCTGCTCTACACACGAGTTTCGGTTGCATTGGTTCCGCGGAGAAACAGGCGAGTGACTGAGCTGCTTCAAGGTCTGCGTGCCGCCATCGCGGATCGCTACCGCATCGAGGAGGAGATCGGGCGCGGCGGCATGGCCGCGGTTTATCTGGCCGAGGACCTGAAGCACGGCCGCAAGGTCGCCATCAAGGTGCTCCTCCCGACCAGCACCCAGAGCTACGAGCCGCAACGCTTCCTTCGGGAGATCCGGATCGCAGCCCGCCTTTCCCATCCCCAGATCCTTCCGGTGCACGACTCGGGCGAGTGGGACGGACTGCTCTACTTCGTGATGCCTTACGCCGGCTGCGAGACCCTGCGCGACCGGCTCCAGCGCGAAGGCCAGCTCCCTATCGATGCTGCATTGCGGATCACCCGCGCGGTCGCCACCGCTCTGGGCTATGCCCACCGGCTCAACGTCATTCACCGAGATATCAAGCCGGAGAACATCCTGCTGCAGGAAGGCGAGCCGGTGGTAGCCGACTTTGGCGTGGCGACCGCCATCTCGGCTGCCGGCGGCGACAATGTGTATATCACCGACCGGGGGTTCGCGGTCGGCACGCCGGCCTACATGAGTCCGGAGCAGGCCAGCGCCGAGCGAGATCTGGACGGCCGCAGCGATCTCTACAGCCTGGCCTGTGTGCTGTTCGAGATGCTGGCCGGCCAGCCGCCCTTCGCCGGCTCCAGTGCTCGCGCCACCATGGCTCGCCATGCGGTCGAGCCGGCGCCATCGATCCGGTCGCTCCGGCCGACAGTTCCACTGGCGGTGGATCGGGCGCTCGAGCGCGCTCTGGCCAAGGCCCCGGAGGACCGCTATGCGACCATGGCGGAGTTCTCCGAGGCGCTGGTCGCGCCGGAGCCTCCGCCTCCACCGGAGAGCAGGACGGCCGATCGCCGCAGCATCGCCGTGCTCCCGTTCGTCAACTCCAGCGCCGATCCTGAAAACGAGTACTTCAGCGACGGCATGACCGATGAGCTGATCACCGCCTTGAGCAAGGTCGAGGGACTGCAGGTCACCTCGCGCACCTCGGCGTTTGCCCTCAAGAACCTGCGGGAGGACGTGCGCACCCTGGGCGCCCGGCTCAATGTCTCCACGGTCCTCGACGGCACAGTTCGGAAATCCGGCAACCGTCTCCGGATCACGGTGCAGCTGAGCAGCGTGGAGGACGGCCGGACCCTGTGGTCGGAGCGGTATGACCGGGAGATGTCGGACGTATTCGCCATCCAGGATGAAATCGCCGGCACCATCGTGCAGACGCTCCGCTCCACCTTGCTCGGCGATCTCGGAGATCCGACCCCGGTCCGCTATACCGCGAACGTCAAGGCGTACAGCCTGTATCTCAAGGGCCGGTTCTCCTGGAATCGCCGCACCCAGGTGGGCATCAAGGAGGGAATCCGCTACTTCGAGCAGGCCATCGCCGAAGATCCGGGCTACGCGCTGGCATACAGTGGACTGGCAGATTCCTATGCGCTGGATCTCGATTACCGCGGTGCGCCGGTGTTCGAGGGAATGGAGCGGGCCAAGGCCGAAGCGCGAAAGGCCATCGCGCTGGACGACAGCCTCGCCGAGGCCCACACCTCGCTTGGGTGGGTGACCTTCATTTACGACTGGGACTGGCCGGGGGCAGACCGGGAGTTCAGCAGCGCCGTGAGACTCAATCCGCGCTACGCCACCGCGCGGCAGTGGTACTCCTGGTTCCTGGCGGCGATGGGCCGTTTCGAGGAGGCACTGCTTCAGGGGCGGACCGCGATCGAGCTGGACCCCGCGTCGGTGTCCATCCGCCGAAGCTTGGGCTGGCTGCAGTACTACGCCCGCCGATACGACGACGCGCTGGAGAACTTGCGCCGGGCGCTGGCGCTGAACCCTAGCTCGGAGGAAACCCATCGGCTGCTCGGTCTGGTGTACCTGCAGCAGGGGCTGTACGACGAAGCCGCCGGGTCGTTCAAGGAAGCGCTGGCCAATGCCCAACAGGACGCGCTCGCCTTTGCCGGACTGGGTCATGTGGCCGCCCGGCGGGGGCGGGAGAGCGAGGCCCGGGCAGTGCTGGAGGAGCTTCAACAGCGGGCCCGAACCCGGTATGTATCACCGGTGGCTCAGGCCGGGTTGTATGTCACGCTGGGTGACCGGGACCACGCGTTCGAATGGCTGGAGAAGGCGTACCAGGAGCGGCGTGGCTGGCTGGCTTACCTAAAGATCGAACCGATGCTCGACGGCCTTCGCGGAGACCCCAGGTTCGACCGTTTGCTCGAGCGGATGCGGCTTTCTTAGTGAGAAGCGAAGAGTGAAGAGTGAAAAGTGAAAAGTGAATGAGAGCGTAGTAGAATCAGCCCCCTCTTACCCTTCACCTTTCACCTTTCACCTTTCACTTTCACCTTTCACCCTTCACCCTTTCACCTTTCACTTTTCACCTTTCACCCCTTGGGTATGCATAAGCTCGCAACCGAAGCCGATCTTGCTACCGTGCTCGCCGAGCCACTGGCCGTGGTGTACAAGCACAGCCCGATCTGCCCGACCAGCGGCATCGCGTACGCGGAGATCCGCTCGCTCAAGCAGATGCAGCGGGACGTACCGGTGTACCTGATCGACGTCGTGCATTCCCGGCCCTTGTCTCGCTACCTCGCGGAGCGGGTCGGAGTGGTCCATGCCTCACCTCAGGCCATCATCCTGCGCTCCGGCGTTCCGGCCTGGCACGGATCCCACTTCGATCTCCGGGCCGACACCATGGCCGAGAAGCTGGAGGCCTTGAAGCGCTCGACTTGAAACATCCTGCGAGTGTCGGAACTTGAACCGTCGTTCCGGCTTCGTGCCGCCGAACAAGCACTTCGTGGTGCCACAGCAGCATTTCACTCCCATCCTGTTCCTCCCCTAATCCGCTGATCCTATCGTAGCCACCGGTGATGCGCGTGTCGCGCTCGCCACATCGGTGTCGATTGGCCGTCGCTCCGAAATCACATCCGGATTCTTCTGCCGGCGGAGACGCTACGCGGATTCTCATCATCGACGATGACCCCCGACCGGCTCCCGGTGGAGCGGGCGGCGAGGCCGTCACCATCAACGGAACGGCGAATGATGGCCCTCCCCAGCCGGGACATCCGGAGGGAGCATCCCAGCCAGTGATCCACGAGTACCAGATGGCCACTCCGGTTCCGCTCAGCTCCGAGTGCGCCGAGAGCCCGGCCGTGCCACTCGACGCCAGCAGCACCTCGGACGTCTCGGTGGTACGAGAGCTGGTGGCCCGAGTGGAGGAGCTGTTGCATCGAACCCGGGCGCTTCCCGCTGGCGGCTCGGTGGGCTGGTCGGGGACGATCCGATTCGGAAGTGTGATGGTCGAGCCCGCGACCCAAACAGTGCTTCGGGCGGGTCAGCCGGTGCGGGTGACCCACACGGAGTTCCGGCTGCTGCTGGCGCTCATCCGGAGGCGCGGGGCCATCGCGTCCCGGATCGAGCTGCTCCGCGAAGTCTGGGGCGCGGGAGCGGCGGTGAGCCGCCGCGCCGTTGACACCCACATCGCGCGGCTTCGTCGCAAGGTGGAGGACGATCCCGCGAACCCTCGCCACATCCTGACTGCGCTCGCCTGGGGCTACCGCTTTCGCCCCTAATGACGCTCCCCGGAGCGGGTGACGAGCTCCGAGGATCAGTTCATACCGTCACGGCTTTCGCGTTTGCTGAGGGAGGACAACACATGGCACAAGCATTGTTAGGTCACTTGCGAAACCGGCTGTGGTTCGTCTGGCTGGCGCTGGCCGCGCTGGCGCCCCTGCCGGGCGCAGTGCTGGCCCAGGAGCCGGTCACACTCACCGGCCGGGTGACCAGTGAGGCCGGGCAGCCGCTTTCCGCGGCCGAGGTCACCATCGAGCAGCTGAGCGCCGGGGCCGTCTCTCGTCCCGACGGCAGCTACACAATCCTGATTCCGGGTGCCCGGGTTCCGACCGGTCCGGTGACGGTCACCGCTCGGTTGGTGGGCTACAAGGCCCGAACGGCCCAGGTGAACCTGAGCGCTGGCTCGGCCACCCAGGACTTCACGCTGACGGATAATCCCCTGCAGCTAGGTGAGATCGTCGTGACCGGAGCGGGCACGGTCAGCGAGGTGGAGAAGCTCGGGACCGGCCGCAGCTCAGTGGACTCGCTCACGCTGGTTCGGAGCAACGAGACTAACGTGGTGAATGCGCTCGCCGCGAAGGCTCCGAACGTTGAGGTCACTTCGAGCTCGGGGGATCCCGGCGCGTCCTCGTTTATTCAGATCCGAGGATTGACCACGATCACGGCCCAGGACGGGCAGCCACTCTTCGTGGTCGACGGAGTGCCGGTGGACAACACCATCAGCTACAACAACCCGGTGAATGGGGCGCTCAACAGCAGCGCCGCACCACCCAACCGAGCGCTCGACATCAATCCCGATGACATCGAGAACGTGGAGATCCTCAAGGGAGCCGCTTCGGGTGCGATCTACGGCTCGCGCGCCGGGCAGGGGGTCATCCTGATCACCACCAAGCGTGGGCGGCCGGGGCCGACCAAGTACTCGCTCCGCAGCTCCTTCTCGGTGGATCAGCACGGTCGGCTCCCCGAGTTCCAGACCAAGTACGGCCTGGGCAGCGCGGGAGTCACCCCGGACTGCGTTCCCGGAGCAGAGGTGAACTGCTTCGTTCCCTTCGGGTCGGCAGCCAGTTGGGGCCCTGATCTGACGGGGACGGGAACTCCGATCTTCGATCACTCGAACGAGATGTTTCAGGACGGCTACACTAGTGACAACAACCTGACCATCTCCGGCGGCAACGATCGCACCACCTTCTTCCTCTCCGGCGGGTACAGCTACGACCGGGGAATCATTGTGGGGCCGAATAACAAGTACGAGCGGATTTCGATCCGCTTCAACGGCTCGCACCGGATATTCGACAAGTTGAAGGTCGGAGCCAATGTCTCCTACGTCGACGGCGATGGCGGTTTCGTCGTCTCTCGTAACAGCACCGATGGCTTGCTGCTGGGTGCCTGGCGCACGCCGATCGACTTCAACAGCCAACCGTATCTCGATCCCGGTAATGGACAGCATCGGAGCTATCGCTTCCCCAACCCCGGACCCGGCGCCGAGAAAGGCTCGCGCGGCTACGACAACCCCTTCTTCGTGGCCAATGAGGCACCGGCTCGTTCGCAGGTGGGCCGGACCTTCGGTGGCATCAACGCGGAGTTCGCCGCCCTCTCCTGGCTCCGGTTCAACTACACCCTCGGCGTGGACTACGCCAACGACGAGCGGACTCAGGGATATCCCTGGAGCAACTCCAACACGACGGTGACGGGGGTCAACGGAGTAGGCGGCGTCAACGCGGGCTACATCACTACAACCCAGGTAGACCACAATCTGACGGCCACCGCCTCGTACAAGATCAACCCGTCGTGGTCTGGGTCGATCACGGTAGGGCAGAACCTGAATTCGCAAAAGTATCAGACCCGACAGACGGTGGGCGTGGACCTGATAGCGCCGCAACCGTTCAATCTTGGCAACACGTCGCAGCAGCTGCCACCCTACGACTTCCAGACCACGGTACATCTGGAATCGTATTTCGCGCAGGCAAGCGCCGATCTCTGGAACCAGCTCTTCCTGACCGCCGCGATCCGCAACGATGCTGCCTCTACCTTCGGGGCAGACAACCGGCGCAACTGGTTCCCCAAGGGGAGCGCAGCCTGGACGTTCTATCGCGGCCAGGCGGGAGACCAGGGGCTGCTCACCTTCGGGAAGCTGCGGGCAGCCTACGGCCAGAGCGGTACCCAGCCGGCGCCATACCTGCTGCAGAGCGTGCTGGTCTCGGGTGCCATTACCGATGGTGGCTGGGGTCCCGCCGGCTCGACCCAGCAGGGGGGAGTAGGCGGGCTGATTACCCGATACAACCTGCCGACCACCGAGCTCGGGCCGGAGCGGGTGGGGGAATTCGAAGCCGGATTCGACCTCGGCCTCTTCCAGGACAAGGCAGACTTCGGCCTCACCTATTACCGGCAACAGTCGACCGACGTCATTCTGAATATTCCGGTCGCGGGCAGCACCGGGTACACCGAGAAGCCGGCCAATGCGGCAACACTGCGGAACATCGGCGTTGAGCTTGCCCTCAACGTTCGGCCCATCACCACTCCCAATCTGTCATGGGATATCGGGGTCCAGTGGTCGCAGAACCGGAGCCGGGTAACCGATTTGGCGGGAGTGCAATTTGCTCCCTTCCCCTTCAGCGGCGGCTCGAACGGCCTGGGTATTCAGGGTGTTGCAATCCAAGATCAGCCGATCGGGGTGTACTACGGCACTGACTTCGTCCGTTGCGGCCGGGGACTCACGGTCAACAACGTGTTGATCGACAACGATCCGACCGGGTGCCAGGGAGCCCCTGCGGGCGCGTTGTACATCGATGCCACCGGCTATCCCCAACTCGATCAATCGAACTCGTACATGATCGGCGACCCGAATCCGAGATGGCTCGGGGCGCTTCGCACCTCGGTTCGGTTCAAGAAATTCTCTGTCGGCGGACTGCTCGATGTCCGGCACGGCGGCAAGGCGTACAACGGCACCCGGGGAGCGTTGAACCACTTTGGCACCAGCAAGGAGTCCCAGGTCTTTCGGGACGGCGGCAACTATGTGTTCGGAACCAATTACCTGGATGGCGAGCAGGTGGCGGGCCCGGGCGCGGGCACGGCCGTGCCGCTCGGTGAAGGCTGGTTCACCGGACCGGGAGGCATCTTCAACGGCCCGGTATCGCTCTTCATAGAAGACGCCGGATTCGTCAAGCTGCGGGAGATTTCCCTGGGCTACACCTTCGACCAGCCCTGGGTCAGCCGGACTCTCGGATTCGGCAGCATCGATCTCAGAGTAGCCGGCCGCAATCTCGTCACCTGGACGGATTACACGGGCGTCGACCCGGAAACTTCACTGCTCGGATCAGCCTCGGCGGTGCGAGGGATCGACTACTTCAATAATCCGCAAGGGAGGTCCTACGTCTTCTCCGTCACCCTCAACCGTTGACGCCCAGCGCGGCCTTCAGGGAGAATCAGCCATGAAGCACACAATGAAAGCGCTGCTGAGCTTGGCACTCGCGGCCGGGGTGGGCGGATGCGCCGACCTCTCGGGACCAGGGATCGATGAGGATCCCAACAACATTCTCAATCTCGCTCGGCCGGGTCCGCTGTACATCGGCATCCAGGCATCCCAGACCGTCCAGTTCGAGGGCCAGGTCGCCCGCATCGCTGCGCAGTACGTGCAGCAGGTGGCGGGCGTCGGGCGCCAGAGCATTGGATTCGACCGCTACGGAATGGACCCGGTCACGATCGACCCGCACTGGATCTCGGTTTACGGCTCGAACCGGACGCTGAATGGGGGCGGGGGATTGCTGGATATACGCAAGATGCAGCAACTGGCCCGCGCTCTCGGCGATTCGACGTACATCGGAATCGGCAAAGTGTATGAGGCTCTCGTCATGGGCATGGCGGCCGATGTCTGGGGCGACGTGCCCTACCGGGAAGCCGCCGACTCCACCATCGAGACGCCGGCCTTCGATTCCCAGCTCCAGGTGTTTGCCGACATTCTGGCCCAACTCGATTCGGCGATAACTGTCTACTTGCCGGCCTCGGGCCCCTCGAATCTCGGTCCGCCCCAGGACAACGCCGAGCTGGTTTACGGAGGCGGCCGCGCCGTCGAGGATCTCAGAGCGCTCTATACTGAAGTGGCCCACACGTTGAAAGCCAGATACTACATGCACCTGGCCGAGGTGGACCCGAGCAACTACGCCTTGGCACTGGCCGAAGTCCCTCTGGGCATCAGCTCGCCGGCCAACGACTTCAACTGGTTCAACGACCTGAGTGCCAACGGGAACAACATCTGGTGGCAGTTCTACGCCACCCGGCAGGGCGATATCGCCCCCGGCGCGGCGGTGATCGAAATACTGAAGCGCCGCATTGCCGCAGGAGTGGAAGACGAATCGCGGCTGAATTTCTACTTCATTGCGGCCGACGATCCTGGCACCCCGGCCGACTTCTTTGGCCATCGACCCGCCGGAGCCACCGGCCTGAACGTCGCGCCGGGGATCGATCCGGGTAACGGCTCGGCGGCTGGCAACTTTGCAGACTTCAACTTCGCCAATCCCTTCATTGACGCGGGAGACTTTCGTCAGCCGGCAGTCTCCTACGCCGAGAACCAGCTCATCGGCGCGGAAGCAGCATTCCGGGTTGGGGGACAAGGCGCAGCGCAGCCATTCCTGGATGCGGCCCGCGCCAACCGGGTATACGGCGCCCGCGGATTGACGCCGGTGACCTTCACCCCGTCGGCCCCGATCCCGGCAACGCTCGAGAATGTCATGGAGGAGAAGTATCTGGCGATGTTCCTGAACATCGAGGCCTGGAGCGATTACAAGCGGACCTGTCTCCCAGCGCTGGCGCCGGCTCCGCCACTGAACAGCCCCGAGCCCTCAGGTACGCCGATTCCAGGGCGTATTCCCTACGGTATCACCGAAATCAACGCTAACCCTAACACGCCGCTGGTGCCGCCGACGGGCCAGAATCGGAACGATCCGAATCCGTGTGCGGCCCTCAACTACACCACGACAGCCCCACTGGCGAACTGAGTGCCAGTGCGAAGGCGCCGGCCGTTTTCTTAGACGGCCGGCGACCTTCCGATGTACCGGTACCGAAGTCCCAGACGTCTAGTATGCAGAGAGCTCGAACCCCTGCAGGTGTCCGCCATGGTCGTCTCATGAAACGTTTTGCTGTACTGGCAACCGGTACGATCCTGCTGAATGCCTGCTACACCTATCGGCCGGTGTCCACCCCACAGCCGTCGCCGGGTACAAGAGTGTCGGCCGAGCTCACCGACGACGGTGCCCGTGAGCTGTCGGGCCAGCTGGGGCCCCAAGTGGAGCATGTCGAGGGTGACGTGCTGGCGGTCGACTCGAACGGCGTACAGCTGGCGGTGCGCCAGGTCGAGACTAACAGGGGCAATCAGGTTGACTGGAAAGGCGAGAAGGTCATCATTCCCCGCGCCGCTGTCTCCGGATGGCAACAGCACCGGCTCTCGGTAGGCG
>Ga0209382_10010111_pt1 | contig 11790 bp, 14 predicted proteins | sample SoiMetdeltSBSDD5_FD_187599 | JGI IMG/M metagenome (GOLD analysis project Ga0209382, IMG submission 187599) | Bulk soil microbial communities from a Populus tree surrounding site in Tennessee, USA - Soil MetaG P. deltoides SBSDD5 (SPAdes) (version 2) | ecosystem: Environmental > Terrestrial >...
GATCCAGCGAGGAATGACCGCGCTCGAACAAGCGCAAAGACTAGGCGGTGGCGCGAAACCCTACGCGTTGCAGGCAGCCATTGCCGCATGTCACATGCGCGCCCGCACCGCCGAAGAGACAGACTGGGACCGCATCGTTCTTCTCTACGACGCCTTGCTGCAAATCAATCCATCTCCAATCGTGGCGCTCAATCGCGCAGTCGCCGTCGGCATGGTCCAAGGCCCAGCCGCAGGACTCGACGCACTCGACGCAGCCGCCGCCCTCGCCGGTGACTCTGCGCTAGCCGGCTACCATCTCTTTCACAGCGTTCGCGGAGACCTGCTGATGAAGATGGGCAGGCTCTCTGAGGCACGTGAAGAAATCCAACACGCCATCGCAATGACGAAGAATCTGCGCGAACAGGAATTGCTGGCGAACAGGTTGAAGCAGTTGGAGAAGGCGGCCTTCTCCGTATAGGTGCGGTTCTCTCCTTTGAAACGCGCTTCTCGTCAGTGATGCGTGCACTGGGGCCAACCTTGCGGTGGCAGGCGTGCGCGTTGGAAATGTCTATGCCATCTTCGCAAACGTTTTAAAACTGGACGAGAACGGCCAAGTGTTGAACGCCCAGCACGCACAGAAGAGGAAACCGACTACCTGCGGGCATATTGTGATCCAAACTTCAAAGTTGATCCACCATATGAGGATTGGGAAATGGAACTGCACGAGCCGCCGCCATTGAAGGATTTGACATGACATCCAACGTGAGCTTTCGGTGCGCCTGCACGACAATAGGTACCGGCGCACCGAAATCTCACCAACAAACGTCGAGGAATCTGAAATGACCAGCAAACACGACAAACATTCGAGTTTGATTCCGTGCTCTTCGGCGACTTCTGCCGCGTTTTCGCCTGTGTAGCCCTGATCGACAAAGGCGATCTCGACTGTCTCTCCAGTCTCCTCCTGCACTCGTTTCGCGAATTCTGAGACTTGAGCGCGATCCTGTTCATCTGCGGCTGTCACGCTCAAGGCGAGCAGATTCCCGAGCGTATCTACGGCCAAATGGACCTTACTCCCTTTCCGGCGTTTGGCTCCGTCATAACCTGAGCGCCCTCCGCTCTCCGGAGTGGATTGCATCGTCCGGCTATCAAAAATCGCGGCAGTCGGCATTTCCTGCCGGCCTTCGGCAATCCGCAACACGGCGCGTAGATCATAGACGAGCGCTTCAAAAACTCCTGCTTTGAGCCATCGCTGCGTTTGTTGATAAACAACATCCCAAGGCGGCAGATCGTGCGGCATCATTCGCCAGGACGATCCGGCGCGGACGATCCATCGCAGGCCATTAAAAACCTCGCGCAAGGGATGCTCGCGCTGTGGAGCGTCTTCGGTCATCAAGGTCAAATAGGGGGCGACAAGCGCCCATTCGGCGTCACTGACATCAGTTGGGTAAGGCTTCCGTTCCATGAAATAAGCGAAATAAGCCTACCACGATCAAGCAAAGGACGCAGGGAGAGGCAAAGCATTACAAATGAAGCAGAAAAGTTAACAACACGCTCTAGAGCGGTTGTCGCGGAGTTGGAGAAATCAGTCCCTTCCCTAATGACCAAAATCGGTGTGCCGGGATTGTGTATCGCCCTTATCCAGGACGCCAAAATTCTCTGGCATCGGGGATTCGGTGTGAGGTACGTAACAACAAAAGAGCCGGTAACTGACGAAACTGTATATGAGGCCGCCTCACTCAGTAAGCCCACTTTCGCTTATGCGATGCTGAAGATGGTTGAAAGAGGAATTCTTGGTCTGGATGATCCATTGGATCAGATCCTGCCCATGCCGTTCATGCCGAGCGAACCGCGCCTCAAATTGATTACCGCCCGAATGCTCTTATCGCATACCAGCGGTTTACCGGCCGCGCGGGTTAAAGGGCGGCCGTTGGAATTCGTCCTCGACCCGGGAAAGGGATTTCACTATTCACCTACCGGATTTGATTACTTGCAAAGCGTTGTGAGGCATCTGTCAAAGCAGGCTTTGGCTGATTTTATGAGGACAAACGTGATCGAACCTTTTGGTCTCCTTAACACCAGCTTCGGATGGATCGATAAATACAGCGCGCAGATCGCCCAGGCTTACGACAAACGTGGCGTCCCCGGGCAAACATTCAATGAGCGCTATAGAACCGCGACCGAAGAGTGGCGTAAGGCCGTCGCCGAAGACTTTCCCGATCTCAGTTACCCGAGCGCTGCGGCGGGCATGTATACGACCGCGCTTGATTTCGCGCGCTTTATGATTGAGATCGTCGCTCCGTCCAGGAAGGACGCCTGGCATCTCTCGGAATCGACTTCGAATGAAATGCTAAAGCCACAAGTGGAAGTAGGCAGGGACGTTTCATGGGGACTTGGTTGGGGGCTCCTACGCGCCGGCAGTGGCGATGCGTTCTGGCATTGGGGCAATTGGGCCGGACTGTACCATCATTTCGCCATAACCCTTCGTGATGGAAGAAAGGGCGTTGTGATCATGACCAATAGCGGTAATGGACTGAAACTCTGCCAGCAACTGACGCCGATGGCGATCGGCATAGATATAAAACCACTCAGTGGTTTTCTCAGATAGCTTCTCCCGAAGGGCATGTCTTGAATCGAAGCCGACCATCCTAAAGCCATTTTAAAAGCCTCACGACCGCTTTATTGACTCAAACCCGACTGGGCATGACTCAGGAACTCAATCTTCGCTTGTCAAAGGAACAATATGAAGCACGACTCAATGATCGAACAATTTTGCCGAGCTTAATCGGCGTCCGGAGATTGAGAAAGCCCTGGTGGAGGCGCAAAAGTATAGACCGGGAACCAAACGGCAGGTAGCTTATTTGATAGTCGAGACTGACCAGAATCTGCCTGACCTGGACGAGTTGCGGGAGTATTTAAGTGAGTATTTGCCAGACTATATGATACCGGCTACCTGTGTCCGGCTAGAGGCATTCCCAATATATAGCGCGCACGGGGCGGCTGTACAAGCTTTTGCCATCACCATGCCCCGTGGCCATCCACGAACACGAAGACGGGTTAGCCGCCTGGCTTTTTCTCTTCACATCCCGAATCACCGGGCGTAGAATCGCGGCGCACGCCAGCCTATTCCGAAGCTGTAGACAATCACCTGCGAACAGAGGAAAGAAACTGAAATGCAAAGCTATCTCTTCATCGGCGGCGCACACGACGGCCTGAGTTTTCCCGTGACGGACGACGCGGATTTTGTGCAATGGCCAGTCGGCGCCACTGATTCCGAGACCTACGCCCGCGAATCACTCAGCATCGGCGACGCGTTCATCGACATCTTCCGGCATGAGTCCTTGACGCCGGAGCAGGTTCTTAGCGGCCTGGTCGAGTATTACCAGGCATGGTGTGCGAATCAGCCCGGGGGGCGCCGCTAATACGCGCATTCCCGCCCGCAAAAATATTTCCGCCGGGTGAGCGATTCTACGCCAATATCGCAGTCCCGGCCACAATTCAATTGGTGGCGCAGACGCGAGAGAGGTTGCTCACTTCCGCCGAATCATTCACGCCGAGTGAAGTCGCGCAACATCGGCGAGAGGCGAGTGAGATCGGCAGGCACGTGCGCATCGGAGTGTTCGGGCTCTTTTTAAGCGCTTGACCTCGTCTTCAACGACTCCGGGCGAAGACTCGCTGCTAACTTGCCCGCAAACCATCCCATTGGAATGTAGGCGCCGATCAGATCCAGTGCAGTAAACCAGATGGGAGACGGGAGCAAAAAGACGTTGACTATGCCCCCAAGAAGGAAGAAAGCGCTCACACCGAGCGCAAGTTTCATTTTCTGGGTCGCGGCTAGCATTGAGGCCACGAAGCCACCTACGAAAGTCCCAAGGGCATGAGCCAGAAATGGAAAAAGAAAATGTTTAGGTTGAAAAAGGCGCATAGAAGCCCGTAAGCTATCCGTATTCATTACATCCACTCCTTCAGGAGGAGGGATTACTTGGCCGCTCATCATTATCAACCCCATATTTACGAGGCTTCCTGTTACCAATCCTAAAACGACTGCAACAGTATTTCTTGCAATTGCGCCCATTTGATCCTGCCTTTCATAGATAACGCCTAACGCCTGGCATCGGCGTCGCCGTGGCGGCGCCAACGAAGCATTTTGCGAGTGATAAGCGTCCGTCGCATACAGGAGTTTCATGCTTGCGCTGACGTCTTTAAAAAGTTGGACTGCCCAAGTTCTAAAGCCAATCGCGCGAGTGGCTAAACGACGCGGAGTGGCGCTCTCAGAAGCATTATCGTTCATTCTTTCCGCATCGCTCTGACACCAAAGGTATCGGCAGCGACGTCTGCCGGCGCCATAATCTCGCGCGTACTATTACTGGTATAGATCTAGATTTTATCACCTATATGTAACACAGCCGTCAATCTATGGCATCGCTTTTCCCTCGAATTGTTCTTATCTGCAGGTAGGCAAACTCATTAAATCCGGCCAGCCGCTTTTGGTTTTTAGGACAGTACGGATCATCCCATTGAAAGTGAACTCCTCCCCAATAACAGCGATCCTGAGGCAATTGAATATGTACGGTACGAAGAGAACTGGAGACAATACAAACAATCACGAATTAGGCTGTGCGGCCAGCCTATCGAGGACGTGGTCAAACAGATGCGCGCCTTCTGGGATTTTTCCCAAGTCCAGTGCGACGTAGTACCTTAACGCAAAGAATCCGAAGTAGAAAGCCAGAAATCCTACGGCGTGTAACCGGCTTTCGGTGATAACCAAAACCTGTGAACTAGGGTTACTAACTTTCATTGTTGCCCCCTCTCTGATCCCGATAGGACTCCGGATGGGCCGAACATGAATTATGCAGATGGCGTTGGTGTCTGGTATTAACGGCTTGTATTCAAACTTACCTCTGAGGCGTAAAAACCGAAGCAAAAGTCCACCCGCGCTTAGGGGGCAACCGGCTTCTAGCCCCATATATAGCGTTTGACTGCATGCGGCATTCTATACGGGCGTTGATCTTTGTTCAACGTTCGCGGAGACGGTCACCGGATCGATTCCCCTTATTTCGTTCACTGCCACCCCTTCAACATCTTGATCCTATCGCGGGCGTTCATAACGTTCCGAAAATCGCAGCTGTCGCGGCCGCCGTGTCTTAGTCACAATCGCCGCGTCCTGCGCCGCTGGAAACAGAGGTAGGTGAGCTCAGGGGGTATCGCCGAACCGGCGCGCCGAAAGCTCACGTATTTTCAATAGCTTCATCAAGCTGCTCGCCGCTCGTAGCGATGATGTAGTCGGCAGTGTTCTTGCCGCATCGTGGAGGAGGTGAGAAAACTACATCCTCATCCACGATGCCGCAAGAACACGAAAGGTCCCTAAAGATCGAAAAGCCGGTCGGCGAAGGTAAGCTGACCGGCTTTTTCTATTGCCATATGGCTTATGAAGCATTGACGGGTTGAAGAGAGAGTTGGTTTCCCATCACTCGTCACTGCTTTTCTCAGTATTGGACATTGCCCGACTGGCTGACATTACCCGGCGCGAAGCCGATGAAGAGCTGTCTCCCGATTCGGCTGTACCGGGTATTGGTCATTCTGACCGTGGTGGTGGGGCTGTCAGTCCGCGCGATCGCCTCGCCCATCACCGAGATGTCGCATCGGTCGATGAACATGGAGACCTTGAAGGTTGTCCCGCCGTTCTGGCGGATGAACTTGCCGCCGTTTCTAGCGAGGAAGTTCCTGACCGTGAAGGTGCTCGCCGCATTGATCTGAAAAACCTTGTCGTCAGCGTTAAAAGCCGTGCCGCCGTCGATGGTGACGGCGCCAGATTTCTTCACGGTCAAAGCATCCTCCCCTACGTCTTGCCAGTGGACATTGGTCAACGTCACATTACCTTCTGTATGAATACCGTCGGCCGCCGGCGCCCCGAGGACGACATTCCGCAGAGTCCCGTTGACGACCTTGAAGACCGGTTTTTGACTCTCGCTCTGACTACCGTCTCCCAACTCCGGCCCCGCCACGTATCGGGTACAATTTCCATTGAAAGTGGTTCCTGTGACGACGATGGTGGCGCGCACGGTGACCGTCCTGGTGACCGGGCAGCTGGGAGGGGTTTGCGCGCCGGCCACGCCGGCGATCATGGACAGAGTAAACATACATAGCGCCAGTTGTTTGGCTCTCATTTTTTCTCCTTAAGCGCGTGGTGTGTTCTTGGATGATCTGGAGAGGGGATTGACCGCCGAACACATACTCTTAAACCATGCCCATTGTCAACCTAATTTTCCTAATGCCATTTCCGAGCCGACACGCACGACCGCCCGATGAGCGTGGCATAACTATCAAATAACTCTCAAAACGCGCTCAAGCTTGTAATGCATGAGCTTTCGACGCGCCGATATACGCCGGCGCGCTGAAAACTCACAATATGCAGGGAAATAACCATCAGGCAGGTATAGGCAGGGAAGTGGAACCCGTGTATAATCTCTTCAACTCGCAGTGGTATATCCAATGGCTGAGGACGCTGCGGAACCGGGGAGCCGAAAGGATCCCCAAAGATCGAAAAGCCGGTCAGCGGAGATCATCGCTGGCTGGCTTTTTCCATATCGAGAAGAATCTTGATCGAGAAGAATCTTGACGCGGCGGGAAGGGAATCGCACAATCCGCGCAACTCGCAGTGGTATTCCAATGACTGAAGACTCTGCGGAACCGGGGAGCCGAAAGGATCCCCTAAAAGGTTCCTAAAAGGCCGGTAGGCGAAGGCAACGCTTACCGGCTTTTTCTATATGACTACCGTCGGCGCGGAAGCTTTTGATGGTCTCGCGCTCGTTTTGGAGCGCGGCCGAAAGCGATATCGGGATACCGCCAAGGCGATAAACTAAGCTCGACTTTATCCATCACGCGGCATAACAAACCGCGTCAGTTAAGCGCTCCAGTAATGAGCGCGGGACTTTTATAACATCACTGTTCTGACCTGACGTTGAAAAATGGCAACTGCTCCACAGACAACGCCTTACGATCGCAATCCCGTCCGCGAATGTCGGCTTTTGTTTTTCGTACCAGGCGGCCGTCCGAACCGGCTTTACCTCTGCCTTGATCAGCCGGTCGGCCATCAAGGTGATTATCGAGAACAGTCCGAACAGCGCCGGCGTTGTCCGCGCTATCGCCAAGTCGTTCCATCGCCTTTGAGTTTCTATTCCAAGATGCGCCCGAGCCTCTTCAAAGGTCACTTCCATTCGCCAACGGCGGACGAACCAACTCAGAATCTGCAACGGCGTAAGCCCGAGGTTGGTGGACAGCAACGCCTGCGTCTCAAATTCACCCGACGGATCTCGGATCAATACCCAGCGGATCGGGACCGGCAGGTTTCGGCAGCAATACCAGATCGCCGTGTCGGTGTAGATTTCTGCTTCGCGCTTTTGCCCGCTATACCAATGACCGATCTCGACCTTCGTCCATTTCGTTTTGCGATTGTCGAGCGCCTCTTGCGGAGAAGGGCGGCGCGCGCCTTTTACACATGGGCAGCCCATTTGCCCGGCTTGCGTTTGGGCGCCAAAGAAGGACCCTTGGCTTGCCGTCCTGATGGCGTCAGCTGCAGACCCAGCGATTTTATCCCGTGTTGTGATGTTTGCTCAAAAGGGATCTGCAGACCGATTTTGGAATAATCTACCGCAGTATTTATAAGGAGAGGCGCAAATCGAGTGTTTTTCATATCTTCGTTTCGGTTCAGCTCGATTTGCGCTCTTTCCGCTAATACGCAATCGCTAGAGCCCTTCTCTGTCGGGGCCGGTCTAACCTGAACTTACCGCTTGAATAAGAATCGCCACCTTGATGTTATTAATCGTTTTATCAGCGCTTACCTCCGACTCTGGCGCAAAAAGTTTTCGTCCCCCCTGCCTTTGCCCCAACGTTTTCGATCCGTATTGTGACGCCACCGGGCGTACTTTTTCGAATGGCTGCTACTGCCGGTGGTCCTCGACCCAGCCAACTACCTGTACGCATTGCGGTGATACATCGCGCTACACGGCGCGATGGGCGGAGATATACGAGGTGATGGCCAAGTGATCCGGCCCCTTGCGCTCTACAGTTTGCTCGTGTCGTTGGCCAGATCAGTTGTCATAAATTCAGTGGCGCGAAAGCCAGCGACCTTGAGGTGGCTCCGTCTTGACCCGCCGAATCCGCGAAAATTCTTGTATGTTTGAAGAATAAATTTTTTACGCATCCAAAAAACCTGCCAAAACAGGCGTCATGCGTTGACACCCCTACTTTCAATTACTACGCTTCGCCGCGCTGTCTTATCCCCCAACTTGGATCGCAAGCTCTCATCAACCCGAAGAAGATCGGTACAGTCCACGGGAGTAAGCACGCGGCTGCTCACAGGACGGCCGCATGCTTACGCTCGTGGTACTGTTGCGATCTCGCGTGTTTCGATTTAGTGATTTAGAGGATTTTCGCGGACATGCGCGACTCTTTTTGCAGCGTGGATGCGTATTTTGTTCAAACTTTCATTCTATGGATGAAAGAGACGTCCTTGCCGCCGAATAGAGCTTCATAGCTAACTACAGGAGGGATCGAGCCATGTGGCCAACAAACACGAAAATCGATGCCACCCTGGCCCGCTATCTGCTGAGCGATCTGTCGCCGAAAGAGGCAGCCGCCATCGATGAAAAATTGCTCGCCGATGAATCATATATTGAGCGGTTAAACCTGGCCGAATCCGCGCTGATCTGTGACTTCATTTGCGGAGGTTTGTCGGATGACGACAGAGAACGGCTGGAAAGGCGGTATCTAAGGTCCAGGGAGAAAGCCCGGAAAATCGAACTCGCCCAATTTCTGTATTACAAGGCTCACCAGCATGCGGCCCTCGACGACGAAGACCCTGCATTGGAATACCTGCTCGGCGATCACTCCGAGGGCGAACGGCCGGAAATGGATGAAAGGGCGCAGAGCGATGAAGATTTCAAAGCCCGATTGGACTATGCCGAGTATGAGCTGATTCTCGCTTACCTCCGCGGAGGGCTGTCATCAACCGAACGTGAGAGGTTCGAGCGGTATTTCTTATGCGCCGAATCGCCAGATTATATGCAGAGAATCGGAAAGCTTCGCTTCACCGAAATATTTTGCGCCTACGCTCGGCGGCATGGGATCGGCGAGTTTTTCAACGCGAGCCGCATCCATCGGCTCCGGCGATGGCTGGTTGAACCTTTCAGCGTCACGATGCCACGACCGGCCTGGCAACCCTTAGTCGCAGTTTCGGTCGTTGGTCTCGGCACGATCATCTGGGCGATATTTTTCCACCAGTCCCCAATTACCAAAGGTCTTAACGCGCTCCAGGCGGCGTATGCGCAGGAACGCCCGGTCGAGGCTCGAATCAGCGACTTTCGTTATGCGGCGTATCTGAGGAAACGTGACGGCGATACCGTATATTCGAACCATCATGCGCGCGGTGAGGCGGACCGTTTGATTACCAACGCAGCCGCCGGCAAGGAAGATAAATCCGCCGGAGAGTATTACGCGCTCGGAAAGCTCTACCTGACTGAGAGGAACTTCAATCAAGCCGCTGAATATTTCAGTCTCGCCATGAAGCAGGACAACCGTAACGCGAAGTACCATAACGACCTGGCGGTCGCCCTGATGGCGAAAGAAAAGGAAAAGAAACCCGGAGAGTCTACTGTTGAGAATTACGCCGAGGTCGTCGAGCATTTACATCGCGCTATAGCGCTCGACGCTTCACTTCTCGAGGCCCATTTCAACCTCGCCCTGTGCCGGGAATATCAGATGCTGTGGCGTCAAGCTGCCGAAGATTGGAGAAACTATCTCGAAATAGACCCTGACTCGCGGTGGGCGGATGAGGCCAGGAATCATTTGCGCGCGCTCGAAGAGTTGATCAAAAAGACTGCGTAGAATCCTGAGCAGCTCCGGATAGAGTTTAGAGAACCCGCCCTGATGAGGGATGGCAAGGTCGCATGGCAATCGTTTAGAAACAGTCGAACCAGCTTCGGCAGTTTCGCCCTTAACGGGGTGATCGATGGCTACCTGTAGGCGAGGGGTACAGGTCGAACGACGGATGCGGACGCCGCGCCGTAAATCTTGCTCTTCATCGGAGACATTGAGCGCGACAAGACCTTGGACCGGTTCATTCCCTGCTTGCCCCGGCCGATTTCCTCGACGTCAAATAACAGAACTGAGTGGCTTTCCAGTCGCTCACCGCTTTTTACTGCGGCAAGAGTTTTCCATCAATCGCCAAGCTGACTGTCGTCGCGCTCCCGCACTTCGGCTTCGACCACACAGTCGTCGCGCGCGGCTTCATTCCCTATGTCTTCCAGCAAGGCGCTGATCCGCTTCTTGAGGTCAGCCTCGTTCTTACAGGGTAAGGTCAACTCATAGCCCCCTTCCTTCAGCCTGCGCATACCATAGCCTCTCAGATGATAGCGCTCTATGTTGACCCGCACCCGATTGGCGCTGCGAACCAGTTTGGTCTTGCCTTTGACTTCGAGCCGGAGCGTTATCGTGACGGACCTCGCCGCTCCTCTTTGGGCATTCATTTTTTTGTCGGGTTCTATGCGCTTGATTCCTTCATCCTTATGTGGGCTCGGTAACTCCTCGGGAAGGTCCAGCCCGTCGTCAACCAACACGTCGAGATAAACGTTGGCAAGGCGAGCGTAGGACAGTAGGGTTAATACGTCCGGGTCGCGCCGCCCCCTTTCAAAATCCGAAACGTCCACACGATCCAGGTTGCTGACGATGCCGAGCTGTTCCATCCGTTCCTTTAACTCCTCCTGCGTCAACTCAAGTCGGTAACGGATATGACGCAGTTTCTCAGCCAGACGCATTGGCCTCCGGCGCGCCCCTTTCGGCATTAGATTCGCCCTCCCATAGAAAACTGCGGCCTGACTCTGCCACGGTCAAAATTTCTCTTGCATGACGCTTCATATATCGCTATAGTACGCGTCGTAACATATACCATATGATCATTGAAAGTCGCTATATTACTCACCCGCTAAACTATCAGCGGCTATCCCTTGTAGCTCCACTTGAATGGTTTCGCGAATGTGTTGTTGAAGTATTCATAGGTTTCTGCCGATGGAGACTGACGGCTTATAGCCGGCCGCATGAAATCGGCATTGCGCTACGCAAAGCCTCCGCGCAATGCCGATTTCCGCGAGTAATAATTCTGGCGAGTAACGGCACTCTCTTTGGAGAGCAAACCGCTTCGCTCTTTTATTGATTCTCCTGAAAGCATATCCACGGACATTGAGAGAATTGCTATTTCCCACTTCCACAATCGGCGTGCCTTTTGTGGGTGCGAGTCCGTAACTACTCGCTCAGAGTCCGCCCTTTCGGGCAGGGCTAAGAAAGTCGCCATGCTTTAAGCCGGCGGAATAGTTACCTAGTCGGATCCGAATTTGTCTACGCCCGAGGCATTGTCAGTGGCCGGGGCCAAGTTGAGATGCGGTTCGGCATTACTGGCGCGCCGTCTACTCAAACGCGCGTCATCCAAATCAAATGACGGACTGCGCCAGAGAATTCCGGAGTTCATCGAATGCCATGCGAGTGTAAAGCCGGAACTTGCTCGTATATGCCGCAGACTGTTTTGACTTGTTGACGAAACCCCTCCGGGTCCGATTCCGGCGCATTGAGCAGGTATTCAACTTACGAGCCATGGCGCGAATCATCTGGCGCTGACGGGACAATTCGTTTTTATCGCCCCCCTCCGCCATGGCCAACATCGGCACGGCGCTTTGAGTTTAGCCGTGGGGTAACTGTCTTTGACCATTAAATCCGGCCACCGCTGTTTGGGGTAGCTGCCAACGTGAGACTCCACGGCGCAGG
>Ga0209382_10010112_pt1 | contig 11790 bp, 11 predicted proteins | sample SoiMetdeltSBSDD5_FD_187599 | JGI IMG/M metagenome (GOLD analysis project Ga0209382, IMG submission 187599) | Bulk soil microbial communities from a Populus tree surrounding site in Tennessee, USA - Soil MetaG P. deltoides SBSDD5 (SPAdes) (version 2) | ecosystem: Environmental > Terrestrial >...
GTTGTTGTGCAGCACGACATGGTCACAGGCCTCATGCGAAGAACCGCGGCAGGGCCACAGCTCGATGACCAGTTGGTACTCGTTGACGACGATGGACTCCAGCACCTGGTCCACCGAGAGCTTCAGGACGGCGACCGGCGCATCGTTGTCGCCCTTGCTGTCCCTGCTCGCGCTCTTCGATGAGACGAGGCGTTCGATCTGCCCGCGGTCCCACTCGATACTCGGCGTCACGGCAGGTGGAGGCCCATCGAACTTGCCCGGCACTCCGAGGAGGGTCGTTTCCCCAGCCTGCAGCACGAGCTTGCGACCGGCGAGCTTGCCGGCGGGCCTATCGCCCAAGCGCAGTCGCTCCGCCAAGGGTCCCTTCAGCCCCTCGAGGTCGAGACTGACCTGGGCCACCGGATCTCCACCCAGCTGGATTCGCCACTCGAGCTCGCCTGGCCCCGGACAGCCCGGGCAGCAGTCGATGACCTCACACCCGGGGATAATCCTGTCCCAAAAGTCCGGAATCTCCAACTCATCGAGGCAGAGGCGGTGCCAGTAGGTCTGGGCTTCGGCCGGACCTGGCATGCAGAACAGCGCCCCCACCACGAGGCTCAAGGACAGTAGACCTCGATGGACCATGTAGACCCCCTTTTGCAGCGGCGGCCTGCGCCGCCCCTCGGAACGAGTTCCTCGTTGCTCGCGTGCGGGCTGAGCCCGCATCCATGGCGACAAGAGGCGCCCGTGTCGATAGCGAAGTACGATTTGCCGAGAATGCGAAGATTCCAGGCCGCATCGCGGAGAGTCGATCATCTCGGAGCGTGTCGCCCCATCATCCATGGACGTTGTTACATGGGCACGACCGCGGCATTCGGGCGGACTGCCGGGCCGCCCAGCTCCGTACCGGCCAGGTTCGCCCGTGGCTGCGGGCGGCGGCTGCTCGTCGTCGCGTTCCAACCGCTGCCGCGGGCGGCTTGTTCAGATTCCGCTGCCACCCGCCTCGAAGGATCTCAACTTCGCCTCAGCGCGCCGTATCGCATCAGGCCGCTCCTCCTCGGTCGCGTTGAGCAACTCGGATCGCTCCTTGCATGCCGGCAGATCGAGCGCGAGTGTGATCACGCGCTCTGCGAGTGCCAGGCGGAGGTTGAGTTCGGTAGTCAGTTTGGCGAGAGCTTCACGTTCCTGAGCCATGTCGTCCAAGGTCATCACCTCCCAGCCTGCGCGGACTTCCTCGCGTTAGGCTGGCAGTATTCCACCAAGCGCCGATGGTGGCAACGCATGCCGGGCTGTCCCGAAAACACCACCCGTCTTGCTGATCACCTCACTCGCCGGCCAGCTCTTGGCCACGGTCAGCCGCCAGCATTCGGAGGTGGATGACCAAATCCGACACCGGTCGATCGGCCGCAGCGACCTTGATGGAGTACGGGCCCCCGCCATGCGTCTCCCTATGGATCGCGTTCACGACTTCGTCGAGCAGATCGAAGAACTCCTCGTCCTCGCCCTCCTTGAACTGGCCCAGGCTGTGGTTCCGTAGCGCGTTCTCCTTGTGCGTGTGAGCAATGATCCGATCGCGCGCCTTGCGAATCGGCTTGACGATCTCGTTGATTCGGTCGACCTTGGCGCGGAGTTCAGCGGCCAGCGGAGCGGGAAGCTTGGCCTCCGCGAGGATGTTCTCGAGCGAAAGATTCTCAACGTACACGCCGGGCTGCGCCTCATAGCTGGGAGCGTCAGTGGCAACACACATCCGCAACAGGACGTAGTCGTGAAAGACCTCCTGAACGTCCCCAAGGAAGGCGCCAGCGAACTCGTTCATGAGCTTGTAGTCTTGCGGGCTGCCTTCCGACAGCGCACGGAATTGCGAGTAGATCGTCCACGTCCACGCGCATTGGTCGATGAAGGCCTTGAGCGGATTAGCCTCAGTCTTTCCCGGGCCCCGCCGGGGCTGACAGGCTGGACACTCGTAATACTTCTCCGGCATCGTTCTCTCCTATCTGGTCGCGAAAGCTGCGTGCACAACCGAGTTGGTCCCCGCCGTACGAATTGCTTGCGCAGGAAACTCAACCTAACTCTCATCCGCGTCCGATTTCCTGCATCCTCTGACCTGAGGGCGCCCTCGGGCAGCTCCCCGGAGGTTCCCCGGCGGTTCGCCGATTTTCGAGATCCTGGGGTGGGCCAGTCGACCTGGCGTCGACGCAACCACCGACACGGACCGACTTTGCGCGAGGGATGCCGCATCGCCGACTCCGGACTGCCAGACTGTCGGGGAACTGCTCGTAAGTTGCTGGTCCCTAGTCCGGGAGCTCGTCCAGCCCCGCCGGCGTGGCCGACAGCCGTTGCCCGAGCCGGTGGTCGAGCCGTGGGCTCTGGTTCCCCGGCGGTTCACCAGCGGGTCCCCTCATGGTCTCCGCGAGGTCGTTGATTGTTCCCAGCCGACGCTTGAAGCACTCGCCCTCGTCGGATGCAATTCATGCTGCTCCCCCGATGGATGCACCACCATGGTGAACAAGCACGACCGCTACGTGGGCAACAACCCGCACGGCGGCTGGGACGTCAAGGCGCCCAACGCCGACCGGGCCAGCGCCCACTTCGAGAAGCAGGCTGATGCCGAACGCTACGGGCGCGAGGTCGTCAGGAACCTCGGCGGCGGCGAGCTTCGCGTCCAGGATCGCCACGGCCAATGGCGCGACTCGGATACGGTGCCGCACGGCCACGATCCCTTCCCGCCGCGCGACCGGAAGTAGCCGAAGCGGCTTGGCAGAGCGTCGTCGCTCGGGGCCGGGCCGGTCATCAGCGAGACGTGTTAGCCTCACGCCCGAGCAGGTTGGGTTGGAGGTTTGGGTCATGCTGCGCGCTTCGCTGCTTGCCTTGGGCGGGCTCTTTGGTGGGGCCCTCGTGCTCGGGCCGATCGGCCAGGACTCCCGGGAAGTCCGCACCGAGCGGGTCGTCCTCGTGGACTCGCACGGCCAGGAAGTCGGGTTCATCGGCTCGCGGCCTGACGGCCGCTTCGGGCTGAGCCTCGGTCCCGTCGCCGGAGGCGATGCGATATTCCTCGGCCTCTCCGGGGGTCGGGACGCCGTGGTGTCCCTCACCGGCTGGGGTGTCGAGACACGAACGGCTCCCCTCCTCGAGCTGCTGAATCGTGCGGGGGCGCCGGCGCCAGCGCAGATGCCTCCCGTGATTCCTCCCGCGGTCGACAAGCCGCCCGCACCGGCGTCCCAAGCCGCCACGGACGTGCTCGTCTACGTGACGAAGTCGGGCGAGAAGTACCACCGGGCGAGCTGCCGGTACGCCAAGACCGCCTCGGCCATCTCGCTCGCCGAGGCGAAGCGCCGGTATTCGCCGTGCTCGGTGTGTTCCCCGCCTTGAGCAGGGCCGGCGCAGCCGGTTCCGCGTTGAACCCGGCGGTCGCCATGCCTACCCTGCAGGCTGCGTTCTGAGTCCATTCTGAGCGGCGTGCGGCCACTCGCACGCCTCGCCCTGAGTCCATTCTGAGCCCCACTCTCCCGCCCGAATCCCGGGCGCTGGAGCTGGCTATGGACTCCGCATCTGCTCAGGTCCCCGGCACGTCCCCTCCGCCTCCCCAGCCGGGCCCTCTGCGGGTCGTGCGCGTCCCTCTGGCACGACTGCAGCTCGACCCGGCCAACGCCCGCCTGCATGGCGCGACGAACTTGCAGGCCATCCAGGCCAGTCTGAAGCGCTTCGGCCAAGCCGAGCCGCTGATTGTGCAGGCGGGCAGTTGGCGCGTCATCGCCGGCCATGGCCGCCTGGCCGCGATGAGGGCGCTCGGCTGGACCGAGTGCGACGTGGTCGAGCTGGACGTCAGCGGCACGGACGCGGCCGCCCTCGGGATCGCCCTGAACCGGACGGCCGAGCTGGCCGAATGGGACGACGGCGCGTTGGCCCGCATCCTCGAGCAGCTGCGCGCCGAGGACGCACTCGACGGGGTGGGGTACTCCCCTACAGACCTCGATGCCCTGCTCGACGAGCTGCAGCGCGCCACGGGCCCGGACGCTGTCGACCTCGATGACGTGCCCCAGGCGCCCGAGGCAGCGACCACCCGCCCCGGCGACCTGTGGGTCCTCGGGAACCACCGGCTGCTGTGCGGCGACAGCAGCTCGCCCGCCGACCTCGACCGGCTGCTCGCCAGCGCGCCCGTCCACCTGGTCAACACGGACCCGCCGTACAACGTGAAGGTCGAGCCCCGCAGCAACAACGCCATCGCCGCGGGCCTGTCGTCCTTCACGACGACGCACCACCAGAAGCTCGACGTCGCGCGGCACCCGGAGAAGGCGCAGCCGACGACGCGCCGCCTGCGCGCGAAGGATCGCCCGCTGGCCAACGACTTCGTCTCCGACGAAGCCTTCGCCGAGCTGCTGCGGGCGTGGTTCGGGAACATCGCCCGCGTGCTCCTGCCCGGCCGGGGGTTCTACATCTGGGGCGGATACAGCAACTGCGGCAACTACCCGCCAGCCCTCAAGGTCGCGGGCCTGTACTTCAGCCAAGCCATCATCTGGGACAAGCAGCACCCGGTCCTGACGCGCAAGGACTTCATGGGCGCGCACGAGTGGTGCTTCTACGGCTGGCGCGAAGGCGCCGCGCACGAGTTCTTCGGGCCGAACAACGCCACGGACCTCTGGGCGGTGAAGAAGGTCAACCCCCAGTCCATGATCCATCTCACGGAAAAACCTGTCGAGCTGGCCAGCCGCGCGATCCTGTACAGCTCGCGCCGCGGCGAGAACGTGCTCGACTTGTTCGGGGGCTCGGGGAGTTCCCTGATCGCCTGCGAGAGCACGGAGCGGAGCGCGCGCCTCATGGAGCTCGACCCGCTCTACTGCGACGTGATCGTCGCTCGCTGGCAGAAGCTCACGGGCGAAGTCGCCGTGCTCGACGGCAGCGGCGCGACCTTCGAGGCGGTCAGCGCCCTGCGCCATGCCGAGCCGCCCGCGCCGGAGGCCGCCTCGTGACCTGGCTGTTTGCCGCCGTCTCCCTCTTCGGCACATGGCTCAACGTCCGTCAGCACCGGGCCTGCTTTCTGCTGTGGCTCGCCACCAACGCCTTCTGGGCGCATGCGAGCTTCACGCATGACTTGCCCGCCAAGGGCTGGTTGCACGTCGCCTATGCGGCCCTCGCCATCGAAGGCCTTCGTCGGTGGCGTCCTTCCCCCGTGGCTCCCTCGTCGGCCTGATCCCATGGCCCGCATCCCCCCGGACGCCTTCGAGTACTACGTGAGCCTGGGGACCGGGCGCAGCTACGACGCCGTCGCCCGACGGTTCGGCGTCAGCAAGCGTGCGATCACCAAGCGCGCGGCCACTGATCGGTGGCGCGAGCGTCTCGCGCAGATCGAAGCGACGGCCCGTGAGCGGACCGAGGAGAAGCTGGCCGAGACCCTCGAGGCCGTCAACGGACGGCACTTGAAGACGCTGCGCGTCATCCAGGCCAAGGCCCTGCAGGCGCTCCAGAGCATGGCGCTCGACTCGGCCATGGATGCGGTTCGCGCTCTCGACCTGGCCATCCGCAACGAGCGGGTGATTCTCGGCGAGCCGGGCGAGCGCACGGCCGTGAGCGTCGAGGATGTCATTCGCCGCGAGTACGAGCGCTGGATGACGCCCGCGGGTGCGGCCACGGGGGACGATGGGACCGGAGGGGCCGATGGCGCTGCGCCCCGCTGACAGCGCCTTCAGCAAGGCCGCCTTCTTCCGCGACTTGGGCTACACGCCCCACCCCGGCCAGGCCCAGATCCACGCGAGCTCGGCGCGGCGGCGGGTCGTCGCGTGTGGCGTGCGCTGGGGCAAGACGATGTGCGCGGCCATGGAGGGGCTCGCGGCGGCCATGGCACCCGCTGAGCGCAGCATGGGCTGGGTCGTCGCCCCCACGTACGACTTGGCCGAGAAGGTGTTTCGCGAGATCGAGCTGCTCGTCGTTCGCCACCTGCGACACAGACTGGTCACGCTCAAGGAGCACGAGGGCCGGCTCGTCCTGCGCAACATGGCCGGCGGGCTGTCCGAGATCCGCAAGAAGTCCGCCGACAACCCGACCTCGCTCCTTGGCGAAGGCCTCGACTGGCTGCTCATCGATGAGGCCGCGCGCCTCAAGCCCTCGATCTGGGAGGGCCATCTGTCCCAGCGCCTCATCGACAGGAAGGGCTGGGCGCTGCTGATCAGCACGCCGCGAGGGAAGGGCTGGCTCTGGGAGCTCTTCCAGCGCGGCAAGCGCGGCGAACCCGATCACGCCAGCTGGAACGCACCCTCCTGGGGCAACCCCTACCTCGACCGGGTCGTCATCGAGGCCGAACGCGAGCGACTGCCGGAGCGCGTCTTCCGCCAGGAGTACGGCGGGGAGTTCCTGGAAGGCAGCGGCGCCGTCTTCCGCAACGTGCGCGAGTGCGCGACCGGGTCCTTTGCGCCGCCCACGGGAACGCGCCTCAACACGTCCTACTGCGCCGGCCTCGACCTCGCCAAGGTCGAGGACTACACGGTCCTCGCGATCGCTAACTCCAAGGCGCACATTGTCGCCGTCGACCGCTTCCACCGCCTGGACTGGAGCCAGCAGGTGAAGCGCATCGTCGCCCGGACCGGGCAGTACCATGACGCCCGCACCCTGGTCGACTCCACCGGGGCGGGCGAGCCAGTGTACGAGGCGCTGCTGCACGAGGGCTGCACGGTCGAGGCCTACCCCTTCACCCAGAAGTCCAAGGCTGCCCTCATCGACAACCTCGCCCTCATGCTCGAACAGAAGCAGATCGTCCTGCCTCGTCCCGACCTGTGGCCTGAAGCCATCGACGAACTGGAAGCGTTCGAGTTCAGCGTGACGGAGGCTGGGTCGGTCCGGTCGGGGGCGCCCTACGGGTGCCACGACGACTGCGTGGTGGCGCTGGCGCTGGCCGCCTGGCAGGTGCGCCCCAACCGGCCCCGGCCGGGCATGGCCTTCCTCGACGGGACGATCTTCGGCGGCTGGTAGCAGCCTTCGGCCCGACGGCATGGACGCGCGCGGCCTGGGGCCCGGCGGCTTGGGCCTTGCCTTCAGGGCGGCGGGCTGGCTGCCTGTCACGGAACCCTTCGGAGGCTCCCCCGTGCAGCTCGCCGACGGCGCCCGCCGCTACCTTGTGCAGCTCGAGGCCGATGGCCGCGCTGCATCGACCGTGGCTCAGTATGAGCGGCACCTCCGCCTGCTTGGCTGCTGGCTCGCTGGCGCGGGGCGGACGCGCGATATCCGCCGCCTGACCCACGAGGACATCGCCCACTTCCTGACCTCGCCGTGGGCCACGCGGCGCCCGGACGGTGCGCCCAAGAAGGCCACCGCCATGAACGTGCTGCGCAGCAGCCTGCGGGCATTCTTCGGGTACCTCCACGCGGCGGGGATGACGCCGCGCAATGCGGCGGCCCTCGTGCGGCGGGCTCGCTGCGCACCGCCACCGCCGCGAGCGCTCGCACCCAGCGAGACGGAGCGGCTGCTGGCCACGCTCGCCGCGGCGGACGGGCCGCTCGCCCGGCGTGACCACGCGCTGTTCCACCTGATGCTGGCGACGGGAATACGGGTGGGGTCGGCCGTGGCCATCGAGGTGGCGGACTTGGACCTGGAGCAAGGCTACGTGCGATTGCGGCAGACCAAGGGGAACCGACCCGATCTGCTTCCGTTGGGTGACGCCATCCGGGACCACCTGCGAGCGTACGCACGTGGTCAGACCATTCCGTCGCTGTTTCCGGGTTCAACTGGCCAGGCGATCACCACGCGGCAGGTCAGCCGGAGGCTGTCTTTCTGGCTGGACAAGGCGGGGCTCCGGACAGCGTCACCACATGCCCTGCGACACACCTTCGCCCGACGGCTCTACGAGCAGTCCAAGGATGTGCTCCTAGTGCAAGAAGCGCTGGGTCATCGGAGCGTCTCCAGCACCTGCATCTATGCTGCTCGCGCATTCCGGCCGGTCAGGCGCCTGGCTGGTGGCTGACAGCCGGCCGCCTGCGTGCTCAACTGGTCGCCATGGATCAATGTCCGGGCCAGACATCGTGACCAGGAAGCGTCGATCGTCGAAGACGACGCCGCGCGATCCGCGCCCGGGCCTACCGGCCACAGCTCGTGCCCATCTCAACCGACGCGCGGCCGCACGGCGCAAGTCCCTCGAGCAAGGCGACCGGTCTCGCCTGCGCCACGGCATCCGCCTTTCGATCCAGTCGTGCCATGACGCAGTGATGCGCCGCCCTGGGGACGATTGGTGGATCGGAATGGACACACTTGACGGCGAGTCCTCCGACTGCATGCAGGAACGCGCAGGTCGGTTCGCTTGGGATCAGGTGCTCCCGGAGATCGCCGCATGGCGTCCACTCAATGAACAATGTTGCACCTTCTGGATCAACGAGTATTGGTTGCCTGCGGTTGCGTCGCTGCGATCCCTTCCCGCCGATGCTCGGTTCGTACAGGGTCTCCTTCCACCACATCCGCTCCATCGTTTGACACACGAACTTTTTGTAGCGCTGCAGAAGGGAAAGGATGCGGGAAGCGTAGCCAAATCCCTAGTTCGGCGACGCGAGGACCTTGGCGAAGATCGGTACGAGTTGGGCGAGTACTTCGCCTGGCTGCTCCAGAAACTGGAACGGCATTGGGCTCCACGCAGTCGCAAGCCACCGATTGGCACGGCGACACGGTCGGCCCCTGGCCATCACCGCCACGCACGCGCGAAAGGACTCTCTGAGGATCAAGAGGAGTTACTTGCGGTATTAGCTCGCAAGACTGCAACGAGTAGGAAGAGCCTCATGCAGTCGAAAGAACTCGCCAAGGAGACGGTTGCCAAGCGCGATGTTGCCTCAGTCAAACGAGACATGAAGGCGCTGATCACACGGCGCCTCGCGCGATCGCATCGCGGCACCAGGGGTGGATACTGGCTCACCCCGCAGGGGCTTCAAAGGGCCGAGAAGTTGCGACATCTCTGAGCCAATCTGCACCATTCCGCACCATTTGCAGCCAATCGAGCGGCTCGTCACACCGATCCTCCTGCTGACACGCGCGCCTTCGCACTGCCTCGCGCGCCAGGAGCTCGATTCCCATGGTCAACGTGCCCAACAGGGACGGCTGGGCCCGCTCGCGAAGCAACCGCCGTAAGCGCCCGGCAGGTCCGGTACTCCTCGATGTTCACCAGCTGGCATCCCTCCTGAACTGCTCCGTACGGCATGTTCATCGCCTCGGCCAGCAGGGGAGAATGCCGGGCCCGCTTCGGCTCGGCGCTCTCGTGCGGTGGCGGACCTCCGACATCGACAACTGGCTCGCGCACGGTTGCCCGGCTCCGATCCCTGGTGCCGAGCCGGACCGTAGCCATGCCCAGTAACGACGGCCGCGCCGACCACGCCAACCTGGACGCTGCCTTCATCGAGGCGATTCCGCGAACCCTTCGCGACCGACCGCAATGGATCTGCTGGAAGCAGCTGGCCAAGAAGGCCAAGGAGCGCAAGGCCCGGAAGTTGCCAATCGATCCACACTCAGGCAGGCCAGCCAGTACGACCAATGCTCGGACGTGGGGCACGTTGGAGGAGTCCTGCACTCACGCGAGGAGCGATGACCTGAGCGGAATCGGCTTTGTCTTCACGGCGGAGACCGGGCTCGTCGGAATCGACCTCGATCATTGTAGACGCCCCAACACGGGTGTCCTGGCTACATGGGCGCAGGACATCATCGAGCGCCTCGCGAGTTATTCCGAAATCTCGCCGAGTGGCACCGGCCTGCACATCATCGTCAAAGGAATGCTGCCACCGGGCTGGCGCAAGAAGGGTCACGTCGAGATGTACGACCGTGGCCGTTTTTTCACGGTCACGGGCAATCGTCTCGCCAGCACACCGCCAACGATCGAGGGGCGGTCCGAGCAGCTCGCCCGCCTTCACGCGGAGATCGCGTCACACCACCGCAAGGCACGTCCCAAGTCGCAACGCGCTGCTCCTACAACACTGAGTGACGACCAGATCGTCGCTCGCGCACGGTCTGCCAAGAACGGGGACAAGTTCGCACGACTGTGGTCTGGCGATACTCAAGGTTACCCGTCGCCGAGCGAGGCCGATCTCGCCCTGTGCGACCTCCTTGCATTCTGGATCGGGCCAGATCCGACGAGGATTGATCAGTTGTTCCGGCGATCGAACCTGATGCGAGAGAAGTGGGACGAACGGCGCGGCGCGAGCACCTACGGCCACGACACGATCACAACCGCGCTTGCCGGTAGAACCGCGTTCCACGCGACGGCATCGAGCAGCGGCGCCACGTGTAGCGTTTCCGACGCCGATGGCTCGACCATGAGCGCGCGACTCCTCGCGGCGGTCCATAAGCCAGGTATCGAGCTCTTCCACGATCCCTCGCAGGAGGCGTTTGCGACGATCCCAGTTCACCAGCACCAGGAGACGCATCGACTCAGGGACCGGTCGTTTCACCGGTGGCTCGGCTGGATCGGATATCGAGACTTCGGAAGCGCCGTTCCCTCGCAAGTACTGAGCAATGTTCTGGCCGCCCTCGAGGCGACCGCTCGGTTCGATTGCCCGGAGAGAACAGTAGCGGTCCGAATAGCTGGAGACTCTCGTACCATCGAGCTCGACCTTGGACGCGAGGATTGGAGCGTCGCGAGCATCACGTGTGACGGCTGGACCGTTCAGCCCGGTAGTCGTTGCAAGTTTCGCCGATCCAAGGGCATGGGTGCGCTGCCGGTCCCGGCCCGTGGCGGATCGATCGCGGAGTTGCGGAGTTTCATTAACTGCAGCGATCCTGACTGGCCGCTGATCCTCGGCTGGCTCGTCGCAGCCCTGCGGGGGCAGGGCCCCTATCCGGTCCTCGCGCTCTCGGGCGAACACGGCTCAGCCAAGAGCACCACGGCTAGGGTCTTGCGACGACTCATCGATCCACATGTGGCAGTGCTTCGGACTCAGCCACGTGACACACGTGACCTGATGATTGCAGCTTCGAACAGTTGGGTAGTGGCGTACGACAACCTCGGCGTTCTGCCCCCATGGCTCTCCGACGTGCTGTGCATGATCAGTACCGGCGGCGGTCTCACGACGCGCGCGCTCTACACCGATGACGAGGAGACCGTCTTCGATGTCCAGCGTCCCATCGTGCTTACGAGCATCGAGGACGTCGTGGGGCGCTCCGACCTCGCCGACCGCACGCTACTCTGCGTGACACCTCAGATCGAAGCTCATCGCCGCCAGGACGAGCGACATTTCTGGCGTGACTTTGATGCAGCATGGCCAAGTCTTCTCGGCGCACTACTTGACGGCGTTGTGCACGGCCTCCGACACGTCGACAGCGTAAGGCTGCCCGAGCTGCCACGCATGGCCGACTTCGCCCACTGGGGGGCTGCGTGTGAGGGCGGCTTGGGCTTGGAGACAGGAACGTTTCTGCGCGCCTATGACGTCAACCGCGAATCGTCCATCGACCTGGCGCTCGAGAATGAGCCGGTAGCAGCAGCTGTTCGGAGTCTGCTTGACGATCAACCCCTCGGAGAGGACACAGCAACCGAACTGCTCAGGCGGCTGAATGATCGCCGTCGCGATGAGGTTCCTCCCCGGGGATGGCCACAGTGTCCGCGCTCTCTCGCTGCTGCGCTTCGCCGAGCAGTTCCCGACCTGCGGTCGGTCGGAATCGATGTCTCGTTTCGTCGCGAGTCTCGCTCACGACGGCGCCTCATCCTGATAAGTCGAATATCGCCTGCTACCGTCCCCACCGTCCCCAAGGGATGCGGTTCAGTGCGCCCGCCGGCCGAAGGAGCCGACTGTGGCGCTCACCGAGCGTGGCCGCAAGTCGAGGGCCAGTCCGATGTTGCGACCCCACCGACCGATCCGA
>Ga0209382_10010113_pt1 | contig 11788 bp, 11 predicted proteins | sample SoiMetdeltSBSDD5_FD_187599 | JGI IMG/M metagenome (GOLD analysis project Ga0209382, IMG submission 187599) | Bulk soil microbial communities from a Populus tree surrounding site in Tennessee, USA - Soil MetaG P. deltoides SBSDD5 (SPAdes) (version 2) | ecosystem: Environmental > Terrestrial >...
TTCTGCGGTGGCGCATGGCACGACGATCGCCGCGATCGCCAACGTGATGAGCATTGCTGGCGCGTGCTTCCGACGCTTCACAGGCTCCCCCGATCCCGTGGCACCGTGCGACGTGAACCTAGTGCGACACGACGCCCGGAGCACCGCGTTCCGGGTAGCAGGAAGGTCGCGAGTGCTGTTGGCCGGGCCCGAAAGCGGCAGCTGTCCTCGAAGATGCGGAGTCAGCCGGGTGCGATCGTCTCTGTATGGACGCGCGCTGCAGCGAAGGCGCCACCGCAGAGATTCATGGACCACCGCTTCCGCCTGGGCGCATGGTCGAGGTGCCGGGTCGCGGCACGACCTTCCTCCACGAGAGCAAAGGTCTCCCCGGTGCCCCCACCATCATCCTTCTGCACGGTCTCGGCGCAACGGCGTCGCTCAACTGGTTCACGTCGTTTCCGGCCCTCGAACATCGCTTCCACGTCGTCGCACCCGACCTTCGCGGTCATGGACAAGGAATTCGAGTGGCGGAGCCCTTCATGCTCGAAGATGCCGCCGACGACGTCGTCGCGCTCGCCGATGCCTTGGAGCTCGGGCGGTTCGTCGCTGTCGGCTATTCGCTGGGCGGTCCCATCGCCCAACTCCTCTGGCGCCGGCATCGCGACCGGGTCTCAGGGCTCGTCTTGTGCGCGACCAGCTCGAGCTTCCGGACCACGCCGATCGAGCACATCAAGTTCTCGCTCCTGCCGGTACTGGAGCAGGTGTGCCAGTTCGTTCCCGCGGGAGTAGCGCGGCGTCTCATTGCGCATGTGTCGAAATCGCATCTCGAGTCGACCGGCTTCGCTGACTGGGCTCTGCGCCAGTTGATGCTCATGGACCCGAAGGCCATCGTCCAAGCCGCGGCCGCGCTCGGCAAGTACGCGATGGAGCGCTGGGTCAGAGAGATCGACGTCCCCACTTCGGTACTGGTGCACACCCGAGATCAACTCGTCCCCCCGCGCCGCCAATTCGAGCTCGCATCTGCAATTCCCGGTGCGCGCGTGCACTTCGTCGACGCTGACCATTTCGCCGTTGTCCGCGACCCTCAACCGTTCGTCAGCGCGCTGATCGGTGCGATCCATGACGTCACGTTCGCGCATGCGACGGAAACGGCTGCCATTCGCCGGGCGAGTTGACCTCCGTTCGCGTACGTACCGTGAACGACGAGCCGTGCCGACCTCAGAGTATTTGTTGACGCGTCATCCAAAGCGGGATATTGTGGACGTGTCATCAAACCGGAGGACATGATCATGAGCCAGATCCAGGAAGACCGCGTCGTCGGGGGGATCGCACTGCCGGAGCCGGGGGAGTGGCAGCTCGACCCGGTTCACACGAGCGTCGAGTTCGTGGCCCGGCACCTGATGGTCAGCAAGGTCCGGGGCCGTTTCACGAAGGTCAACGGCACGATCCACGTCGCCGAGAACCCGGCGGAGTCCTGGGTCGAGGTCGACATCGACGCGGCCAGCGTGGAGAGCGGCGACGAGGCGCGCGACGAGCACTTACGTTCGCCCGACTTCTTCGACGTCGAGCGGTACCCGCAGATCACGTTCAAGAGCACGAAGGTCGAAGGGGAATCGCCCGGACGCTTCCTCGTGCACGGCGAACTGACGGTCCACGGCGTGACGCGCCCGGTCAGCCTCGAGGTCGAGTACCACGGCTGGACATCCGATCCATTGGGTGACCGGCGGGCCGGCTTCTCGGCCACCACCGAGGTCGATCGCGAGGACTACGGGCTCACCTGGAACATGGCCGTCGAGGCCGGCGGCTTCGTCGTAGGAAAGAAGGCGCGGCTCGAGTTCGAGATCGAGGCCGTCAGGCAGTCCGACGACGGAAAGATGTGACGTGACTCCGGTCGTGCTCGCCGCTCGCCTCGGCGGTCAGAGGTCGACGTCTGTGTTCTCGGTGATCTGCAGTACCTCGAGTGTGCGGCCCAGCCCCAGATAGACGGCCAAGCACAAGGTCAGATCGAGGATCTCGTCGTCTGCGAAGTGATTGCGCAGCCGGTCGAAGAGCTCGTCGTCGATCGCACGATGATCGACTGCGAACTGCTCCGCGTACTCGATGGCCAAGCGCTGTCGATCCGTGTACTCCGGAAACGTCCGCCACTCGTCGAGATGCTGGTACATCTCTTCGGACACACCGGCCTCGACAACCGATCGCGCTCGGAAGGTCGCGCACGCGCCGCACGCGTTGAGTTGCGCGATGCGCATTCGGGCGACCTCGCGCTCGTCCGCCGGGAGCTTGCTGGACCCGTACGCAGTCGTGATCATCTTGTGCACCATGCCGGACATCTCGGGTCGCAGGGTCCACACCATGGCGCTGTCGCCGCCGGGCCCGTCGGGGATGTCGATGCGCGCCATCGCAAGAATTGTAAGACGCGCCACCGACCAGCGGAGCTCCGGCGGGACCGCCAGGCTGACGCCGGGGCTACGGTACGGACGCGTGGCCGGCAGTGAATCGGAACCCCGATATGTCCGTCCCGGCTGGTTCACCAAGCACGTCTTCAATCCGGCCGTCGCCTTACTCACGCGGGCCGGGATCAGCGTCTGGGGATCCCGGGAGCTGCGCGTGCGCGGGCGCACGAGCGCCGAGTGGAGAACCACGCCGGTCAACCTCCTCACGTACGAAGGCAATCGCTACCTCGTGGCGGCGCGGGGGGTGACGCACTGGGTTCGCAACCTGCGCGCCGCGGGGAACGGAGAGCTGCGCGTCGGGAGGCGCACGGAGGAGTTCCGGGCGACGGAGCTCCCAGACGAACAGAAGCCGCCGATCCTGCGCGCCTACCTGAAGCGCTGGAAGGCCGAAGTGGGCGTCTTCTTCGGTGGCGTCGGCGCCGGGTCGTCGGAGGAGGAGCTGCGCCGCATCAGCCCCGACCATCCTGTCTTCCGCATCGAGGCCACGCCGCCCTCCTGAGCGCGGCTGCGCGGGCCACCGTCGCGGCTCTCAACGTGCCTGGTCGAGCTCCGCGAACAGCTGCGCGTACTGCTCGAGGTGGCGGTCGCCGAGGAACTCCGCCGTGGCCCGCTGTCGCGCGTTCTCGCCGAGCAGCTCGGCGTAGGGCGGGTCGTCGAGCAGGCGCCGCACGGCCTGTCCGAACTCGACCGGGTCCCGCGGGTCCTTGACGAGGAGGCCGTGCTCGCCGGACACGACCTGGTCCACGATGCCACCGACGGCGCTGGCGACGATGGGGCGCCCCTTCCACATCGCCTCGGCGACCGTGAGCCCGAAGCCCTCCGCAAGGCTCTTCTGCGTGACGACGCTGGCGTGGCGCTGAACGGCATTGACCATGATCGCGTTCTCCACCGGGTCTTGCATCGGGAGACACGCGAGATGGATGCGGCTCCGCTCGGCGTGCGGGAGCCGGCGCCAGACCTCGTTGCAGTGCTCGAGTGTGGCCGCGCCCTCCGGGTCGTCGGCGACGCCGGTGACGACGGGGCCGGCGAGGAGGAGATGCGCGGGACCGGCGACGTGCTCCGCGAAAGCGGTCATGACACCGGCCATGTCCTTGAGAGGATCCCACCGCGACACCTGGACGACGAGCGGCACGTTCGCCGGCGGCGGCGGGCCCGTCTGGAGCACGTCGACATGACGGTTGATGCGACCGATGGAGCCGTCCTCGAGTGTGAATGCAGCGACCTCAGCCGGGGCCTCGCCGGCGAGCAGGCCGACGTAGTGCAGCACCGCCTCGACATCAGCCGGGCTCATGGGCTGGTTCTTGGCCGAAAACGGATCGATCGAGGGCGCGATGACGAACGTGCGGCGCGGGTCGGCCCAGTCGGGCGCGTACGCCGCTCGGCTGAACACGTACGCATCGACGTCGTCGAGGTACGGGCGCAGGAACCCCCAGGCCTGTTCCGTGTGCGCGTTCGGGACGTCGGCGCCCACGTGGCATCGCCACACCACGATCACCCCCGCACGCGCCAGAGCTTGCCCGAGCCCCGCGGTCTGCGGATCGTGGAGCAAGACGATGTCGCGCGGTCGGACCAGCGCCAAGAGCTCGTCGGCGTTGGCGCGCAGGATCTCCTCGTAGTGGCGCCGCTCGTTGTCCGCGAGCGGGCCACCGTCGCCCGGCGCGCCATGGAGGTTGTTATGGACGCGTTTCGTGATCTCGAAGAAGTGCGGATCGCCCTGGATGACGACCCACTGGGCGTCGACGCCGGCACCGCGGGCGTACGCCAGGAGCGTGCGGAGCATCTCGGCAACCCCGCCTCCGGAGGCGGTCGAGTTGACGTTCAGCACGACGCGCCCGGCCAGCAGCTCGCGAGCAGCCTTTCCTGTCGCCTCGAATCGCTCGGCGCGCTCGGGTCCGATCAGGGGGAGCAATCGGTCGGGGGAGAGCGCCGGGACCTGGACCTCTTCGAGCTTCATAGGACTCCGCTCACGCTGTGACCGGGACACGCCACTCGACGACGGTGCCTCCGGCCTCCACATCCGACACGGAGAGGTCACCGCCCATGGCCGCGGCCCGCTTCTCGATGTTGTGCAGCCCACGACCGTTCACGGGCGGCGCCGGAAGGCCCTTGCCGTTGTCCGTGATTCGGACGACAACGTCCGTACCCACTTCGACCGTGACGTTCACGTGTGACGCGCCGGCGTGCTGGGCGACGTTCGACAGCGTCTCTTGCAGCACGGCGAGCAGATGCTCGGCGGCGTTCTCGGAGACGAGCGTGTCGATCGGTCCGTCCATGTGCAACTCCGGCGAGAACCCGAGCACCTCGCGCGCGCCATCGATCAAGGCGAAGATCGAGACGCGGAGCCCACGCTGGACCGGCGTTTGCAACGCGAAGATCGTGCTTCGGATCTCACGAATCGTCACGTCGAGCTCGTCGACGGCGTCGTTGATTCGGTTGCTCACGTCGTCGCGGCCCGTGACCGGCAGCATCGTCTGAAGCGTCATACCTGTCGCGAAGAGTCGCTGGATCACCTTGTCATGGAGGTCGCGGGCGATTCGTTCGCGGTCCTCGAGGACGGCGACCTCTTCCGTGCGTTGCATCAGCCGCGCGTTCTCGATCGCAACCCCGGCCGCGGCCGCCAGTGCGATCGCGAGGCGCTCGTCGTCCTCGGTGAACTCGTCGGCGCCCCGCTTGTCGCAGAGGTACAGGTTGCCGAACACGGCATCTCGCACGCGGACCGGAACGCCGAGGAACGAGCGCATATCGGGATGGTTCGGCGGGAAGCCGACGGATTGGTCGTGGGCGCCGAGATCGCGCAGGCGCAGCGGCCGTGGATCGACGATCAGGAGGCCGAGAATCCCGTGTCCCTCGGGCAGATGGCCGATGGCGGCGTAGCGCTCGGGCTCGATGCCTGCGGTGATGAACTCGCTGAGATGCTGGTCTTCGCCGATGACGCCGAGCGCGCCGTAGTTGGCCGAGACGAGCGAGCACGCGGACTCGACGATCCGCTGCAGGACGATCGGTAGGCTGAGGTCCGTGCCCACGCTCGTGATCGCGTCGAGCAGTTGCTGGACGTGTGGGTTGATCTTGCTGAACGGCAAGGGCACATTCTGATCGCGGGGTGGACGGTGGGCAATGCAGTGCGGGTGTTCCTCCTCGACGACCACGAGATCGTCCGTCGCGGCGTCAAGGAGCTCTTGGAGACAGAAGGGGACCTCGAAGTCGTGGGGGAGGCCGGCACCGCCGCGGAGGCGCTCGCGCGCATCCCGGTGACACGTCCTGACGTCGCTGTGCTCGACGTCCGCCTGCCCGACGGCGACGGCGTGCAGGTGTGCAGGGAGATCCGGTCGGCCCATCCCGAGATCCAGTGCCTCATGCTCACGTCGTTCGCGGACGACGAAGCGCTCTTCCAGGCGATCATGGCGGGCGCATCCGGATACGTCCTCAAGCAGATCAAGGGCGCGGACGTCGTCGAGGCGGTGCGCTCCGTCGCCGCCGGCCGGTCGCTCCTCGATCCTTCGGTGACGGCCCGCGTCCTCGAGCGGCTGCGCAAGGGCTCCGAGGAAGACGAGCTCCTTGCCCGCCTGAGCCCGCAGGAGCGGAACATCCTGCGGCTGATCGCCGACGGACTGACGAACCGTCAGATCGCCGAGGAGGTGCATCTGGCGGAGAAGACGGTGAAGAACTACGTGTCGAATCTGCTCGCGAAGCTCGGCATGGAGCGCCGCACCCAGGCTGCGGTGTATGCGGCCCGGCTCGGCGCGCAACAAGGGCGGACGCCCAACGGGTGATAGGCCCTCAGCTGCCTCTCAGCGGGCGCACCGAGACGAGACCCGCGTTCAGCCGGCGCGACGGCGGTCATAACCTGGCGCGGTGGTGGCCCGGCCGAGAACGAGAAGGTGGCGGTACGTCGTGCCGATCGCGCTCGTCGCGGTGCTCTGGACCGGGTACTCCGTCCGCGACCGGCTCGAGGCTCGGGCCGCGCCGACACTGCCGGAGCGCACTGCCGCCGAGGTCGCCGACCTGGCGGCAAGCCCGCACCCGCAGCCTCGGATGGGACTCCTCGAGCTGCGCACGAGCCTGGGGCTCGGGGACTTCGGAACTGCCACCGGCGAGTCCGGCGGCTCGCTGGTCGGCCTTGCGTCCGGGACCAACGACGCCCGCCTGTGGGAGGACGGGGATCGTCGCCGGATCGCTCTGCTCGAGGAGCTCGGGGAGACCGACTGGTACCGCCAGGGTGACGCCACCTACGTGTGGCACAGCCGGCGGTCCCGCGTCACGAAGGTCGCGACTCCGACGGACGTGTCGACGGCAACCGGCTTGATCAGCGCCCTCGCCGGAGGCGGCACCCTCGAATCGCCCGACGGGATGGCGGCCCGCTTCCTCGGCCTACGCGGACAATCCACCCGACTCGTGCTGCATGAGCCGACGCACGTCGCCGACCGACCCGTCTACCAGTTGGGGCTGATCCCGGAGACGCCGAACTCGCTCGTCACCGAGGTCACGATCGGCGTCGACGCCGCGACGGGGCTGCCTCTCCGCGTGCAGGTGAACACGCGGAGCGGCACGGTTGCCATCGACAGCAAGTTCACCTCGATCGCGTTCAAGCGGCCGGCCGCCTCGAACTTCGAGTTCCGGCCGCCGCCGGAAGCGACGGTTACCGACGGCGCGACGGTGAGCCGCGAGCGCGATTTCTCCGGTGACTGGCAGAAGGAGCGGGACCGGCAGCGATCGCTCGAGGACGTGCAGTCCGTGACCGGGGTCGACGACACGTTGCTGCGGCTCGCGACCACCGGCGACGGATGGGAGGAAGTCGTCGCCATCGCCGGGATCGACTTGTGGCGGGTGGACAATCTCGGCCGAACCGCCAAGACCGTCACGGGCCCGTACGGCACCGGCCAGCTCCTGGAGACTCCCGTCTTCAGCGTGCTCATCCTGCCCAACGGTCGCATCGTCGCCGGCGCCGTCACCCCCGCGGGTCTCGAGCCCGCCGCGGCACAGATCGCGTCGATCCGATGATCGACCTCGCGATCCAGACCGAGGGGCTGACAAAACGGCTCGGCGACGCTGCCGTCGTCGACAAGCTCGATCTCGCTGTTCCTCAGGGAAGTGTGTACGGCTTCCTCGGGCCGAACGGGTCGGGGAAGACGACGACGATCCGCATGCTGCTCGGCCTGATCTGGCCGACCGCAGGCTCCTACCGCGTCCTGGGCGAGCCAATGCCGGGCGCCAACGCCAAGGTGCTCCCGAAGGTGGGCGCGCTCATCGAAGGGCCGGCCTTCTATCCATGGCTCACCGGACGTCAGAACCTCCGGCGCATGGATGCCGCCGGCTCCGACGGCCAGCGGAAGACGCGTCGCGAGCGCATCGACGCCGCTCTTGCGCGAGTGGGGCTCGCCGCCGCGGCCAACAAGCGCTTCCGCGCCTATTCGCTCGGCATGAAGCAGCGGCTCGGGCTTGCCGCCGCCCTGCTGCGGCCGCGCAGCCTGCTCATTCTCGACGAGCCGACGAACGGGATGGACCCGCAAGGAACCCGCGAGATCCGCAACCTCGTTCGTGAGCTCGCGGGCGAGGGTTCGACGGTGTTTCTCTCCAGCCACCTGCTCAGCGAGGTCGAGCAGGTCTGCACCCACGTCGGCATCATCTCCGTCGGCAAGATGGTGGCGCAGGGGTCCGTCGAGGAGCTCCGCGGTCGCGGCGAGGCGATGCTGCGCGTCGAAACCGACGATGCTTCGGGGGCGGCGAAGGTCCTCGACCGACTCGGACTGGAAGCCATCACCGTGACGGGCGAAGTCGTCTCGGCGCAGCTCGACGGGCAACGACCCGAGGAGTGCAACCGCGAGCTCGTTCTGGCCGGCGTGGGTGTCCGCAGCCTGACGACGGATCGGCGCAGCCTCGAAGACGCGTTCGTGGCCCTGACCGGAGAGGGATTCGATGTGGCTCGCTGAGATGAGCTTGTTGTTCCGGCGCGTCCGGACACGCGTGCTGATCCTCGTGGTCGCCCTGGTGCCGGTGGCAACCGCGATCGCGGTGCGTCTCTCCGGTGACGGACCGAGCCCGGGCAGCGGGCCCCGCTTCTTCGACCAGATCACCAACAACGGCGTCTTCGCCGTGCTGGCCGGGCTCACGGTCACGCTGCCCGTCTTCCTCCCGCTCGCCGTCGCGATCGTCGCCGGTGACGCCATCGCGGGCGAGGCGAACCTCGGCACGCTGCGCTACGTGCTGACCCGCCCGGTGGGTCGGACACGGTTGCTCGTCCTCAAAGGGACGACCCTCGCCCTCTTCTGCTTCGCGGCCACGTTCGCAGTCGCGGTCGCCGGCCTGATCATCGGGGCCATCCTCTTCCCGATCGGGGACGTCACCACGCTGTCGGGCGACGTGCTGTCGCTCCCGGCGGGCATGCTTCGAATCGGGCTGGCTGCCGTGCTCGTCGCGCTGTCGCTCCTGGGGTTGGCCGCGATCGGGTTGTTCTTCTCGACGTTGACCGATGCCCCCGTCGGCGCGATGGCGGGGACCGTCGGGGTCGCCATCCTCAGCGGCGTGCTGAATGCGATTCCTCAGCTTTCGGCGCTCCATCCCTTCTTGCTCACGCACTACTGGCTCTCGTTCGGGGACGTCCTCCGGACGCCCGTGTACTGGAACCAGATCCTGCTGAACCTCCTCGTCCAAGGGGTCGTGGTCGCGATCTTCGCGACCGCCGCTTGGTCGCGCTTCACGAGCAAGGACGTGCTCGCCTAGCGGCTCACGGGTCGTCGCGCCGCGTGTTCGCCGCTGCCCTCGGGGGCCGACGGATTCCGGCCAGTGAACGTGCATTGTGTCGACATGGGCTTTATGCTCCGGAAACGCCGATATCGGGCATAGTGCATCACGCCAAGGAGGGCAACGAATGAGACTGCTCGCCCGCACGTTCGCCGCCGTCGTCACGTGTGCGACCGCGGCCGTGCCCCTGGTCGCGGCGCAGGCGCCCCCCGCGGCCGCAGCACCCACCTGGGCGCCGGCGGCCACGGCGCCGATCCACCCCGGCGTCCAGACGGTCACGGCCGGCGCGCAGTGCACCGCCAACTTCGTCTTCTTCGACGCCTCCAACACCGTGTACATCGGACAGGCGGCCCACTGCTCCGGCACCGGCGGCTCGACAGAGACGAACGGTTGCGACTCGGGCTCGTTGCCCCTCGGCACGCCGGTCCAGGTCGGCGGCGCCTCGCAGCCCGGCACGATGGTCTACAACTCGTGGCTCGCGATGCAGGCGGCGGGGGAGACCAACCCGGACACGTGTGCGTTCAACGACCTCGCGTTGATCCGGTTGAATCCCGCCGACTTCGGCAAGGTCAACCCCTCGATCCCGTTCTGGGGGGGACCGAGCGGAATCGACACGAACGGCACCGCGTCGGGCGAGAACGTGTACTCGTACGGCAACTCGAGCCTGCGCGGCGGCGTCACGCAGCTGAGCCCGAAGCAGGGTGTCAGCCTCGGAGACGACGGCAACGGCTGGAGCCACAACGTGTACACGGCCACGCCCGGCATCCCCGGCGACTCGGGGAGTGCGTTCCTCAACTCGGCCGGCGCAGCGCTGGGTGTGCTCAGCACCGTGCAGATCGCACCGCTCGCCGGCTCGAACGGTGTCGGCGACGTGAGTCGCGAGATCAACTACATGAACTCGCACTCGTCGCTCGGCGCCCAGCTGGCGAACGGCACGCAGCCCTTCAACCCGAACATCGCCGCCAACCTGCTCGCCATGCTCGGACTCTGATCAAGGCGGACCGAGACGCGCGTGAACGCGGCCCGGGGCTTCGCCCCGGGCCGCGGCGCGTCACAACCGCTCGGCAACGCGCCGCTCGACGGCGGTGATCGCCGCCGGTAGGTCCTCGACCTCGCGCTCGACGGGCCGGCGCCGGCGCGCGAACACGAAGACGCAGCGCGCCACCGGCGTACCGAGCGCCCGCTCGAGCGCGAGGGCGTAGGCGGCACCCTGGGCGCGGTACCGCTCCATCGCCGCGTCGATCTTTTCGTCGGTGGGCGTCTGGTCGGTCTTGTAGTCCACGATGACGAGCCCCTCGAGCGTCTCGATCAGCAGGTCTACGAAGCCCTCGACGGTGACGCCGTCGACGATCGCGGCCACCGGGACCTCGCGCCAGTACCGGCCGCCGGTCACCGCGCCGCGCACCGTGCCCGACTGCAGGACACTCCGGGCCAGCGCCCGGATCTCCGCCTCCCGTTGCGGGATCCCCTCGGCCAGTGCCTGGGCACGGGCGGTGGCATCGAGGCCGTCGCCGGTCGCCAGATCGACGGTCTGGAGGACCGCGTGCACCGCCCGGCCTACCGACGTGCCGGCGCGGCCCCGCCGCCACGCCGGCCGATCGTCGGCGGGCTCGTCCTTGTCCAAGGCGGGATCGCGGTCGGGGTCGGCCGGGAGGGTGGGCTCCTTCGCGAGCGTGGTGGCGGCGACCGTGGCAGGACGCCCGGCCCGGGCGAGCAGCGCGGCGCGGGCCGCGATCCAGCGGTCGCGGTCGCCGGGCCGCTCGCTCGGCTCTCCCTCGTCGGGCGCCGGCGCGGAGGCGACGGCGGTCGGCTCGTCACCGTCGCGGTCGAGGTCGAGCACCGGCGCGGGCGCGTCGGCGCCGTGCTCGTGCAGCAGCGCGGCATGGCACTCCGTACGGGCCTTGTGGTGCAGGCTCACGAACAAGTGGTCGCGGGCGCGGGTCGAAGCGACGTACAGCAGCCGCAGCCGCTCGGCGGCATCGAGCTCGTCCTCGCGGTCCGACCGCTCGTGCCACCCGGCGGTCTCGAAACGCGTGCCCTGCGCGACGCGTCCGACCCGAACTTCGAAGCTCCCGTCGGGGTTCCAGAGCACCGGGGTGGCGCGGTTCGGCGGGCTCACGTTGAGCCCGGCGAGGATCACGATCGGGAACTCGAGCCCCTTGGCACCGTGGACCGTGAGGACGCGGAGCGCATCGTCGTCGGGCTCCGGCACGACGATCTCGACGGCCCGGGCGCGCTCGTCCGCCAGCTGCTGGACCCATTCGATGAAGCCGCGCAGCCCGCGGCCAGACGCGGCGTCGTAGGCGCGCGCCTGATCCAGGAAGAAACGGATGCGCCGCCAGTGGTCGCGAGGTCGCCGGTGCGTGACCGCGAGCTCGAGCATGCGGCGCTCACGCACGATCGCCTCGACGGTCTCGCTGACCGACTGCCACCAGCGCGCGTCGTGGAGCCGCCGGAGCGCGGCGAGGCCTGCCACCACGGGATGCTCCTCAGGAATGTCGTCGGGCATCGTCCGTCGGTAGTCCCACCGTCCGCCGCGCTGGTAGTAGTCGACGAGCTCGTCGTCGCCGCAGGCGAACGCCGGGGACCGCAACGACGCCACGAGCGCGATCTCGTCG
>Ga0209382_10010114_pt1 | contig 11788 bp, 9 predicted proteins | sample SoiMetdeltSBSDD5_FD_187599 | JGI IMG/M metagenome (GOLD analysis project Ga0209382, IMG submission 187599) | Bulk soil microbial communities from a Populus tree surrounding site in Tennessee, USA - Soil MetaG P. deltoides SBSDD5 (SPAdes) (version 2) | ecosystem: Environmental > Terrestrial >...
TTCGGCGACGAGCATGCGGGAGGCCCTGGCGGCAGTCACTGTCTAGGAAAGGCCAGCCCTGAAAAACGCTGGCCTGCTGCTACAAAGACCCGTATCTTCTGACGTTCCCCCCGTTGTCCGAGGCACCGACGTGACCGATCCGATTGAGGCGCTCCGCCAGGCACTGGAGGGGCGGTACGCGGTCGAACGGCTGATCGGGCAGGGCGGAATGGCGGCGGTTTACCTGGCACGGGACTGTCGCCACGACCGTCCTGTCGCCATAAAGGTTCTCCGCCCCGAGCTGGCCGCCTCCATCGGTTCCGACCGCTTCCTGCGGGAAATCAAGGTCGCGGCGCATCTGCAGCATCCCCACATTCTTGCGCTCTACGATTCGGGGGAGTCCGGCGGCTTCCTCTATTACGTGATGCCGTTTGTGGAGGGAGAATCGCTCCGCGGCCGGTTAGACCGGGAGGAGCAGCTGCCCCTGCCGGAGGCGATCCAGCTCACCTGCGAGGTGGCGGACGCGCTGCAGTACGCCCACACCCACCACCGCATAGTCCATCGGGACATCAAGCCGGAGAACATCCTGCTGCAGAACGGTCACGCTCTGGTGGCCGATTTCGGTATTGCCCGAGCCCTGAGCCAGGCCGGTGGCGATAAGCTGACCGAGACGGGAATGGCGGTGGGGACGCCGCAGTACATGAGTCCGGAGCAGGCAACCGGCGGCAACCACATTGACGGCCGAAGCGACCTGTACAGCCTGGCCTGCGTGTTCTATGAGATGCTGGTGGGCCAGCCGCCGTTCGATGCTCCGAGCGCCATGGCGATCCTGGCCCGCCACTCCATGGAAGCGGTCCCCAGTCTCCAGGTAGTTCGGCAATCGATTCCGGACGAGATCGAGGACGCGGTCATGCGGGCCTTGGAGAAAACGCCGGCCGACCGGTTTCCCACGGTTCGAGACTTCTCTGACGCTCTAGCTCAAGCCGATCTCGGACCGACCGCACGCCGAACTTCGTCTCGATCCATGGCGGCCCGGCGGACCACCCCGCGCGGCGTTATGGCCTCCAAATTTGGTACCCGCAATGTCCGCTTGTGGGCCTTGGCTGCTGCGCTGTTGATCCTAGTTGGGGCCGGATGGGCCGCCTGGCGTTCTCTGAACCCTCAAGTTGAAACCGCGTCAGCAGCCGGGGCGGGCGGCCTCGACCCTCACCGAATCGCGGTCCTCTACTTTCAAGGTGGCGACCAGGGAGACTCGCTGGGCTTCCTGGCGGACGGTCTGACAGAGGGGTTGATCAAGCAGTTGGAGCCGGTGCAGGAGCTGGACGTCATATCCCAGGGGGGCGTAGCTCCCTACCGGGGAGACAGCGTCTCGCGCGATAGCATCGCTCGAGCCCTACGCGCCGGGACCTTGGTAACTGGTGGCGTGGAGAAACTGGGGGGCCGGCTTCGAGTCACCGTCAGATTGGTCGACGGCGGAAGTGGAGCAGACTTCGAGCGGGCCAGCTTCGAGCAACCGGTCGGGAACCTTCTTGCCATCCAAGACACGTTATCCGAGAAGGTTGCCAGCCTGATCCGCAAGCGTCTTGGCGAAGAGATCCGGATCAGAGAGCAGCGAGGGAGAACCCGGAATGTAGAAGCCTGGGCCCTGGTTCAGCGGGCCGGGAGACACCAGAAGCAGGCTGAGGAGTTCGCTGAAGAAGCCGATAGCACTGCCCGGGACCGCGAGTTCACCACGGCCGACTCACTGTTTGCCGCAGCGGAATCCCTGGATTCGGCTTGGGCAGAACCGATCGTGGGCCGAGAGGTGATAGCATATCGCAGGTCCCGATTATCGGTAGATGATCCGACCCGGGCAGCGCGTTGGATTGACGTCGGGATAGGACATGCGAACCGGGCGCTCAAGCTCGCACCGCAGAACCCGGATGCGCTCGAGTTCCGGGGGAACCTGCGCTATTGGCGCTGGCTGTTGGCACTCAGTCCCGACCCGGTGCAGGCTCGGACCCTCCTCAAGACTGCACAGGAAGACCTAGAAGCCGCCGTCAAGATCTCTCCGTCCCAGGCTGGCGCATGGGGCACCCTGTCACATCTCTATAATCAGTCAGGGAGCCAGGTTGACGTGAAGCTCGCCGCGCGGCGCGCCTACGAGTCCGATGCCTATCTCAGTAACGCGGATGTGATCCTCTCCCGGCTCTTCTACTCATCGTACGATCTGGGGCAGTTTTCTGACGGGATGCACTGGTGTGGCGAAGGGCAGCGGCGATTCCCGGACGATGCGAAGTTCGTTGAATGCCAGCTTTGGCTGATGACGACGAAAGCCGTCGAGCCGGACGTTCCCGGCGCCTGGCAACTGGCCGACACCCTGATCCAGCGGACACCCGAGCGGGAACGGGAATACCAACGGCTCAATTCGCATATGGTTGTGGCCGCGATCCTGGCACGAGCCGGACTCAAGGACAGTGCTCGACAGGTGGCCCGACGGGCCCGAGGCAATGGAGAACTCGACCCCACCCGCGACCTGATGATGTATGACGCATTCGTCCAGAACCTCATCGGAGATAAGGACGAGGCGCTACGTTCTTTGAAGGTCTACTTAGCGGCCAATCCGGAACGCCGGGCGACCTTTGCCGAAGACCCCGGTTGGTGGTTCCGCAGTCTCCAGGAAGATCCTCGGTTCAAGGAACTGGTTGGGGTCAAGCAGTGACGTTCCGGTGGCAAAAATGACACTTGCGGCTGCGCGTACCGGGATGTACATAAGCTCTGATCTTCCAAATTGTCACAAAAACACAATTTTGAGGCTCTTGCCGGCGGTCGCCCGCTGACCCGCGCAAGGTGGTACGAGATCAGGGCCCCTCCGGTAGGAAGCGCCAAGCATCAGGGGGGGATATGCGTCGCCTTGCCATGGCAGCAACTCTAGTCGGGAGCCTGATAGCACTTTCATGTACGGACGAACGACAAGAAGGGCCTACCGAACCTCCCAGCGCGGCGGCAGCCCCTAAGCTGTGTCCCAGCACCGATCCGATTCAAAGTCAAATATGCGTTCTGTTCCCTCCGACGGACCTCCTGAAATCAGCCAGCGACTTTTACAACAACCTTAAGACGAAGTTACCGAAGGATCCTGCGGGGGCGCGAGCCCGGGCGTTCGATCTGGTGAACTTCACCTTCAAGCAGTTCTATGCGGGTAAGCTTCTGGATCCGAACGGCTCTGCCTCCCCGACTAGATGGGAAGCGGTCGTGACGCTGACCTGTGATGTGCTGGCCAAAGTCGGGGCAGACTGCGGAGATCTGGCATCCCTCCCGCCGCCTTCACCTTCTATCCATGCGACCACTCAAGTCTGCGGCCCGGCCGGGTGCCTGGTGCGCCCCGAGGACAAACACAGCGGCGTGAGTGTACCACCCGACGCATGCCCGACTCCCTGCATAATCTCGGTGAATCCACTGCCGGTAAACCATGCATCCCCCCGCGACGGACCGCTGTCGCATCTTACGGACCTAGACCAGTATCCTTTGTTCCGCGACTTCGCCTTGTCAGCCGATTTCGAGGAATTCGAGCTTCCGGGTTACTTCGATGTTCCCGTAATAGTCGGAATCTGCCACCTGAGCCCGGCCGACGGTGGCCCGTTTGCGCCTCCGAATGACGCAACGGAAAAGCGGCTGCGACTGGCCCATCCGGATCCCAACAACTCCGAAGCGATCGAAATATTGGATAAGGTCAATGCACCGTTCCTGGATTGCTCCGATCTTTTTGCCTCAAACGACGAGTTCACTCCACCGCCCATTGGCAGGTCTCGCTCCTCGGAGCTGCGGCACTTCGCCTCGGCTGCCGGCGGCATTCTGGGACGGGCGCTGGGACCAGTACTTCAGACGCTGTTGCCGGAGCGGGCCGAGGCGGCCGTGCTTGGCGAGTGTTGCCTGGGTGGATCAACCCGCAAGTTCAGCCCATGGGCAGCGGTGGATCCGTTCAGCGGCCCAGAAATCCTGTCAGGAGTAAATGCGTCCGACGACGGGTTTTCTCTTATTAACTCCCAATCAGGGGCCGTATCGTTCATCGGGCGGCTGGATGCCAATACCAACCTATACACGACCCCGGTTGCAATGGCGGTGCGCCCATCTGACGGGAAGATCTTTACGTGGAACAACAGCGGTGACGGCACCAATCCGAATGCCGCAACCGGGGTGCTACTGACGGTCGATCCTGGCACCGGGCGGGGCACGCCGGTAAACAACAGCACTGCTCCCCAGGGCTCGGTCGGCGCGCTTGCCTTCTCCCCCAGTGGGGTGCTCTACGGCCTCGCTGACAGAGGGGAAGAAACGGAGTCGGGATTCATTCTTGTTTCTGATCTCGTCTCTATAGATCCTTCGACAGGGGTGAAAACGTTGATCGGCGAGCTCGGCTCAGAGCTTCGGATCGGAGGAGCAGACTTTAGTTGCGGCGGCGTCTTGTACGGCGTCGAACTTGCAATCGGTCCCCAGCGATTAGTCACCATAGATGTCGGTACAGGAACAGCTAGCGTAGTTGGAACGCTGACGCCGGACGTCGACGTGATCGGTTCCATCGTCTTCCATTTCGGTACTCTCATTGGAAGCGCGGGCAACAAGCTATTCGACATAAACCCAACCAATGGAGCGGTGTCCAACATACGATCGATCGTAGGGGGCTCTACCCCCCAGGGGCTGGGTTCGAACACTCCGTGTTTCATCGGGCCCAGCTAGCGCTCATAATTCGAATCACTGGATGAGACAACGAGGGGCGACCCAATCGGGCCGCCCCTTCGAACGACGGGCTAGTTGATCAGCGCCGCATGGTATCCGTCCTGCTGGGCCGCGGACCGTCACCGAGTTACCAGGCCTCCGCCACCGCTCGGACCATTTGGGCCAGGCTGACTAGATCCTTTAGATCGATGGTTTCGACTGGAGAGTGAGAATAGCGGAGCGGCCAGCCGATCGGGACATCCGGCACACCGTAGGAAGCGAACGCGGATCCGTCATTGCCGCCGTTGGTGGTGCCTACCCTGAGCGGCACCTGATTCCGTCGAGCCACCGCCACCAGGGTGTCTACCAGCGCGGGCGGGGTCACCGAGCTGTTGTCCAGCGCCCGGGCCACGGCTCCACCACCCAACGGCGCCAGCCCGAAATTCTTCGGCTCCAGCGGAGAGTCGGCGCTGACGAACGTGTCGATGGCATGAACTCGGGCGACCCGAACGCCTAGAGCGTTGGCGACTGTCTGGGCACCCTCGAGTCCAATCTCCTCCCGCACACTCCAAATGAAGATCACCCGGTGCCGGAGCCGGGTGCGGTCGAGCGAGCGGAGCGCCAGCACCTGCGCGGCTGAGCCGACCCGGTCATCGAACGACCGCCCGGTCGCCCGCGTGCCCGCCAGCCGCAGGTACTTCTTGGGCATTGTCAGGGTATTGCCGATGCCGACTCCTAGCGCCGCGGTAGCCTGCCGGGAGCCCGTGCCCACATCCGCTCGCATGGCGGGAGGAGTGCGCTTGAGCTCGGCGGTCGAGTCGCGGGGCATGAAGACTCCGCGCACGGTGGACTTTCCGGTGTGCACCAGGGCGGGCTTGGCCTCCCAGAGCGAAGGGAAGATCCCCCCCACCTCCTCCAGCTCCAGGGTGCCGTCCTCCCGGACCGCCGTGACTCTGAACCCCACCTCATCCAGATGGGCCACAAAGACAACCGTCGGTTCTCCCTGGCCTACGGTGACCCAGAGGTTGCCGGCGCTGTCGGTCTCCTTTGCCACCCCGCTCGGAAGCATTCGCTCCACCAGGCTCCGGACCGGCGCCTCCATCCCGGACACTCCGTAGGTCTCGACCAGCGAGGCGAGCACCCGCTCGGCTTCCGCCATCGCCGGCCCTCGGGGTGGCTGACTCGGACCTTGCGCCACCAGCACCGTGGCAGGTGCGGCGAGAAGCAGGGCGAGTTGACGCCAGTTCATCGGTCGCCCCCAATCCATGCCACCAGCTGCCGGCGCAGCGAGTCCGCATCCGCGAGGGAGACCGTCTCCACCGCCGTGCCCGCATAGCGGACCGGGAGTGACCAGCGGGTCACCTGCCCCAGCTTCGGCAGAGCGCCCGTGGTGTCCGCCAGAAGGACCTTGCCGATCGAACCGAATGCGCCAGGCCCTCCATCAACGATGATCGTTTCATCGAACGGGCCATCTGCGTTGGCGACCGTGGCGAGACCCGATTGATCCAATCCCTGCTCCACCACCAGGGCAACCTGAACTGAAGGAATCAACTTCGCCCGCATCAGCGACTGCCGCACTGCAAGCAGCAGCGCCGCGCAGGCCGTCCGGCGGCCGGCCATTGGAGCCGCCAGAAGCCGGTTTCCATATGCATGTGGACGCTTGGCGAGAGTGACTGGTGCCAGAACCTTGATGCCGAGCCGCACGGCCTCGGCTGCCGACGTGGCGCCTACATCCACATAGGCATCGTCCACGGTAAAGGTTGAGTCGGAAGGGGCGGTGCGACCGCGAGTCAGGTGAATCGAGCGGACGGCCACGACACCCGGAATCCGGCCTCGAGTCCCGTCGATGTCCACCCGATGACCCTCGAGCTGCTGATCGAACAGCGGTCCTACCCGACCCGCAACCCGGCGCAGCGTGAGATAGCCGTCCGACCGGATGCCACCCACGACATAACCAGGCTCATCCAGGGGGCAGACCAACAGGCGACTGACTGAACCGCCCCCGAGCCGCAGAACAGCATTGCCCGCGCGGTCGGACCGGCCTCGGGGAAGGAGCCGGAGAACAGTATCGACCAGACGCTGCTCGTAACCGGTGACTGCCGCAATGGATGCCAATCGAACTGCTAACCCCGACACCTCGGCCGAGTCCTGGGCTCTGGCCGGAGCGAAGCTGAGTGTGAGCGCTGCGACGCTGCCGATGACGAGCCGGATCAGACGGGGCATGAAAGAGTTGCTCGAAGGGAGGCGGGAACCTGCCCCGCCTCCCTCCCGAGCGACTTCAAGCGCGAGATTCGCTGTTTGCTGCGGTGGATTCGACCCGGTAGGCTGGGCCTCCGTTTTCGGTGTCCAGGTCATGGAAATAGATCGCAGCACCGAATCCGGTCTCGGTCTCGGACACTACCCCCCGCATCACATTCAGGGCCTCAGCCAGACTGGGTGCAAAGGCGAACTCGAGCGCAGAAGGCGCGGGCTCGCCATCCCTGGTTTCGGGGAGGTAGGCAGTAAGAAAGCGGTCGACGATGACGGGGTGGATCTCTCTATTTGCTGGATGGGGCAGGCCGTGGCGACGTTCGATCTCGGACAGGAGGCGCTCCGCCACGAAGAGGCGCTCCTGCTCAATCGCTGCTGGAAGCATCACATATTTCCTCAGCGGGATTCGCCGGCTGTGGCTGGCGTACTGCCGGCAAGTGGAGAAGGCGGACGACGCCAGGCGTCCCTGGAATGCACTTCCTTCTTAGTACCATTCGAAAGATGAGGGCATACCGTAAGAGAAGAAAGACCGAACTCTAGCGAACTCCGGCTGACACGCCCGACATCCAACGCTCTCCAGCTTCCAGGTCTTCCCGGGTAAGGCCGTGGCCTGCCCGGGTCCAGTGCAGGCTAACGTCGGCGCCGGCCCGATGCAGCAGGTCGGCCAGGGCCTGGGTCTGTTCCGGTGTTGCGATCGGGTCCTGTCGCCCTCCCGCGATCAGCACCCGCACATCCTTGAGCGAGGGGAGCGGGTCGGGGACCAGCGGCACCATCGGCCGGAACAAAAGCGCGGAGCCAAGAGTCCCCGGATGCAGCAGGAGCAGGGTAGCAGCCATGTTGGCTCCGTTGGAAAAGCCGACCCCAATGGGTGCCGCGCCGAGCCCGTACCTCTGCCGGGCTTCGGCGACGAAGCGGGCCAGCTGCCCCGCCCGGAGCTTCAGGTCGTCCAGATCGAAGACCCCCTCGGACAATCGCCGGAAGAACCGCGGCATGCCGTTCTCCAGGACCTGTCCCCTTGGACTGAGTAGAGGCGAGCCCGGAGACAGCTCCTGCCCCAGGGACAGGAGATCGTTCTCGTCCCCGCCAGTCCCGTGGAGCAGCAGCAGCGGAGTAGCGCCTGGCCGAGAGCCGGGCACGAACCGGTGGTTGAATCCGAGCTGAGGGGCAGTCATGTGGTCTCCCTCGCCGCTGCGTGAGGCAAGCGCAGCGGAGGCAGGGCACGCTCGATGGCTGGCCGATCAGACTGGTACATGGGGGGAAGCTGGAGGTGGCTTCCCAACTCTGCAACCGACTCATCGATGGCAAAACCCGGCCCGTCGGTAGCGATCTCGAACAGCACTCCCCCAGGCTCGCGGAAGTACACCGAGTGGAAATACTGGCGGTCGATCACCGGAGTGATCGCCAGGCCAAGATCCTCGATTGTCGACCGTTTTTCGAGCTGCTCCTGATCGGTGGCCGCACGAAAAGCCATATGGTGGACTGTACCCACCCCACCGGCTCCACGCCAAAAGCCTGGTGCTTTACGCAGGTTCACAACCGTTCCCAGGCCTTCCTGTTTGGACTGAAATCGATGAAGACCCCCTGCCTCGTCGGCCGCCTCGAAACCCAGGGTCTCAGTCAGCAGTTGAGCAGTACCCCGATCGCCGTCCTCCCATATGGTTGCGCCGTGCAGACCGCGGATGGCGTGCTCCGCCGGCACCGGCCCTTCCGCCCAAGGCACAGCCTCGGCTGCCCCCGCAGTAGCAACCAGCTCGAGCAGCAGCTCATCCGGATCCTTGAACGCGAGGACCTGCTCGTCGAAGCGACGGCTCGGGCCTTCATATTTGATCCCCTGGCTGAGCAGGCGCTCGATCCAGAATCCGAGAGCGCCGGGCGGAACCGCGAGAGCCACGGTGGCGATCTGGCCCGTGCCCTGCCGTCCCCGCTGCCCTCCTGGCCAGGGGAAGAAGGTCAGGATCGAGCCGGGCCGGCCAATCTCGTCGCCATAATAAAGGTGATAGCTTGCCGGATCATCGAAGTTGACGGTCAGCTTCACCAGCCGAAGACCCAGAAGCCCGGAGTAGAAGTCCAGGTTTCGCTGGGGGTCGCCCGCTATCGCCGTGATGTGGTGGATGCCCATAGGGGGTTCTTTCGATTTGAGCGTCTCACCTGAAGCTACACCTCCGCCCAACTCGCTGCCCGGCAAAGACGCCGGGAGTGAGTACCTGCCCAGGCTGGGACTGTTCTCCGGCACCATGATGGTGGTGGGTGGGATCATCGGGTCGGGGATATTTCTCAATCCTTCAATCGTTGCCCAGCGAGTGGGAACGGTCGGGCTCACGCTGATGGTGTGGGTCCTGGGCGGAATCGTCGCCCTCATCGGCGCCCTGGTCTTCGCCGAGCTGGGAGCTCGTCGTCCCCTGGCCGGCGGCGGTTATGTCTACCTGCGGGAGGCCTTCGGTAGACTGCCGGCCTTTCTGTATGCCTGGACTCTCCTCCTGGTGATTGCCACCGGAGCCATTGCAGCAGTGGCTGTCACCTGCGCGAGTTACACCGCCACGCTTCTCGGCTGGCCTGCCGGCACCCAGGTGCCCTTGGCAGTCGCCGCGATCCTGGTGTTGTCGGTGGTGAACTACGTGGGGGTGCGGCCGGGTGCGGTGACCCAAAATGTCCTGACGCTGCTCAAACTCGGTGCCCTGGCATTTCTGATCGTGGCCGGCTTCGTCTCCACCGCCATGCCGGTGAATGCTGAAGCGGCGGAGCCGGGCAGAAATGTGGCCCTGGCGGTAGGCGCCGCCCTGGTGCCGGTGCTCTTTGCGTTTGGTGGCTGGCAGCAGACCAACTTCATTGCCGAGGAGCTGATCGACCCGGCTCGCAACCTGCCGCGTGCGCTTCTGGCCGGTGTCACCATCGTGGTGGTGGTCTATCTACTGGCCAACGTGGCTTACCTGCGGACGCTCGGCATTGCCGGGTTGGCGGAGAGCAGCGCACCAGCCGCCGATGCGATGAGTGCGGTGCTGGGGACGCCAGGGAGGGTGGTCATTGCGGCGGGAATCGCGGTCTCCACCTTTGGATTCCTCAACCTGGTGATTCTGGTGTCTCCACGAGTCTATCGGGCAATGGCCCAGGACGGGCTCTTCTTCCCTGCCCTCGCTCGATTGCACCCGCGCTACCGGACCCCGACCGGCGCCATCGTCTTCCAGGGTGCCTGGGCAGTGCTGCTCACCCTAACCGGGAAGTATGGAGACCTGCTGGACTACGTCGTCTTCGGAGACTGGATCTTTTTCGGTTCCACCGCCGCAACGCTTTTCATTTTTCGCGCCCGGGAGCGACGAGGACCCGAGCCCAAAGCCGTGCGGTTCAGGATGCCGTTGTACCCGCTCGGCCCCTTGGTCTTCATTCTGGCCGCGCTCTACGTCGTGGCTGGCTCGGTGGTGTCCAATCCCGGCAATGCTGTCCGGGGGAGCATCCTCATCGCCCTGGGAATTCCGGTCTATGTCTATTGGGAACGGAGGAAGTTGAGGAGGCAATAGCTTCGGCGGCTTCCTCATCGTCGAGGTACTCGGCCCGGTACATCCGGATCAGCTCGAAGAAGTAGGAGATGGCCAGGGGGCCGATCAGCAACCCCAGCAGACCGAAGTACTGGATGCCGGCAAAGGCGCCGATGATGGTCATGAAGGGATGGATCTGAGCCCACCGACGAAAGACTATGGGGCGGATGACATTGTCGACGTTGCCCACCACGACGACGCCCCAGATCGCCAGTCCGATGGCACGGCCGTAGTCTCCTCCAAGCGCGAGGGAAAGCGCCCCCGGACCCCAGACCAGCCCGCTCCCGACTACTGGAAGAATCGCCAGCACTACCGTCACCACACCCCAGAAGAGCGCGTTGGGAATCCCGGTCACCCAGAACCCGAGCCCCACCAGGAGGCCCTGCACGGTAGCAGTCAGGCCGGTGCCAACCAGAGTGGATATGGTGACGTCCCGGAAGCGCTCCCGCAGGATCTCCGCGTTCCGCCGGGAGAAGGGGATGAACGGCTGGACCTGCCTCCAGGCCGTCTCCGGAGCCAGCAGCAGGTAGAACAGGCCGAAGAACGCAATGGTCAGCTGGATGCCAAGTCGGGTGGCAGTGCCGATCAGGCCGAGAGCGCTGGCACCGATGAACGAGACCAAGCGGGAACCCAGCGCCTCGATCTGGGCCCCCACGTCGTAGGGGCCAATCCGGAGCTCGCGGAGACGGCTCAGGAGGGGACTCTCGATGACGCCTGTCGCCATGTCCTGGGCCTCTCCCGCAATGACCCCCACGAATGACAGCCCCGGACCGAGAACCAGAATGATACCGAGGAGAACCACCAGGGCCGCGGCCAGACGTGGCCGGGTTCGGCGGGCCAGCCAGCGATATAGCGGGGCGAACACCACATAGAGCACCGGCGCGCCGATCAGTCCGGTAACGAAGGGCCAGAGGGTCCACACCAGCCCCAGGCCCAGCACAAAGATCAGAAACGCCGCGCGATCCCGCTTGGAGTCCAGGAAAGCCATCGGGGAAGAGTAGGGTCACAGGGTATCCGCCGCCAGCATTATGCGTCCTCGACCGACCCCCTTTCGGGATGTATCTTCGGGAGTCGGGAATCTCCTGACTTCAACCCTGCGTCGGACTCGTGGTTTCACTGATTCAGACCCCTAACAGCATTCTCCTCTTTGGCACCGCAGTTGGGGTGCTGGCAGTCCTTCTCCTGGGACTGTACTGGCGTGAACGCCGGCGGAGGCGGCGCGCCGAGCTACTGGGAAACGAGCTGCGGAGCCAGCTCCAGACCGTGACAGCCACGATGCGGGAGGCCGTCATTGCCTACGACATGGAGCGACGGCTGAAGTACGTAAACCCCGCCTTCGA
>Ga0209382_10010116_pt1 | contig 11787 bp, 16 predicted proteins | sample SoiMetdeltSBSDD5_FD_187599 | JGI IMG/M metagenome (GOLD analysis project Ga0209382, IMG submission 187599) | Bulk soil microbial communities from a Populus tree surrounding site in Tennessee, USA - Soil MetaG P. deltoides SBSDD5 (SPAdes) (version 2) | ecosystem: Environmental > Terrestrial >...
CGTCCTGACTGCGGACTCCGGGCACTTCACGCTGAGCCTGCGCGACTACGTCGAGCTCGAGGAGCTGCTCCAGCAGCTTCGCGCCGCCCGCGTCACGATCCGCGAGCTCGAGCTGGATCCGCCGGACCTCGAGGAAGTGTTTCTGCGCGTAATGGAGCGGCACTGATGAGCGGTTTTCCGACCTTGCTCCACAAGGAGCTGGTGCGCTTCTGGAAGGTGGGCGTCCAGACCGTGGCCGCGCCCGTGCTGACGGCGCTGCTGTACCTGCTCGTGTTCGCCCATGCGCTGGAAGGGCGGATGCAGGTGTACGACGGGGTCGGCTACAGCGCGTTCCTGGTACCCGGGCTGGTCATGATGAGCGTGCTGCAGAATTCCTTCGCCAACAGCTCGTCGAGCCTGATCCAGTCCAAGATCACCGGGAACCTGATCTTCGTGCTGCTGCCGCCGATCTCGCACGTCGAATTCTTCTGCGCGTACGTGTTGGCGGCGATCGCGCGCGGGCTGACCGTCGGACTGTGCGTGCTTGCGGTGACCGCGTGGTTCGTCGAGCTGCCGTTGGCGGCGCCGGCCTGGATCGTCGCGTTCGCGCTCGCCGGCAGCGCGATCCTCGGCGCGCTGGGGCTCGTGGCCGGGATCTGGGCCGACAAGTTCGACCAGATCGCCGCGTTCCAGAATTTCATAATTTTGCCCCTGACTTTCCTCTCCGGCGTGTTCTATTCGATCCATTCGCTGCCGCCGTTCTGGCAGGGGCTGTCGCACCTGAACCCGTTCTTCTACATGATCGATGGGTTCCGCTACGGGTTCTTTGGCACGTCCGATTTTCCTCCGCAGGCGAGCCTCGCGGTCGTGGGGTTAAGCTTGCTGGCGCTCTCGGCCGCGGCGCTCGGGATGCTGAAATCGGGCTACAAATTGCGAGGTTGATCGAGATGGTGACGCCGGAAAGCGTGAAAAGGGGAATCGAAGCAGGTCTCGCGTGCGAGCACGTCGAGGTGATCGGCGACGGCCAGCATTTCCAGGCCGTCATCGTGTCGAAGGAGTTCGAAAGCAGGAGCCGCGTGCAGCGCCACCAGCTGGTCTACGCTGCGCTCGGCGAGCGCATGCGCGAGGAAATCCACGCCCTGTCGATGAAGACGCTGACGCCGCAGGAGTGGCGCCCCGGTGGATAAGCTGCTCGTGCGCGGCGGCAAGCCGCTCCAGGGCACGGTGCGCATTTCCGGCTCGAAGAATGCGGCGCTGCCGGTCATGGCGGCGACGCTGCTGACGCCCGGCGTGCACCGGCTGCGCAATGTTCCCCGGCTGCGCGATACGCACACGTTCGCCCGGGTCCTCGAGTTGCTTGGCGCGCGCGTATCCTTCGATGCGAACCTGCTGACGGTCGACACCCGCGAAGTGAGCTCGGTGGAAGCGCCATACGAGCTCGTGAAGACGATGCGCGCGAGCATCTACGTCCTCGGGCCGTTGCTCGCGCGCTTCGGCCGGGCGAAGGTCTCGCTGCCCGGCGGGTGCGCGTGGGGGCCACGCCCCGTCAATCTGCATCTGACCGGGCTGCGGGCGATGGGGGCGGTGCTCGAGATCGAGCATGGCTACATCGTCGGGCGCGACGCAAGGTTGAAGGGCGCCACGATCGGCTTCGACGTGGTCTCGGTAGGTGCGACCGCGCAACTCATGATGGCGGCAGTCCTCGCCGAGGGCACGACCGTCCTCGAAAACGTGGCGCTCGAGCCCGATGTGACGGTGCTGGGAGAAGTGCTCGCCGGCTGCGGCGCGCGTATCGAGGGGCTGGGCTCGCGGCGTCTGACGATCCAGGGCGTGACCTCGCTGCGCCCGATCGACACGGCGATCATTCCGGATCGGATCGAAGCCGCGACGTTCGCCGCCGTCGCGGCGATGACCGGCGGAACCATTCGGCTGGAAAACGTCGTGCCGGATCACTTCGAGGCGGCGCTGCGCAAGCTGGAGGAAGCGGGTTGCGCGCTCCAGCGTGCAGCCGACTCGGTAACCGTTGCCGGTCCCGCGCGCCCGCGCCCGCTGAACGTGGTGACCCAGCCGTTCCCGGGTTTTCCCACGGATATGCAGGCGCAGATGATCGCCGTGTGCGCGGTGGCCGAAGGCACCAGCGTCATCGAGGATACGATCTATCTCGATCGGTTCACCCACGTGCCGGAGTTGGCGCGCATGGGCGCGCGCATCGAGCTGAGGGGCAATGTAGCGGTGGTGAAGGGTGTGGACCGGCTCGCCGGGGCACAAGTGATGGCCACCGACCTGCGCGCGTCCGCCTGCCTCGTCATGGCAGCCCTCGCAGCGCAGGGCGAGACGCTGGTCGACCGGATCTACCACCTGGACCGCGGCTATGAATCGCTCGAGCAGAAGCTCGCCGCGCTGGGCGCCGACATTCAGCGGATACACTGAGGATCATGGGTACGCTCGGCATCGCGTTATCGAAGGGCCGCATTCTCGCGGAGGCCGCTCCGCTGCTCGAGCGCGCGGGCGTGCGCCCAAAGGAAGACCCCGAACGTTCGCGCAAGCTCGTCATTGCGACCGAGCGCCGCGATGTGCGCGTGATCGTGGTGCGCGCCTCCGATGCCCCGACGTACGTTCAATACGGCGCCGCGGATCTCGGAATCGCAGGGCGGGACGTGCTGGCTGAACATGGAGGCGCCGGGCTGTACCAGCCTCTCGATCTCGGAATCGCGGCGTGCCGCATGGTGGTCGCGGTGCGCAAGGGATTCGACTACGAAGCGGCGGTGCGCCAGGGTGGCCGCCTGAGAATCGCGACGAAATACGTGCAATCGACCCGCGAGCACTTCGCGGCGAAGGGCGTGCATGTCGACCTGATCCGGCTGTACGGGTCGATGGAGCTTGCGCCGCTGACCGGGCTGGCGGATGCGATCGTCGATCTCGTCGCGACCGGCCGCACGCTGAAGGCAAATCGCCTGGTCGCGGTGGAAGAAATCATGCCGGTGTCGGCGCGGCTGATCGTCAATCAGGCGGCGCTGAAAACGAAGCGCGCGCAGCTGCAGGGACTGATCAGTGCGCTGGAAAAGGCGGCGCAACGATGAAACTGCGCCGGCTTTCGACTCGATCGGCAGGCTTCGAGGTGACGCTCAACGGATTGACCCGTTACGAAGCGGCCCAGGACGAGTCGGTCGAATCTTCGGTTCGCGCGATCCTCGCCGAGGTGCGCGCGCGCGGCGACGACGCAGTCCTCGAGTACGCGCGGCGCTTCGATCGCGTGCAGGCGAGCGCGATCGCGGAGCTCGAGATCGGCAAGCCGGCACTCAAGGCGGCATTCGATTCGCTGCCGGCAGAGCAGGCAAGTGCCTTGCGCGAGGCAGCGGCGCGTATCCGGCGGTTCCATGAACGTCAGCTCGCTGCGTCCTGGGACTACACCGAGGAGGACGGCACGCTGCTTGGGCAACGCGTCACCGCGCTCGATCGCGTGGGGCTGTACGTGCCAGGCGGCCGGGCCGCGTATCCGTCCTCAGTGCTGATGAACGCGCTTCCGGCGCGCGTTGCCGGCGTGCGCGAGCTGATCATGGCGAGCCCGACGCCACCGGGCGAGGGCAATGCGGTCGTCCTTGCGGCCGCTCACCTTGCCGAGGTCGATCGGGTGTTCGCGATCGGCGGAGCGCAGGCGATCGCCGCGCTTGCCTATGGCACGGCAACGGTGCCGCGCGTCGACAAGATCGTCGGCCCGGGCAATGCGTATGTCGCGGCCGCCAAGCGGCAGGTCTTCGGAACGGTCGGCATCGACATGATCGCCGGACCCTCGGAAATCCTCGTGATCTGCGACGGCAAGACCGATCCCGAGTGGGTCGCGCTCGACCTTTTTTCCCAGGCCGAGCACGATGAGATTGCGCAGGCGATCCTCCTTTCGCCCGACGCAAGCTTTCTCGACGCAGTGGCGGCGGCGATCGCGCGGCTGCTGCCCGAAATGCCGCGGCGTGCCGTCATCGAAGCGTCGCTCGCGGCGCGCGGCGCGCTGATCGAGGTGCGCGACCTGGACGACGCATGCGCAGTCGCGAACCGCATCGCGCCCGAGCACCTGGAGCTTTCGGTCGAGGATCCGCAGGCGCTGCTGCCGAAGCTGCGCCACGCGGGGGCGATCTTCCTCGGGCGCTGGAGTTCAGAGGCCATCGGCGACTACTGCGCGGGTCCGAATCACGTGCTGCCGACCGCCGGCACCGCGCGCTTTTCGTCGCCGCTCGGCGTGTACGACTTCCAGAAGCGCACCAGCGTGATCGGCGTGTCGCGCGAAGGCGCGCAGCGCCTGGGCCGGATCGCCGCGACGCTCGCCGAAGGCGAGGGGTTGCAGGCGCATGCGCGTTCCGCCACCGCGAGGATCCGATGAAGCCCGCAGACCTGGTGCGCCCCGAGATTCTCGCGCTGAGCGCCTATCCCGTCGCCGATGCCGAAGGCATGGTCAAGCTCGATGCGATGGAGAATCCCTATCGCCTGCCGGAGCACCTCGCGCGCGAGCTCGCCCAGCGCCTGGCGCGGGTCGAAATCAATCGTTATCCGAATCCGGCCGCGCCGCGTCTGCGCGCTCGCTTGATGCAGGCCATGCGGATTCCCGAGAGCTGCGACATTGTGCTCGGGAACGGCTCGGACGACCTGATCCAGATCGTTTCATTCACGCTCGCGCGGCCAGGGTCGGTGATGTTGACGCCCGAGCCGACGTTCGTCGTCTACAAGATGAACGCGAACCTGTCCGGGATGCGCTTCGTCGGAGTCCCGCTGCGGCCGGATCTGCAGCTCGACCTTGAGCGGACGCTGGCGGCAATCCGCACCGAGCGGCCCGCGCTGGTTTTTCTCGCCTACCCGAACAATCCGACGGGCGTGCTGTACGACGAGGAGCAGGTCGTACAGATCATCCGCGCAGCGCCAGGCCTCGTCGTACTGGACGAGGCTTATCACGTCTACGCGCGCCGGTCGTTCCTGCCGAGAATCGGCGAATTCGAGAACCTCGCGGTGATGCGAACCGTGTCGAAAATGAGCCTGGCTGGCCTTCGCCTCGGGTATCTCGCCGCTCGCCCCGAGTGGACCGTGCAGTTCAACAAGGTGCGCCAGGTCTACAACGTGAACGTGCTGACCCAGGCCGCGGCCGAATTTGCGCTCGAGCACCTCGATGTGCTCGAAGAGCAGGCCGAGCGCGTGCTGGCCGAGCGGCCGGGAGTCGGAGCGGCGCTCGCGACGCTCCCCGGCACGCACGTGTTTGCGTCGCACGCGAATTTTTTCCTGGTGCGCGTTCCGGATGCAGACCAGGCGTACCAGCGCCTGCGCGCCCAGGGCGTGCTCGTGCGCAACTTCAACGGCGCGCACCCGATGCTGGCCAATTGCCTGCGCATCACGGTCGGCACGCCGGAGGAAAACCGTATACTGATCACCGCGATGCGAGAGGCACTGACGTGAGGACGGCGGAAGTCGAGCGCAAGACCAAGGAGACGCAGATCCGCGTGCGCGTGGACCTGGATGGGACGGGGCGCGCGCGCCTCGCGAGCGGCGTTCCGTTTCTCGACCACATGCTCGATCAGGTCGCGCGCCACGGGATGATCGACCTCGACATCGAGGCAAAGGGCGACCTCGAGATCGACGCGCACCACACCGTCGAGGATATCGGCATTACGCTCGGGCAAGCGTTTACGCGGGCGATCGGCGACAAGGCCGGCGTGCGGCGTTTCGGGCATGCTTATGTGCCGCTCGACGAGGCGCTGTCGCGCGTCGTGATCGATTTCTCGGGCCGGCCGGGTCTCGAGTACCACGTCCCGTTCACGCGCGCGCTGATCGGCGAATTCGACGTCGACCTCGTGCACGAATTCTTCCAGGGGTTCGTCAATCACGCTCAGGTCACGTTGCACGTCGACAACCTGCGCGGCGACAACGCGCATCACCAGTGCGAGACGGTGTTCAAGGCGTTCGCGCGCGCGCTGCGCATGGCGTGCGAGCGCGATCTGCGGACGCAGGGCACCGTGCCGTCCACGAAGGGGTCGCTGTAGAAGCTGCGGTAGTGGCATGAAAATCGCGGTTGTCGACTACGGCATGGGCAACGTGCATTCGGTGTCGAAGGCACTGCAGCATGTCGCGCCCGCGGCGCAGGTTGTCATTACGGCCGATCCCGACGCGATCCGCGCCGCCGATCGGGTCGTCGTGCCGGGACAAGGCGCGTTGCCGGACTGCATTCGCGAACTCGAGGCGAGCGGCGCAAGGGAAGCCGTGCTCGAGGCGGCGCGCGCCAAGCCTTTCCTCGGTACCTGCGTCGGGATCCAGATGCTGTTCGAGCGCGGCGAGGAGGGCAACGCGTCGGGTCTGGGCATACTCGCAGGCAACGTGCCGCGCTTTCCGGCCGCGCGCATGCAGGGGCTCAAGGTTCCGCACATGGGCTGGAACCAGGTCATCCAGACGCGGCGCCATGCGTTATGGCAGGGAATACCCGATGGGGCGCGCTTCTACTTTGTGCACAGCTTTTTTCCCGCGCCGCTCGATCCGTCGCTCACCGCGGGCAGTTGCGTCTACGGCGTGGCCTTTACCTGTGCGGTGGCCCGGGATAACATCTTCGCCGTGCAGTTCCACCCGGAAAAGAGCCAGTCCGCCGGATTGCAACTTCTTTCCAACTTCATCGACTGGCGGCCCTGACTCGAATACGCATCGCCGGCCTTTGAGACAGATCCCCGTCTCGGGCGTTTCCCATGCTGATCATCCCTGCAATTGACTTGAAGGACGGTCGCTGCGTGCGGCTGCAGCAGGGTCGCATGGACACCGCGACTGTGTTTTCCGAGGATCCGGTGGCGATGGCGCGCCACTGGTCGGAGCAAGGCGCGCGGCGACTGCATATCGTCGACCTGAATGGCGCCATTGCCGGCCGGCCGAAGAACGAGAAAGTGATCCGCGAAGTCATTCGCGCGGTCGGCGAAACCACGCCGATCGAGATCGGCGGCGGCATCCGCGATCTCGATACGATCGAGAGCTATCTCGATGCCGGTGTCGGCTACGTGATCATCGGGACCGCTGCGGTCAAGAATCCGGGCTTGCTGCACGACGCGTGCTACGCCTTTCCGGGCCACATCATCGTCGGCCTCGACGCCAAGGACGGCAAGGTCGCGGTCGAAGGCTGGTCGAAGATGACCGGGCATGACGTGGTCGACCTGGCGAAGAAGTTCGAGGACTACGGCGTCGAGGCGCTCGTCTACACGGACATCGGCCGGGACGGCATGATGACGGGCGTCAACATGGAAGCGACGCTCAAGCTGGCGCGCGCAATCAAGATTCCGATCATCGCAAGCGGCGGACTGAACGGCGTCGAGGACGTGCAGCAGATCTGCTCGATCCTGGTGCCGGAAGGCGTCGTCGGCGCGATCGCCGGCCGGGCGCTCTACGAAGGAAAGCTCGATTTCAAGCAAGCCCAGGCGGCCGCCGACAAGGCGGTCGGCGCTACCTAGCGATGGGCCTCGCGAAGCGCGTGATTCCGTGCCTCGACGTCACCGCCGGCCGCGTGGTCAAGGGCGTGAACTTCGTCGATCTGCGCGATGCCGGCGATCCGGTCGAGATCGCGGCGCGTTACGACCGCGAGGGCGCCGACGAGCTCACCTTTCTCGACATCACGGCGAGCTCGGACGACCGCGACATCCTGCTGGAGGTGATTGAACGCGTCGCCGAACAGGTTTTCATCCCGCTGACGGTCGGCGGCGGAGTGAGGCGTGTCGAAGACATTCGCCGCCTGCTGCATGCGGGCGCGGACAAGGTTTCGGTGAACACGGCCGCGGTGCAGGACCCCGACCTGGTGCGCAGAATGGCGGACAAGGTCGGCAATCAGTGCATTGTGGTTGCGATCGATGCGAAACGCAGCGCCGACGGCGCGTCATGGGAGGTCTATACGCACGGCGGGCGCAAGGCGACCGGCCTCGACGCCGTTCAATGGGCGCGCCGGATGACCGAAGCGGGAGCGGGCGAGATTCTGCTGACCAGCATGGATCGCGACGGCACGAAGGATGGGTTCGACCTCGGGCTCACGCGCGCGGTGGCCGATGCGGTCAGCGTGCCCGTGATCGCGTCGGGCGGAGTCGGCTCGAAGGACCACCTCGCGCAAGGCATCCTGGAAGGCCACGCCGATGCCGTGCTCGCGGCGAGCGTGTTTCATTTCGGCGAGTTCACGGTCCGCGAAGCAAAGCAGCACATGCAGTCGCGCGGGATCGAGGTGCGGCTGTGAGCGCATGGCTCGACGAGGTGCGCTGGGACGACGAGGGCCTCGTTCCGGCGATTGCTCAGGATGCAACGAGCGGCCGGGTCCTGACGCTCGCCTGGATGAACCGCGAATCCCTGGCCGAAACCGCGCAGCGCGGCGAGGCGGTGTACTGGTCGCGCTCGCGCCGGCGCTTGTGGCGCAAGGGCGAGGAGTCGGGGCATGTCCAGCGGGTCGTCGAAATGCGCATGGACTGCGACTCGGACGCCATCCTGCTGCGTGTCGAGCAGGCAGGCGGAATCGCGTGCCACACCGGCCGCGAGCGTTGCTTCTTTCTCAAGCTTGAGCAGGGAAAATGGGTCGCGACCGATCCGGTGCTGCGCGACCCTGCGCTGATCTACGGACGAAAATGAAGACTGGCCTGTACGAGACGCTGGAGCGGATTGCTGCCGTGATCAACGAGCGCAAGGGAGGTGATCCGGACAAGTCGTATGTCGCGCGCCTGCTTGCCGAGAGCGAGGACGCGGTATTGAGAAAGGTAGGAGAGGAAGCGCTCGAAGTCGTCCTGGCCGCCAAGTCGGGTGAACGCCTCGAGCTTGTGCGCGAAACCGCCGACCTTTGGTTCCATTGCCTGATCCTGCTTGCACGGAAGGGTCTTGGCCCTGCGGACGTTCTCGCCGAACTCCACCGGCGCGAAGGGATATCGGGAATCGACGAGAAGGCCGCTCGCCGTCGAGCAGAAAAAGAGCGCGGCGGCAAGTGAGCGATCCCAACTGCATCTTCTGCAAGATCGCCCGCGGCGAGATTCCGTCGAAAAAGGCCTATGAAGACGAGGACATTTTCGCTTTCCACGACATCCGTCCCCAGGCGCCGGTCCATCTCCTGGTGATTCCGAAGGAGCATGTCGCGACGATGTACGACGCCGGGATGGCGCAGCATCGCCCGCTCGGCAAGATGCTCGTGATGGCAGGCGAGCTCGCCCGAAAGGAGGGCGCCGCGGACGGCTTCCGGATCATCCTGAACACCGGCAGGGTCGGACATCAGGAGGTGTATCATGTACATATGCACATCCTCGGCGGACCGGAGCCATTGGGCCCGATGTTGTCGCGGAAAAGATAGCTGGAAACAGGAGGCTCTATGGGTTCGTTCAGCATCTGGCACTGGCTGATCGTCCTGGTGATCGTCATGCTGATCTTCGGCACGAAGAAGCTGCGCAACATCGGTGCGGATCTCGGCGGTGCGGTGCGCGGGTTCAAGGACGGCATGCGCGAAGGCGGCGAGAAAGCCGCCGAGCAAGGCGCGGCGCCGCAGATCAGCGGCAAGACGGTCGAGGGCGAGGTCAAGGGCAAAAGCGAGACACGGGCCTGAAGCGGTAGCGCGTTTCGCTGAACGGGCGCCTGCGGGCGCCCTTTGCGTCTCTGGAGTGGCATGTTCGACATCGGTTTTTCCGAGCTGCTGGTGATCGGCGTGGTCGCGTTGATCGTGATCGGGCCGGAACGGCTGCCGCGCGTGGCGCGCACGATTGGCCACCTGATGGGCCGCATGCAGCGCTACGTGGCCGACGTCAAGGCCGACATCGACCGCGAGGTCGAGCTCGAGGAGCTGCGCAAGATGCGCGATTCGTTGCAGCAGGCGGCGACGACCATCGAGAGCTCGGTGCAGTCGGAGCTCACCAAGGCTGAGACGGAGCTGAACCAGGCGGCGCAAACGGCCGCCGGCGTGGAAGAAAAGAAGGAGATTCCCGCGCCTGAGGTGAGCGCCCAGGTTTCGCCGGCGCATGATGCCGCACCGGCGATCGTAGAAAAAACAAAATGAGCACGCAGGACACGTTCATTTCCCACTTGGTCGAATTGCGCGACCGGCTGCTGCGCGCGATCGGCGCCGTCCTGGTGTTGTTCGTCGTGCTGTTTCTGTACCCCGGAGCAGGTCCGATCTATGATTTTCTCGCGCACCCGCTCATGTCGGCGCTGCCCGAGGGCTCGAAGATGATCGCGACCGGGGTCATCACGCCCTTCATGGTGCCGATGAAGGTCACCGCGCTGGTCGCGTTCATGATCGCGCTGCCGTACGTGCTCTACCAGGCCTGGGCGTTCGTCGCGCCCGGGTTGTACGAGCACGAGAAGAAGCTCGCGCTGCCGATGATCGTCGCCGGGTCCGTGCTTTTCCTGATCGGCGTCGCGTTCTGCTACTACTTCGTCTTCGGCACGGTGTTCCGCTTCATCAACGATTTCGCGCCCAAGTCGATCACTCCGGCGCCGGACATCGAGGCGTACTTCAGCTTCGTGATCACGATGTTTCTCGCGTTCGGGGTCACGTTCGAGATCCCGATCGTGCTGATCATCCTGGTGCGCGCGGGAGTAGTCTCGGTCGAGAAGCTGCGCGAGGCGCGGCCCTACTTCATTGTCGGCGCGTTCGTCGTCGCGGCGATCGTCACGCCGCCGGACGTGCTCTCGCAGCTGCTGCTCGCCGTGCCGATGTGCCTGCTCTACGAAGCGGGGCTGTTTTTCGCACGCTTCGTCAAGAAGCGGGAAAAGCGGGGAGAAGGGGCGTCGGACTACAAGCCGCTCAACGAAAACGAGATGGAGCGGGAACTGGATCGCGCAGATCGTTGACAAAAAAGGGGGTATCGAGAGGCAGGGGGTGTAGAGGAGCTGTGACATGTCGGCCAGAACCATCTGTATCGCCAGTGCCAAGGGCGGATCGGGAAAGACAAGCCTGACCGCAACGTTTGGAACTTTCCTTTCACAACTGGGGCAAAAAGTACTGCTCGTCGATGCGGACTTTGCGACCTGCGGCTTGACGTTGCTGTACCTCAAGGAAGTCCGCGCCAGGGCCAGCGCTGTTCATTCGATGTCCCGGCCGCCCGTGGGCTTGTGCGAGGCAATCGCCGAGCCCCTGGCATGTGATGAGGTCGAGCTTGGCGAAGGCCTTTCCCTGATCCCTTCAAGTTATCGGTTGCCGACGGCGGGCGTGCAGTCCAGCGAAATAACCCGGCAGCGGCTATCGAGCCTCCTGCAGGCCATGCGACACCGGTTTGACTTCATCCTGATCGATGCCCAGACGGGCGCCGCCGAGATGGCGCAGATTGCCATGAGCCGGAAAGTCGCCGACGAGGCGGTCATAGTGAGTGAAAGTGATCGGATGTCCGCGGCGGCAGTCGAGAGGCTAAGAGCGCAGCTGCGCGAAGACTTGACCCGCGACCGGGCCTGGATCCTGCTCAACAAGGTGCCTCCCGAGCTCGCGAAATCGCCCGTGGATTTTCTCGACGACGCAAAGTATCTGGGCCCGATTCCGTGGGAGACGGAGGTTGCGCGGACTCACGCCAGGCGCAGGCTGGCGCTGGACACGGAAACCGGAAACGATTACGCGCTTTCGATCCTGCGGACGCTCAAGGATCTGTGCGGCGAAAGCATCGAGCGGCATTTTGACGCATGGGTGCAGTCCTACACTGCGGTGGTTCGGCAGCCGCTGGAGGAGCAGTATGTCGACGCGGAGAAGGAAGTGGCATTGCTCCTTTCGCACAAGTCTCGAACGAAGCGCCGCGCGCAAGTCTCCAGGTGGTTCGGAACGCTCGTCGCCGTGGCGGGACTGATCGCTTCTGCATGGATCCT
>Ga0209382_10010118_pt1 | contig 11785 bp, 12 predicted proteins | sample SoiMetdeltSBSDD5_FD_187599 | JGI IMG/M metagenome (GOLD analysis project Ga0209382, IMG submission 187599) | Bulk soil microbial communities from a Populus tree surrounding site in Tennessee, USA - Soil MetaG P. deltoides SBSDD5 (SPAdes) (version 2) | ecosystem: Environmental > Terrestrial >...
GAGCGCGGCGACGTCGAAACCTTCCGGCGCGCCCTCCATCAGCACATGCCACGATTGTCCGACGAGCAGCCAGGCGCCGCGCAGGATCAAGAGGGCGACCAGCACCGAAAGGATCGGATCGATCGGCGTCCAGCCGGTGAGCAGGATGACACAAGCCGCAATGATTGCCGCCGCCGAGCCGAGAAGGTCGCCCAGCACATGCAGCAATGCGCCCCTGATGTTGAGATTGTCGCGGCTGCCGCCATGCAGGATGAGATAGGCAGCGATGTTGACGGCGAGGCCGAGGGAGGCGACCAGCAGCATTGGTCCGCCCAGCACCTCGATGGGGTTGCGCAGGCGGGCGATCGCCTCGGTGATGATCCAGATGGCGACCACGAACAGCGCCGCGCCATTGATCAGGGCGGCCAGCACCTGGAAGCGGGCATGGCCGTAGGAGCGGGCCGGTGTTGCCGGGCGTCGGCTGACCCGGAAGGCGTGCCAGGCGAGACCCAGCGCCGCCGCATCGGTGAGCATGTGGCCGGCATCGGCCAGAAGAGCCAGCGAGCCGGAAAGGACGCCGCCGACCACCTCCGCCACCATGAAGCCGACGGTCAGCACCAGCGCCACCAGAACGCGGCGTTCGTTGCCATGCTCGTGACCGTGCTGTGCGTGATCCGTCATCGGTCGTATTCTGCCGCGGCAGTGGGGAAACTCACAGCCCGGGATCTGCGTAGCTCGTATGGATGCATCCAACGATGTTTAACGGAAGGACACTCCGATGACCATGAGGATCGCACTCGCCGCGCTCTGCGCCGTGGTGCTTGCAACCGCGGTGACGCCGGCATCCGCCAATCTCAGATTCGAGCGACCGGACAGGTGGCAATGCGCCTTTGGCTCCGGGTCGGTCTGGCACTATGGCGACACCGTCCAGTGGAAGCCTGAAGCGCGATCGACGGCGCTCAGATCCTGCCGGGCCCGGTCTGCGACCTGCCAGTTTCTCGGCTGCTTTCGCCGTCGTTAGATCGACGGTGGCGGCCAAAGCGACGGCCGGCAACGCCGGCTGTCGTCATTTCCGGCTGCCAGAGTTCCTCGTTGTGATGTTGCGCCGGGCCACGTAGATTTCGGCGGCAACCGGACCTCGCGGGGAGCACTCGTTTGATGATAAATGGCGTTCGTAACGGCATCCTTCTGCTGATCAGCTTGGCCTGCATGGCTGGCATCGGCGTCAGGGTAGGCAAGGCCGACCCGCTGCTCGACGAAATCGTCGATTTTGCCGGTCAGATCTTTTTCATCGAAACCAAGGTGCCGGGACTGGTGATCGGGGCCGTGCGCAATGGCGAGGTGTCGGTGCGTGGCTTCGGCGAACGCGCCGGCCCGGGGAGTGCACCGCCAGACGGCGAGACATTGCTGCGGATCGGCTCGGTGACCAAGGCCTTCACCGGCGAGGTGCTGGCGCATATGACGGCGGCGGGGACGGTGCAGCTCACCGACCCGCTGGTGAAGCTCGCTCCCGATTTCACCGGAGCGTCCGATCCCGATGTCCAGCGGATCCGGCTTCTCGATCTAGCGACCCATGCCGGCGGGCTGCCGCGCGAGCTGCCGCATGAGCCCGGAAGCGACGCCGATCCCTTCGCGCCGATCACCCGCGACGGCTTCGCGGCCTGGCTCAAGAAGGAGAGACTGATGTTCGCGCCCGGCCACTCGGTGCTCTACTCCAATTTCGGGTTCGATCTCCTCGCCATCGCGCTCTCAGAGGCGGCAAAGCGGCCTTATCCCGATCTTCTCAGGGACACGATCACCGGTCCGCTGGCGATGAAGGACACCGGCTTCACGCTCACCGACGAGCAAAAGGGACGGCTGATGCGTGGGCACGGGTTCGACGGAGCGCTCATGCCGATCGTGCCCACGGGCTCGACGATCGTCGGCTCGGGCGGGCTTTATTCGACGCCGAACGACCTGCTGCGTTGGATGAGATGGCATCTCGACCGATTTGGAGCCGACGGCGCCGAGGCACGGGTGCTCGATCATGCTCTCTATGTGATGCGCGACGGTCTCGAGGTCGCTTCGGGGATGGACGAGTCGGGTCACATGGACGGGCTCGGGCTCGCCTGGATCGGCATGATGGCGGAGAAGGACACGCCGTTCGTTCTCCAAAAGTCGGGCGGGCTTCAGGGCACTTTCAGCTATGTCGCCTTTGCCCCGACCCGCGGCGTGGCGGTGTTCATCGCCATCAACAAATTCGATTTTGCCGCGGGGCTGCAGATGGGAAAATTCGCCAATGAGCTTCTGGCGAGCCTGTCGCGGCATTGAGGAGCGCCGTTCAGCGCTCGATGGTGACCCTGCCCATCTCAGCCGAGCCGAAGAGCCTGCCGGATGACTGCGAGTAGAGCTTGAGGCAGGACAAGCGCTTGTCGTCTGAAGAGACCGCACATTCGACCGCCAGCACCAGCCCCTGGCGGTCCTTCTGGTCCATGGTCATCCACAGCTTGTCGGCCACGCCGATCTCCATGCATCGCGGTGACCGCTTGAACTGGAGGGGGCTGAGCTGCTTCGAATCGAGCAGGGCCTGCACGCTGCCGAGTGGGCAGGTTGTCGACAAGACATTCGACATGGGAGGTCTGGAACTTTCGGTATTCGCCTTGGGATCGCGGGTAAAGGGCGCAACTGCGATAAGCGTGATGAGGAAAAGCAGGAGGACTATGCATCCTTTCAGCAGTGCATCCATCGTTGACCTGCCAGAACCGTTGCCCCAGTAGTGTAACCGATGGCGACGCAATGATTAATAGCAGTTGAACATGGCATTCAGGAGGTATTCTGCCGATCGTCGCCAAGTTTATATCGACAAAAAGGGATGTTCGATGCTTCGGATAATCACATTGGCGATTTTGGGTGCGCTGTCCGGCGGGCTGGCGACGGCTGGCCAAGCCCGCGATTTCAAGGATTACCCGGAGAATTGGGTCTGCGCCTACGGATATAATGCCGGCGGCCGAATGGTCTGGGTCTATGGCGATACGGTTCAGTGGAAGCCCGATGCGATTTCCTCGGCGCAACGTGCCTGCCGCGCCAGATCGGGAAAGTGCGTCTCGCTGGGCTGCTTCCGACGGTTGTGACGTCGGTTTCTCAGCGCAGCGCTTCGCGGTAGCGCTTCAATCCCTCGCCCAAGGACATTTGTGGCCGGTAGCCGAGATCCCGGTCGGCGTTCCCGAGCGCGAAGCCTGCCGGTCCGATATCGGTGCTGTTCGGGCCGGTGAAGGTCATGCGGATTTCGGGTGCCAGGCGGCGCAAGATGGCAACGAGCTGCTGCATCGGGAGGCCCCGGCCGGCCGAGATGTTGTAAACGGGCCGCGGCGGGGCGCTTGACCGGGACGCCGCGATGAGGCCGGCGACCACGTCGTCGATATGGACGTAGTGCGTCATCTCGGTTGGAGAGACCGCGATCTCGACGTTGCGGCCGTCCAGTGTGGCTCGCACCAACTCCTCCAGCGTTGTCGGTGTCCGGCGGCCGGGGCCATAGACCCAGGCGAGACGCAGTGCCACCGCGGCGATCCCATGCTCGCGCCCATAGCCGACCATCGCCTGCTCGGCAGCGAGCTTGCTCGCACCATAGAACGATTGAGGATCGGGCGGCGTATCCTCGTCGATCATCGCACCGTTCATCGCCCCATAGACCGAGCAGGAGGAGCAGAGGACGAACCGCCCCATCCCCTGTCGCCGCACGGCTTCGAGCAGATGCGCTGTGCCCAGGACATTGATGCGCCAGATCTCGAGTGGTCGGTCGGCCATCACCATCGGTCCGGAGACGGCGCCGCAATGGACGATCGTGTCAAACCGATCGCGGTCGAACAGCCGATCGACCTGCTGCGCATCGGTGATGTCGCAGGCTCGAAAGCCGGCCGCATCCGTCGCATCGCCGCCGCGGTCGCTGGCCGTCACGGTCTCGCCCTGCCGCGCCAGAGCTCCGACCAGCGCGGCGCCGATGAAGCCACGCGCGCCGGTGACCAGGACGCGCCCGAGGTCACGTTGCGAAGCTCCGGATCTTGAAGATGGCGCGCTGTCCGTCATCGGCAGGTCGGCAGCTTGTAACAAATGTTAGAGGCGTGATACTAGTGCTTCTCTTTATAACATCAAGACGCGCCCGGCATGCGAGGCGCGCGGATGACAGGGAGAGCCAAGGTGGCTGGCCGCGAGGCGCTGCTCGAGGTCGTCGGGCTTAGGAAGAATTTCGGTGGTGTGCGGGCGCTGGCGAATCTCGACCTGACGATTGCCGGGGGCGAGCTCGTCGGACTGATCGGCCCGAACGGCTCGGGCAAGACGACGGCTTTCAATCTGTTGACCGGCGTGCTGAAGCCGAGCGGCGGCCGCATCGTCTTTCGCGGCGAGGAGGTCGCCGGAAATCGCCCCGAGCAGAATGCGCGCCTCGGCATGGCACGGACATTCCAGAACATCCGCCTATTCCGCGATCTGCCGGTCATCGACAATGTGGCGGTCGGTGTGCATATGCGGCATGGCGCGGGGTTCTGGCCGACGATCCTGCATTTTCCGGCGGCGCTCCGCTCGGAGGCCGCGATCCGCGACCGGACGCTGGCGGTACTGGAGATCCTCGATCTTAGGGCGCGCTCGGATGATCTCGTAGCAAGCCTTCCCTATGGCGACCAGCGCAAGGTCGAGTTCGCCCGGGCGCTCGCGACGGAGCCGTCACTGCTGCTGCTCGACGAGCCCTCGGCCGGCATGAACCCGCAGGAGACGGCGGAGCTCGGCGCAACCATCGCGCGGCTCCACCATGCGCTCGGCCTCACCATCATTCTGGTCGAGCACGACATGAAGATGATCATGACCCACTGTCAGCGCATCCTGGTCATGCACCAGGGCCGCATCCTGGCGGAGGGCTCGCCCGAGCAGATCCAGCAGGATCCGCGCGTCATCGAAGCCTATCTCGGCCGCCGCCGCGAGGGTGCCCATGCTGTGGCTTGAGGACGTTCATGTCCGCCGCGGCGGCACCCATGCGCTCCGTGGCATCGATCTCGAGGTGCGCCGCGGCGAGATCGTGGCGCTGATCGGTGCCAACGGGGCCGGCAAGACGACGACCCTGTGGGCGATCTCCGGCCTGCTGCGCTGCCAGCAGGGGCGGATCGCCTTCGCGCCGGACACGCAGCGCCTCGACATCTCGCGGATGCGGGCCGAGCGGATTGTCGCGGCCGGCATCTCCCATTGCCCGGAAGGCCGACAGATCTTCGGCAATCTATCGGTCTCGGAGAACCTGATGGTCGGGGCCTATCTGCGCGGCGATCGCGACGGCATCGAGCAGGACCTTGCGGCCGTTCACGGGCTCTTCCCGATCCTCGCGACGCGCGCCGGGTTGCCCGGCAACCGGCTGTCCGGCGGCGAGCAGATGATGCTGGCGATCGGCCGCGCCCTGATGAGCCGGCCCAAGCTCCTGCTGCTCGACGAGCCGTCGCTCGGCCTGGCGCCGCAGCTGGTCGAGCAGATCTTCGATATTCTGCAGCGCATCCGCAACGAGGGGACGGCGGTGCTGCTGGTCGAGCAGAATGCCGCCATGGCGCTCGACCTCGCCGATCGCGCCTATGTGCTGGAGACCGGCCTCATCAAGCTTGCGGGCGACGGCAAGGCGCTGGCGCAGAATGTCGAGGTCAGGCGTGCTTACCTGGGAGTGGGGCCATGACCAGCGCCTATATCCTGGAGCAGATCGCCAACGGGATCATCCTCGGCAGCATGTATGCGCTGATCGCCATCGGCTTCTCGCTGATCTACGGCATCGTGCGGCTCATCAACTTCGCCCATGGCGACATCGTCACCATCGGGGCTTTCGCGATGCTGGCGAGCGTCGTTGTCCTCAACGCACCTTTTGCGCTGGCGGTGATCTTCGTGCTGATCGTCGGTGCCGGCGTCGGCATGCTGATCGAGCGCATCGCCTTCCGGCCGATGCGCGGGGCGCCACAGGTGACCGGCTTCATCGCCTCGCTGGCGGTGGCGATCGTCATCGAGAATCTCGGCATCATGACGCTCACCGCGCAACCGCGGAACTTCATCGTGCCGACCTGGCTCAGCACCTTCGTCCCGCTCGGGCCGCTGCAGGTCCGCGCCATCGATCTGACGATCGTCGTGCTGGCAATCCTGCTGATGGCGACGCTGGCGCTGTTCGTGCGCTTCACCAAGGTCGGCATGGCGATGCGGGCGACGGCCGAGAACTACAATGTCGCGCGGCTGATGGGCATCAATATCGACCGTATGATCATGCTGGCCTTTGCGATCGGCAGCGCGCTCGCCGCCGCCGCCGGCCTGATGTGGGGCAGCAAATACAGCCAGATCAGCCCGCTGATGGGACTGATTCCCGGATTGAAGGCGTTCGTCGCGGCGGTCATCGGCGGCGTCGGGTCGATCAGCGGCGCCATGCTTGGCGGCTATGTGCTGGGGCTGGCGGAAGTGCTGTTCGTCGGGCTGTTGCCGCCGGAATATTCCGGCTACCGCAATGTCTTCGTGTTCGCCACCCTGATCGTGATCCTGCTGGTCATGCCGAATGGCCTGCTCGGCCGCAGCACCGAGGAGCGGGCGTGATGGAGCGGCATTCGGGATGGCTCGCCGCGCTGGGCGCCGCCCTCCTCGGCGCGGTGCTCGTCTACGCCGCCACTGCGACGCTCGATCCCTATCTCCTGTCGATCATCGCCTTCGTCGGCATCAATATCATTCTCGCGGTCAGCCTCAACATCACCAACGGGTTCACCGGCCTGTTCTCGCTCGGCCACCCGGCCTTCATGACGGTCGGCGGCTATGTCACCGCGATCCTGACGCTGCTGCCGGCGCGCAAGACCCGTCTCCTGCCGGATCTGCCCGCCGCGCTTTCGCACATGCAATGGCCGTTTCTGCCGGCGCTGATTGCCGGCGGCCTCATCGCGACGCTCGTCGCGGTCATCGTCGGCTTTCCGGTGCTGCGTCTGCGCGGGCACTATCTGGCGGTGGCGACGCTCGGGCTGATCTTCATCATTCAGGGGCTCGCCACCAATCTCGACGGCTATACGCGCGGGGCGCTCGGCCTCAACGGCCTGCCGGAGCTCACCAATCTGTGGTGGGTCTATGGCTGGGTGCTGGTGACGCTCTATGTCTGCTGGACGCTCAAACATTCCTCGCTGGGGCGCACCATGCTGGCGATCCGCGAGAACGAGCTGGCTGCTGCCTGCCTTGGCGTGAAGATCACCCGGACGCGGATTCTGTCCTTCGCGCTCGGCGCCTTCTTTGCAGGCGTCGCGGGTGGCCTTTGGGCTCATCTCGTCACGCTGGTGACGCCGACCTCCTTCACATTCCTGCTGGCATTCCAGCTCGTCGTCATGGTGGTGCTGGGCGGCAGCGGCAGCATCACCGGGGCAGTGCTCGCCGCAGCGGTGCTGACGATCGCGACCGAGGCGCTGCACCCGGTCGAGGAGGCGGTCGGTCTCTACGGCTTGAGCCAGATGCTGCTCGCAGTCGCGGTGCTCATGGTTCTCATCTTTCGGCCGAAAGGCCTCTTCGGAATGGCCGAGCCCGATCTCCTTGGCTGGATCGGGAAATTGCACGGCCGCCAACCGACCCGTTCCGGGTCCAAATGCCATAGGGAGGTGTGATTATGAAGTCGATGCTATCGAGAGTGATGACGGTCGCTGCCGTTATCGGCCTGGTCGCAGCCGCGTCCCATGCCAGGGCGGCTGATCCGATCAAGATCGTGGCGCTCTACAATCTCAGCGCCGGCGGCCTTGCCTCGATCGACGGACCGTCGCTCAACGGCGCCAAGCTGATGGCCAAGCAGATCAACGATGCCGGCGGGCTGGTCGGCGGGCGGATGATCGAGCTGACCGCCATCGATACCAAGAACGACCAGAAGGAGGCGGCAACCGGTGCCAAGCGCGCCGTGTCGATGGAGGGCGTCGTCGCCGGCATCGGCCATAGCGACACGACATTCGCGTTGGCCTCGGCGCCGCTGTTCCAGGCGCAAGGAATTCCATTCGTGACATCCGGCGCCACCTCGCCAGACCTGCCGGACATGGTCGGCAACCAGATGTTCCTCGCCTGCTTCGCCGACGATGTCCAGGCGCATGCGATGGCCGAATACGCCTATAACACGCTCGGCGTGAAGAACATCGTCATGTGGACCGACAATGCCATGGACTACACCAAGGGCCTGTCGAAATACTTCCAGGACCGCTTCACCCAGCTCGGCGGCAAGGTGCTGCTCAGCGACGTCTATATGACCGAGGACAAGGACTTCTCGGCACTGGTGTCGCGGCTCAAGGCCAACCCCGATGCGCAGGCGCTGTTTGCCTCCTCGGGACCCGATACCGCCGGCATCATCATCAAGCAAGTCCGCGAAGCCGGAATCAAGCTGCCGATCCTCGGTGGCGATGGCTATGACACCGAGCTCATCTCGACGGTGCCGGGTCCGGATCTGTCGGACAATGTCTATTTCACCACGCATGCCTATGCCGGCCTCGACACCGGCACGGCCAACGCATTCCGCGAGGCCTATCAGAAGGCCTATGGCAACCCGCCGGAGAACGCCTTCGCGGCGCTCGGCTATGATGCCATGGGGCTGGTCGCCGATGCGATCAAGCGGGCCGGCTCGACCGATCCGGCGGCGATCACCAAGGCGCTCAACGAGACCTCCGACTATCCGGCGGTCACCGGCAAGATCGCCTTCAAGGGCGGCAGTCGGATACCGAGCAAGCCGGTCGCCATCATGTATGACGACCATGGCAAGGTGAATCTGAAGGCCACGGTGACACCGGAAGGCTGACCGAAAAGCGACGATGCCGCGGGCGGGCATGAGGCCTGCCTGCGGCGAAGGCGGAGTGATGATCCCTCGACCTGGACAAAGTGATGTCATGAGCCGATTGCTGGGCCCCGACGATCCCGAGCCGGTGATCCTGCAAAATCCTGCGGGCACCTCGCCGCTCGTCTTTCTCTCCGATCATGCCGGACTGGCGATCCCGCGGCGTCTCGAAAGACTGGGCTTGAGCGAGGCCGAGCTCAACCGGCATATCGGCTGGGACATCGGCATTCTCGGCGTGACCTCGCGGCTCGCCGACCTCATGGGTGCCGCCTATGTCTACCAGCCCTATTCGCGCCTGGTGATCGATTGCAACCGGCAGATCGGCTCGTCGCAGTCGATCATGGTGCGAAGCGACGGCACCGATGTTCCGGGAAATCGCGGATTGACCGAGGCCGACAAAGTCGCGCGCGAGGTCGAGATCATGCGACCATATCATGACGCGATCGACCGGTTGTTGGAGCGGCGTCAGGCCGCAAACATGCCGACGGCGATCATCTGCATGCACAGCTGCACGCCGCGCCTTGCCGCCGATAGGAAACTTCGACCGTGGCATATCGGCGTCATCGCTCATCACGACTGGCGGATCGGCGAGCCATTGCTGGCGCTGCTCGCCGAGGAGCCGGAACTCTGCGTCGGCCGCAACGAGCCCTACAACGTCGATATCGAGGTGGACTACACCGTCCCGGTTCACTGCGAGGGAAGGGGGCTGCCCTATGTCGAGATCGAGATCCGCCAGGATCTGATCGGCGGGAAGGCCGGCCAGCAGGAATGGGCGGAGCGCCTGGCGCGCATTCTTCCCCGCGTGGTCGATCGGTCGGGAGTTCTCGGCGCATGAGGCGTGGTGCATCGGCTTCGATCGAGCGTGACGAGACGCAGGACGGCGGCGCGGAGAGCCGGCCGATCGCGGATCGCGTGCGGCGCAGCCTGCACCGATACACTGCGGCGGAGCAACGTGTCGCCCGGGCGCTCCTCGACCACTATCCGGTGGCGGGGCTCGAAACGGTTGCACGCTTCGCCAAGCGTGCCGGCACCAGCGGCCCAACCATTCTGCGCTTCGTCCATCGTCTGGGCTTCGCCAGCTATGCCGGATTCCAGAATGCGTTGCGGAGCGAGGTGCAAAGCCAGCTTCAGAGTCCGCTGGCGCGCTATGCCGCACGGCCGAGCTGGGGCGATGGCAGCGATATCCACGAGCGGGTCGGACTGGCCATCTGCAGCAATATCGAGCGGGCGCTGCGCGGATTGCCGAGCAAGGACTATGCCGAGATCACGCGGCTGATCTGCGACCCCGACCGTGCCGTGTTCTGCCTCGGCGGTCGCTTCACCCAGATGCTCGCCACCTATTTCCATCGTTGCCTGCGCGAGCTCAGGCCCGGAGCGCGCCTCGTCGGCGAGGGCAGCGCCAGCTGGGCCGACTATCTGCTCGACGTCAGGCGCGGCGATGTGCTGGTGGTGCTCGATTTCCGGCGCTATCAGCGCGACGTGCTGGAGTTCGCCAGCGGTGCCGCGGCGCAGGGCGCAGCGATCATTCTCGTCACCGATATCTGGAACTCGCCGATCGCGGCGCTGGCCGGGCATGTGATCTCCTGTCCGGTCGAGGTCCCGACCGCGTTCGACAGCGCAGTCGGCGGCCTGGCGGTGGTCGAGGTGCTGATCGCCCTTGCCGTCGAGCGCCTCGGCGAAGGCGCCAAGCGGCGCATCGAGACGCTCGAGGCGCTGCGCAAGCCCTTCCATCTTGAAAGCGCACCATACGGTGCCAACAGAAAGACGGCCGGAAACGGCAAATCAAGGAGGCCCGGACGATGAATCGCGAACCGCTGACGATGTTCTGCTATGCAGACATCTCGGGGCAGCTGCGCGGCAAGGGGTTCCCCACCCGCTATCTGGAGAAGCGGCTGAAGAGCGGCGTCGGCTGGACCCCGACCAACATCATGTTCACGCCGCTCGGCCCGATCGCGCCGTCGCAATGGGGCCCCTTCGGCGATGTGCTGATGATGCCTGCCCGCGACGCCGAGGCCAATGTCGATTTCGGCGACGGGCAAGCGAAAGAGCACTTCTTCCTCTGCGATATTCTCGAGACTGACGGCACGCCATGGGATTGCTGCCCGCGTACGCTGCTGCGCAACGCGGCGGCCGATCTTCGCCGCGAGACCGGCATCGTGATGCGGGTCGCCTATGAGCACGAGTTCGTCTATTCCGGCGGCAATGGTCGCGAAGGCCACATGTATGCGCTCGATGCCGTGCGCCGCCATGGCAATTTCGGCGAGGTTTTCCTGTGGGCGCTCGACCAGTGCGGCGTCGAGGCCGACGGCTATCTCGCCGAGTTCGCGCATGACCAGTTCGAGGTGACCTTTCCACCCGAGGAGCCGCTCGTCGCCTGCAACAAGGCGATCATGGTGCGCGAGATGGCGCGGGCGACGGCGATGCGCTTCGGCCATACGGTGACATTCACGCCACGCGTTGCGACCACCGGCATCGGCAATGGGCTCCATATCCATATGAGCTTGTGGGACGAGGCCGGCAAGCCGCTGACCCACGATCCGAAGGGTCCCCATGGCGTCAGCGCGACCGCGGCCAAGTTCCTCGCCGGCATTCTCCAGCATATGCCGGCGCTCTGCGCCTTCACGGCGCCGACGCCGGTTTCCTATCTCCGCATGGTGCCGAACACCTGGAGCGCCGCCTGGTCCAATATCGGCTTTCGCGATCGCGAGGCGGGCATCCGCATCTGCCCGACCTTCGCCACATCGGAGCGCAGCGAGGCCGAGCAATTCAATTTCGAGTACCGAGCCGCCGACGCCACGGCCAATCCGTATATTCAGCTCGCGGTCCTGCTGCGGGCCGGTCTCGAGGGCTGTCGACGGAATCTCCCGCTCCCCGAGCCGACGCTCAATCAGGAGCCGGGCAGCCTCTCGGCAGCAGAGCGCAAGAAGCGCGGCATCGTGAGATTGCCGGCGAATCTGGGCGAAGCGCTGGCGGCGCTCGATGCCGACGAGA
>Ga0209382_10010120_pt1 | contig 11784 bp, 6 predicted proteins | sample SoiMetdeltSBSDD5_FD_187599 | JGI IMG/M metagenome (GOLD analysis project Ga0209382, IMG submission 187599) | Bulk soil microbial communities from a Populus tree surrounding site in Tennessee, USA - Soil MetaG P. deltoides SBSDD5 (SPAdes) (version 2) | ecosystem: Environmental > Terrestrial >...
ATTGAACACCCAGTTGATGGCGCGCTTGAACCCTAGCCGGCGCATCGCGCGTTTGACCTGCCAGCGCAGAAACCCGCGGTTGAAGGCGCGAACGCCGGGATTGCCGTAAGCGGGGATCGCCAGGGGGTTGAGCGTGAAGATGTTCGGCTCGACCTCCCGCAGCGGGCTTGCCGCCGCCGCCAGCTTCCAGAACGCCCTGCTCAAATCGGCCTTGGACGCGGTCGGCGCTCGGTAGCCGATGGAATTGACCCACAACACACGATTCTCGCGCGCCATCAACCGCATCAGATGCGTCTTCGACAGCGGATCGCCGCTCCAGTCATGGCTGAAACAGATCATGTCTCTGCCGCGTAAAGAGTCGGCTGTGGCGGTTATGGGGGCTTTCTTGATCGCTACGTTTCCAGTTGTCATTTCTTCATTCAACTCCAGCCACCGCAGCTACCGCAGTCACAGAGTGAAGGAGATGTTCAGTCTTCATCTTTGACCCACAACTCTTCTCTGCGGCTCTGTGGCTCTGTGGCCGTACATTTCGCCGTCGATGAATTGGCGCGCCCACATCTCGAAATTGACCAGCGACCAGAGCCGCTGGGAATTGTCTCGCGCGCCCGATTGATGTTCGGCGACCAGGTTGCGGACAAACGCCGGATCGAAGACGCCGCGCTCCCGACTTCGCGGACTGAGTGCGTAATCTTCAATCACCGAGCGATACGCCCCGCGAAACCACGCGCCGACCGGCGCCGGGAACCCCATCTTGGGCCGCGTCAGGATGGGTTCGGGCAGAACGCCTTTCATGCCCCGGCGCAGGACGTATTTGGTCGTCATGCGGCGCAGCTTCATCCGCTCCGGCAGCCGTGCGGTGAATTCGACCAGCCTGTGATCGAGGAACGGAACGCGGCTTTCAAGCGAAGCCGCCATGCTCATCTGGTCCTGCTTCATGAGCAATTCGTGCAAATAGGTCTTGGTGTCGGCGTAAAGCAACCGGTTGAGCGTCGTCGTCGCGTCGCTTTGCGCGAGGTACCGGCGCGCCGTCGCATATGGATCCAGCGCGCCGGCGCGCTCTTTGGCCTCGGGCGTCAACAGACTGAGTTGCTGATCGCGCGAAAAGACGGCGAAGTTGTCCAGGTACAAACTCTCGACGTCCGGCGTCCGCGACAGAAAGGTCCGCGACAGTCTGTGTCGCAGCGCAGAGCCGATCGGCAGACGGTCAATCGCGCCGCGCGCCGCGCGCCGCAGCGCTTCGGGCGCCCAGTCGTGATAGCGGGCGCCGAGCGAGAGGTTGTAGACAGTCTTCCAGTACCGGTAGTATCCCGCCATCAACTCGTCGCTGCCTTCGCCTGTCAACACGACCTTGACGTGGCGCGCGGCGAGTTCCGAAACGAAATAGAGCGGCACGCTGGCCAAGTGCGCCAACGGTTCGTCTTCGTGCCAGATCAGTCTCGGCATGGCGGCGAAGAAATCGTCCGGGGTGACGATCACTTCATAATGATCTGTGTCGAAGGCGCGCGAGACCATCCGCGCGTATTCCAACTCGTTCGCTTCGCGTTCGGCGAAGCCGACCGAAAAAGTCTTGATCGGCTCCCGCGTCATACCGCTCATCACCGCGGCGATGGCCGATGAATCGACGCCGCCCGACAGGAACACGCCGAGAGGAACGTCGGCCATCAAATGAGAGCGCACGGCCTCGCGGAACAACTCTGTCCACTGTTCAATCGCGCCACGGTCGCTGAGGGCGGGTTGGCCGTTCTGGGCGAAGCTCAGGTCCCAATACTTCCTGATCTCGATTTGGCCGTCCCGCCATGTCAGCGTGTGGCCGGGGAGCAGACGTTTGAAGTCACTGAAGAGCGTCTCCTCGCCCGAAGGGGAATGATTGGCCAGATAATCGGGGAGCGCCGCGTAATTGATTTCCGGCGCGACGGCGCGAGCCTCGATTAGCGACTTGATCTCCGACGCGAAATAGAGCGTGCCGTCGCCGTCCAGCGCGTAATAAAGCGGCTTGACGCCAAGCCGGTCGCGCGCCAGCAGAAGTTCGCGCCGCGCCGAATCCCAGACGGCGAAGGCGAACATCCCGCTCAGGCGTTCCACAGCGCGAGCGCCTTGCTCTTCGTAAAGGTGAATGATCGTCTCGGTGTCGCAAACGGTCCGGTACCGGTGCCCGCGCTCTTCCAGTCCGGGACGCAGATCGCGGTGGTTGTAGATTTCGCCGTTGAAAACGATCCAGACGCTATCGTCTTCATTCGCCATCGGCTGGCGCCCGCCGCCCAGATCCACAATGGACAAACGACGGTGTCCCAGCCCGACGCCGTCGCCCAGATACACTCCCGCGTCATCGGGCCCTCGATGCGCCAGAGTGTCGCGCATTGCGACAAGGCGCGATTCGCTGACGCGACGATTCAGATGTTTCGGAATGGCGATGCCGCAGATGCCGCACATAACTCAGTCGTCAATCAGGCTTAGGCGCCGCAGACACCTCAGACACAGTGCGAATCGGCGAGTAGATGTTCAGACTTCATACTCCCATAGCCCTTCTCTGTGGCTGCGGTGACTCTGTGGCGGTGTTGTTGTCCTGATAGTTTGTGGCTCGACCTGGCGATCAGCTCCTCGACAATGCGGTCGGCCGCATGGCCGTCCCACAGCTCCGGCGTTCGCCCCGCATACGAGACGCGGCCGGACAAAATTTTGCGGGCCGCGCAGATGATGCGCGCCGGATTACTTCCCACCAAACGATTGGAGCCTTGCTCTATTGTGATCGGGCGTTCGGTGTTATTGCGCAGCGTCAGGCACGGGACGCCGAGCGCCGTCGTCTCCTCCTGCAAGCCGCCGGAATCGGTCAGCGCCATCCGCGCGTTACTCCACAACTGCAGAAAATCCAGGTAACCGAGTGGGTCGATTACGCGGACGCCGACGGGCGCGACCATGTCGAATTCGCGCATCCGCGCTTGTGTGCGAGGGTGCGCGGGAAAGATGACCGGCAATTCGCGCGCGATAGCGCTAACCGCGAAGAGGATTCGGCCCAGCGATTCGGGGTCGTCAACGTTTGCGGGCCGGTGAAGCGTCAGCGCCGCAAACTCGCGCGGGCGCAGTTCCAATTCATCCAGGACGGTCGAATTCCGCGCCCGTTCGAGTTGTTGAAAGAGCGTATCGATCATCACGTTGCCGACGCGCACGATCCTTTCAGCCGGGATGCCTTCGCGCATCAGATTGGCGTCGGCGTCCGGGCTCGGCGTCAACAGCAAATCGGCGAGCTGGTCGGTCAGCAGGCGGTTGATCTCTTCCGGCATTGTGCGGTCAAAGCTGCGCAGCCCAGCTTCGACGTGAGCGATCCGTACATTGAGTTTGCTGGCCACCAGCGCGCAGGCGATCGTTGAATTGACGTCGCCGACCACGACAACCCAGTCGGGCTGTTGCGAGATCAGAACTTCCTCGAACAAAGGCATGATGCGCGCCATCTGTCGGGTGGGCGTCCCGGACCGCGTCTCCAGGGTGATGTCCGGCTCCGGCATGCGCAGGTCGCCGAAGAAGACGGAGGACATCGCCTCGTCGTAATGCTGCCCTGTGTGGACCAGCGTCTGCGAAACCTCGCTCGAGCGCCGGTTGATCGCCGCAATGATCGGCGCCATCTTCATAAAATTCGGACGCGCCCCGACGACGTTCAGGATCTTAACCATTGCCGTACCTCCCGTTTTTCTCTTCCATTTTTCATTTTCCATTTGAGATTTGGCATTTGTCATTTCCACCAACAATGCTTTCATAGATCTTCAGCCACGAGCCGCGCGCCGCCTCCCAGGTGTATTGCCGGCATGCGTCGCGGGCGCGATTGATCAAACCCGCCGCCATGCGCTGATCTTCCAGCAGCCTGACGACATTAGCGGCCAACGCTTCGTAGTCGCCGCAAGGAGATAGCAAGCCGGTTTCGCCCCCGGTCACAAGGATCGGGATACCGCCCGCGTCCGAGCTGACCACCGCCAACCCGCAAGCGAACGCCTCAATCAACGAGAGCGGCATGTTGTCCACCAGCGAAGAGTTGACGAAGATGTCCGCCCGGTCGTAAAGCTCCGGCATTCGGTCCGGCGGCGCGGCGCCGATGAACTCGACCCGCTTCAGCCCCAGCTCCGCCGCCAGCGCTCGCAACCGCGCGTGTTCGCGGCCGTCCCCGGCCACGATCAGTCGCGCGCCGGGCACACGACGTTCGACCAGGGAGAAAGCGCGCAGCGTGTCGGCGACGTTGTAATGACTCTCAAGATTGCGGTTCGAGAGCAGCGTGGGCCGCAGCGGGCGGCGCTCGCGAAAGTTGAACCGTTCGAGCGGCACGGTGTTGCTCACGGCCTCGGCCTCGATCCCGAACCGCGCGAAGACTCCGACGAGATAACGCGACGGCACGACCAAACGGTCGGCCAGGCGAAAGATAAGCTTCGTCGAGCGCGGCCAGCGCCGCAGATGGTCTTCCGCCTCGCCGCTGTGGTAGTTGAGCAGCACCGACTTGCCGTAGAGCTTCGCGATCAACACCGCGGGCGCGGGCGAGATCACGAATGAAAAGTACGAGGCCGCGAAAACGTGCGCGACGTCGAAGCGGGGCAACCGCAGTAAGAGCAGCGCGAGATATGCTGTCGTATTGACGACCGTGCGCACGTACTTGACCTTGTGCAATAGTTGAAGCGCTCCGGGCAACCGGGGGCGAATCGGCAGCAACTCGGCTTCGACGCCGGGTTCCCGCTTCAGCCCTTCAAGCAGGCGCGCGGCCTGAACCGCCTGGCCGCCCGGCCAATCGGGCGGCGCGGCCACGATGAGCACGCGAATCGGTTTCGATCTTTGTTTTCCCGCTTTCATGTAGATGCGAAGAAGCGACTACGGAAATGCAAGAACCAACCACGGGGAGCGCGTGGAACACGGGGAGGCTTATCGGTATTGTCTTTCCCCATGTTCCGCGCGCTCCCCAAGGTTGACTCCGTACCAATGTCTGTGGGTTCGATTTAGCTCGTATATCTCGTCGTAAAGCTGTTCGACCGATTCGACCATGCGCCGCATGCTGAATTCGCTGAGCACTCGCCGGCGGCCCTGCGCGGCCATTCGGGCGCTCCATTCTGGGTTTTGAAGCGCGTCGAGAATGCGCCGCGCAAGGGCATCGGCGTCCGCGGGCGGGGCGAGAAATCCGGTGGCGTCGTCAATGATCAGTTCGGTCGTTCCGCCGACCGCCGTGGCCACTACCGGCGCGCCCGCCGCCATTGCTTCCATCACCGAGTTGGGCAACCCTTCGCTCAGAGAGGCCGACACTGCGACGTCGAATCCGGCGGCGATCAATGCGGCGTCATTGCGGGCGCCCAGGAAATGCACGCGGTCATTGACGCCGACTCGCGCGGCCTGCTCCTCGATCTCGTGTCGGAGCGCGCCGTCGCCGACCAGTAGGAAATGCGCTTTGGGTTCGACAGCCGCGATGCGGCCGGCGGCCTCGATGAAGTAACGATGCCCTTTGACCGGCTGCAGCCGCGCGACGAGGCCGATCAGTTTCGCGCCTCCGTCCAGATTCAACTCTCGCAGCAGCGCCGCGCGCCGTTTCGCGCGGCCGCCGTTTTCCAAGATCAGGCGCTCGACGGCGGCGCTCAGGCCGTTGCGGATGACGACGATCTTCTCCGGCGCAATATGGCCGCCGGCCAATAAGTGATCGCGAATCGCTTCGGAGTTGACGAGCACGCGATGCGCCAAACTATGCGTAAGGCGTGTCCCCCATTCGTGCACGCGGCGGTCTGAAAGCCGTATGTGGCGCTGGCAGGCGATTACGCGAACACCGGTGAGCCGCGCCGCGGCCGCCCCGATCAATCCGGCGTAAAAGTCATGCGCATGCAGGATGTCCGCGCGTTCGCGGATCATCCAGCTGCACAGCCTCATCAGTTGTTTCGCCGCGTTGGCGTTGTAAAAACTCGTCAACGGGAATTGCGGCGCGCGTGGGAATATCGGCGCCACCTCCTGGTAGAGCGGGCCTTCGAGTCGCAGCGTCGCTAGACTCACGTCGAAGCGCCGCCGGTCAATCCTCTTGAGCAACTCCACCGCCTGCCGCTCGGTGCCACCCACCTCGAAGCTGGTGATCAGGTGAAGAACTCGCGGCTTCTTTGTCCTCGTCTTCTTTGTCTTCCCCATTTCACGCGGCCGTGTCTCGGGAAGCTCTGCGCCTGGAATGTCAATGTCCGATGATGATTTCATCACTTCGATCGGAACAGTCGCCGCGGCGTTTTCCGCCAGCGCCGCGGCGTTTTCCGCCAGATGATCGAGATTCGCGCCCTTGGCTCCCGTGAATCGCATCTCCGGCTGCCGGTCAATGAACGCGCGTCTCCAAAGTTCCAGCGTGAGCAGGCCCCAGAGTTGGCGCGAGTTGTCCCGCACGCCGCGCCGGTGTTCATCCAGGATCGCCAGGACCGCCCGGTGATTGATATCGCCGCGTTCACGCGCGCGACGGTCGTTCAAGGTGTCGTCAAGCATCTCGCGCAGCTCGCCGTTGAACCATCGGCGGATCGGCACGTCGAAGCCCTGCTTGGGCCGGTTGATAATCTCTTCGGGGATCAATCCCGCGGCGGCCCGTTTCAGAATGTATTTGGTCTCCAGCCCGCGAAGCTTCAATGACGCCGGGATCGTCTGCGCGAATTCGATCAGGCGGTGGTCGAGCAGAGGCGAGCGCATTTCAAGCGAGTTGGCCATGCTCATCCGATCCACTTTGACCAGAATGTCGCCGGGCAGATAGGTCTTGCTGTCCAGGTAGAGCAGTCGCTCAAGCCTCGATCGGGCGACCGGCAATGCGAACGTTCGCTCGAATCGCCGCGCCGGGTCGTATCCGGCCAGCGCTCGGCGCGCGTCATCAGAGAAGAGATTGAGCTGCGAGTCGCGGTCGAAGTAGGTGACGCTGTCCACGTAACGCGCCGCAGGCTCCAACGCGATGTTGCGTAAGAATCGCTTGCCATAAGCGCCCTGCGGCAGAGCTTGACTGGTCCGCAGCAGCGCGCGACTCAGGAAGGCCGGGATGCGTTCGTAGCGCCGACGACGATGGTCGACGACGTACCGTTCGTAACCGGCGAACACTTCATCGCCGCCGTCGCCGGAGAGCGCCACGGTCACGTGCTCGCTGGCCATTTTCGAGACGACGTAAGTCGGAATGCTCGACACGTCGGCGAACGGCTCGTCGTGATGCCATACGATCTCTTCGACCAGACGGCAGACGTCCGGCGTGACGACGAACTCGTGATGATCGGCGCCGAAGTGGCTCGCGGCGATTCGCGCGTAGCGCAACTCGTCGAAGCCGGCGTCGGAAAAACCTATCGAGAACGTCTTCACCTTCATCTCGCGCGCCATCATCGCGACGACGATGCTCGAATCGATCCCGCCGGAAAGGAACGCGCCGAGCGGGACTTCACTCTCCAATCGCACCCTGACGGATTCGGCGATCAACTCGCGCAACCGCTCAATGTAGTCCTCTTCGCGCGGCTCCGGCTTGCGCCCGCCCGGGTCGCGGGAATAGTCGAAATCCCAATAACGGCGCGTGTTTATTAGCCCGTCTTTGAACGTCAGCGTGTGACCGGCCGGCAGTTTGCGGACGCCGGCGAAGGCCGTCGCCGGATCGGGCACGTAACCGAACGAGAGAAAATCGGAGATCGCTTGCAAGTTGATCTCGCGTTTGACTCCTGGATGTTGCAGGAGCGATTTGATCTCCGAGCCGAAGACCAGCGTCCCCCCTGCCAGGGTGTAATGCAGGGGCTTTTTGCCCACGCGGTCGCGCGCCAGGAAGAGACGGCGCTCGCGCCGGTCCCAGACGGCAAAGGCGAACATCCCGCGCAATCGTTCGACGCATCGCTCGCCCTCGTCTTCGTAAAGATGCACGATGGTTTCAGTGTCTGTTCGGGTGCGCAGCTTGTGGCCGCGCGCGAGTAATAGTTCGCGCAATTCGCGGTAGTTGTAGATCTCTCCGTTGAAGACGATCCAGATCGAACCGTCTTCGTTCGAGATCGGCTGGCGTCCGGTGGCCAGATCAATGATCGCTAGCCGGCGCATACCCATGGCGACGCCCGGCTCGATGTAATGCCCATCATCGTCCGGGCCGCGATGCTCGATCACGCCGAGCATCCTCGCGATCAAATCGCGCGCCGTCGCGGTATCCATCAGCTCTGTTCCACTTATTCCGACGATTCCACACATAACACGTTGAACAGATAGTTCAACCGCAGAGGCGCGCAGAGGGCGATCAAAACTAGTCTTTCTCTGCGTGCCTTTGCGCCCTCTGCGGTTTAATGTCCCAATCCTGGTTGTCCCGATTTAGAACGAGTCGTAGCGCTGGTTCGGCGCCGCGCGGCTGACTCATCCGTTAGCAATCTGCTTATGCGCGCGGTACTGTTGGGCGTCACCGTCGGCCGCCGTTTCGGGGCTCGGGTTCGCGTTACGCGCGTCGCGAATCGGCTCCCAGGTGACATAAGCGTCGCCGCGCAGAGCTTTCCAAAAGGCGACCAGTGACGCGGCGTTCGCCAGCGCGAAGTAATAGGGGTACGCCAAGGGCCCGAGCTTGAGCTTCCGACGTTCGCGAACGAGGCCGGCAATCGCGGCGACGTACAAAGCCAATTGGCCGATGAAGAAGTACCGGAGCCAGACGGCGGAGCCGCTCCCCAATCCGCTTGCGATGAACGCGGCGATGAGCAGGAAAGGGACCGCATAACGCAGCGCCTTGTGCGCAATCATCTGAAAGGCGAACATCTTGTGCCGGAACGGATTGAGCGTATGACGATAGCGGTGGAGCGCGCTCAACGTCTGTTTGATAACGCGCACCCGCATGCGAAATTCGTCCCTGGCGCGCCCGTTGGCGTCCTCGACCGCGATCGCCTCCGGCTCGTAGACGGTGCGCAAACCTTGAAGATGGATTTCGGTCGCGATCACGAAATCGTCAATCATGTCGTCGGCCAATCGCGCGTGACAAATTCGCCGCACCGCGTACAAGCAGCCGCTCACGCCGATGAGCGACCCTACCTGGCTCTCGCAACGCTTCAGGAATTTTTCGTACCCCCAGTAGGAACGACACCCTTGGCCGACGGCCGACGAAGACGCGTCCTCATAAACGAGCTGGCCTGCGACGCATCCCACCTCAGGGTCGGCGAAGCTTCGGACGATCTTGCGTATCGCATCCAGCTCGTACAACGTCGTCGCGTCGGAGAAGACCAGGATTTCACCTGAAGAGATCTTGACGGCGCGGTTTTGCGCGACGGTCTTGCCGAATCGCTCCGGCTGCTGGCGCAGGATTACGCCCTGCGCGCTGAAGCTTCTGACGATATCGTCAGTCTGATCAGTCGAGCAGTCGGACGCGACGATGATCTCCATTCGGTCGCGCGGATAATGGAGCGCGAGCGTGTTTTGCAACTTCGCCTCGATGTCGCGCTCCTCGTTGTATGCGGCGATGATGACCGACACTCGCGGCGTGATGTCATCGCGCCGGACGGGCCGCTTCAAAAGAAGACTGAGCATGAACATCAGCGCTGGATAGCCGGCGTAAGTGAACGCAATCATCGCCATCGCCACGACAAAGACGACCTGGGCGATCAGCGCCTCAGTTGTTTGCGATTCTGCGAACATGGTTTGAACCCTTCTTCCTTTCATACCGGCTTGCGAAACACTTAATCAACTAGGTCACTGGGGAAACCGGAAAGACGGCCAGAGAACGCCTCTGGCCATCTTGGCGCGGGGCTCCGGCGGCGGCGCCGGTGTCCGAGTATTGGGCAACGAGCTTTCCATTTCTTCGGCGGCGTGAATCTGTCTGAGCGCCACCGCATAGGCGGCGGTGTAATAGAGGTACCAGAGGTACTGAATCGAGGCGAAAAAGCTGCAAACCATGTACGCGATGAAGGCCGCCTGTATGCTCACGCTCAACCAATACATCTCCCGCTCGCTCTTCGATCGCATGTCCCTGGTTTGGCGCTCAATCCGACGGAGCGAGCGAAACGGGGCGAAGATCACGACCAAATAGGCGATCAGTCCCATTACGCCCAACTCGGCGGCGATCTCCAGGTAGGCGTTATGGGCCTCCTTTTCGGCGATGGAGTAGATGTGGAAATTGCCCATGCCGACGGCGACGACGGGGCGATTGATGGCTATCGAAGCGGCCCGTTCCAGCAATTCGCGGCGCTGCTGGGCCGAGCCTGTCGTATCCTCTTCGTTGTTCAAAATCGTCGCCATCCGGGCGCCGTAACCGCCCGGCATGACCGCGAACAGGATTCCGCAGATCAGCCCGGCCGCCAGCATGGTTTTCAGCCGGCGACCGCGTCCTAGCTTCCACAGCAACACTGCGCCAGACGCCATCAGCCCCAGGAACCCCCCGCGAGAGAGAGTGACCAGAACGCCGACGGCCAGGATCGCCGCGCAGACCAGATAGAACAGACGCGAGAGCCCCTTGCTGATGAGCGTGAGGACGACTGCGAAGGGCAGTAATAAATCGAGCGCCGTCGCCAGGTCGTTCGGATTCTCGAACATCCCTCCGACCAACCCTTCGATGCGCAGCCCCTTCACGGCGAACTCGCCTCTCATATAACTCCTGATCGCGCCGACGCCGAGCGCCGCGCCGCAGACCACGACCAGTTTCCACAATGAAAAGATTCGCCGGCGCCTGTCAACCAGATTGACCATCAGTATGAAGATGATCACCGTCTTGAGATATGGGTCGGTGAGCGTGTCCATGCTGTCCTTGGGCGAGGCTGCGGTCGGCATGAGGAGCAGTCCCAGAGCCGCGATGACCATGAGCATAGTCATCTCCAGCGTCCAGACCGACAGCCTTTCGCCGGCGGCGCCTTTCGATAGGACGTAAATCGCCATGACGCTCAGCGCCACAATCTTGACCAGCGGGAAACTACCGATTGCTGGGATCAGGTCGTTCGGGCGCGCATAGAGCATCAATGTGAAGAGATAAACGCCTGCGAACGCCAGCCAGTGTTTGTTGCGAGAGGCCCCGGCGCCGGATCTGAGCGGGAGATCGAGATTGCCGCTCAGCGTTTCGGCCTTCGATCTCTCCGACCGGCGGTTGAACAGCGATCCGGCGCCGGGCGTGAGCGAGAGACCGGTTTTGCCGCTCCGCTCAACGGCGGCCGGTCTCTTCGCTCGACGGTTGATATGCGCTTTTTGTATTCCCCTAACGTTCAATCGATTGTCGTGCCTGTCGCGCCAAGCTTCTGCCGGGCGCGACTCCCTCGCGACATGAAGCGCGACAGCGCGGCGCGAAATTCCGTTTTCTCCGCGTCGGTCACGGCGCCCAACGCGTAAGCGGCGAACACGTACGCCACTCCAAACACGGCGCCGCAGACAGCCATCTTGACCAGCGTGTGCGCCTGCGCGAACTGGAGCTTCACAGCGAAGGCGGCGAGCGCGGCGACTCCCGCGGCCAGAGCCGTCTTCAGCGCCGGCCTCAGATGGCGCAGATCACCCGTCACAAAACCAAGTCGACGCCCGATGGCCGTCACGGCTATCGCCGCCTCCAGCGTTTGCACCCCGACCAGGGCGATCACGGCGCCGGTCAGCCCCGCCGCCCGAATGCCCGCGTAAAGCGCCACGAAAGTCACCGGCAGCAACGCCAGGTGGAGTTTGAGGCGGAAGAATTTGAACTCCTCGTGCGCGCGTATCGGCGCCCCGGTCAGCGCCACCGGGAGCAGCGCGCTGAACAGGTAGATCCCGAAGAGCGGCGCCGCTTCACTGTATGCGCTCGTGAAGAGCAGCGTGATGATCTCGTATCGTAGGACGAACATCAGCGCGCAGGTCGGGACGACCACCAGCGCCAGTTTA
>Ga0209382_10010121_pt1 | contig 11784 bp, 9 predicted proteins | sample SoiMetdeltSBSDD5_FD_187599 | JGI IMG/M metagenome (GOLD analysis project Ga0209382, IMG submission 187599) | Bulk soil microbial communities from a Populus tree surrounding site in Tennessee, USA - Soil MetaG P. deltoides SBSDD5 (SPAdes) (version 2) | ecosystem: Environmental > Terrestrial >...
GGATCGAGAATCTCCCCGAAGATGACTGTGACGGCTTCACCGTTAATATTCGTTCCCTGCCCTGCATAGACTGTCATTGGAACGCTGACGGGTTGATCGGCACAGCCCGCCGCCATTCCTTGCACCTCGGATGTTCCGTTCATCAGATGCTGCACGACTGAATAACCTGTACATGAAACGACAACGATTCCAGTCGAATCTTCCCAGCGAAAGACAACCGCTTCGCCGCCAGCGACAGGCTGGCTGAGAAGCTGGCTAAGGGTGGCGTTGACCATCTCTTGATCGACCGAGCGGCTGGCAACAATTGTGCGGATAGCGATCATCGTTTCCGGCGCAACGGTCGGAATAACCCCTGCGACTGTCGGCGTTGCAGTAGGGACGGGTTCAATCGTGGGAGCGGTAGTTACGCTCGGCACGATGATAGGAGTTATCGTTGGGATGGCTGTCGGCGGAACCCAGAGAGTCGGTGTGGGCTGCGTTGCCGTCGATCCGCAGCCACCAAGCATCGCCGCCGCGCCGAGCATTAATCCGAGTCGGCACAATGACTGGATCAAGATTATTTGCCGCTCGAAGTCGGATCGAGATTACCGAAATACTGCTGGATGACCCCGCGCAGCCCAAGCGGAACGTAGCCCGAATCAAGCGCTTGGTTGACCGCCCCGGCATAATCACCGAAGACCTGATTGTATGGCACGGTCGATTCGCCGTTTGGATTCGGTGCGAAGTTCCCTTCTGCGCCTGTCGGCGCGCCTGCTTCCGGGTTGCCGGGAACATCGACGTTCGGCCCGCCTTCCCCGCCAATGCGCTGGGGATCAAAAATATCGGGGAAGCTGGTTTCACCACCATCGCCGGGGCCATTATCCGTGTCCATTGGGCCACCCTGCCCTGGCGCAGTCTCTCCGTTGCCTTCGCCGCGACCCGCACCATGCGATCCCTGTCCCTGCCCCTGACCATTCTGGCTGCCCGCCCCCGGCTGGATCGGTTGAGCTTGGCCCATTCCATTCTCGCCGGGTTGGTTTCCACCCTGACCGTTACCGGGCTGATTGCCTTCTTGCCCGTTTTGGCCTTGCCCATCCTGACCTTGTTGATCTCCCTGTTGGCCGTCCTGCCCCTGACCATCTTGGCCTTGCTGATTACCTTGTTGACCGGGGCGACCAGCCTGTGCCACACCTTGCTGGCCCTTCTGGACTTTATCGGCGTAGCCCTGTACCTGCTGGCCTGATGCATTGCCTTGTTCTAATGCCTGCCCAGCTTGTTCCAGCGACTGCTGCGCTTGGGCAGCATCACCCTGCCGGAGCGCATCGGCGGCATCCTGCATAGCCTGTGCCGCTTCTGGATTGGTATCTTGCAAGTCTTGTGCCGCTTGTTCTAACGCATCAGCGAGCGCTTGCTGTTCTGCGGGGGAAAGGTTGCTCGGATTGATATTTTGCAGCGCATCGGCGGCTGCGGCGGCATCCCCTTGTTGAAGCGCCTCACCAGCACTCTGAGCGGCTGTCCCGTCGAACTTACCACTGGCCGCTTCCATTGCGGCTTGAGCGCGGGCAGCATCCTGTTGGCTAATATCCCGAAGTTCCTGCTCGGCAGCTTGCATGGCGGCGACTGCTTCCTGCTGAGTCACACCGTTTTGATCAAGGGTCTGTATTGCTTCATCTAATGCCTGGACAACTGCCAGCTTATCTTCAGGTGAAAGGGTTTCGCTTTTTAGGACTTCTTCCTTGAGATCGCGTAGTTCCTCAGCCTGACGGTCAATAGCCTGATTCACCGCCGCCGCCTGAGCAATCACCCTGTCTTGCGGATTAGGCAGTAGGATCGCAACCACAAGCAGCGCAATCACGGCTATTGGGATGAGCCATTCCCGCCAGTTGACTCGCACGGGCAGCCCTTGCGAGGCACGGACATGCTGGGCCACGCGTAGAGTCTGTTCCAATTGGCGGCTGGCGAGGAATTCTGACTCGATTGGGAGCTTCCCCTGCGAAAGTTCGATGGCAGTTGAAGTACGCTCTTTCAGCCCAAATACCAAGTCGAAGCGGCGGGCAAGTTGAAGCGGCGAGCGCCGCCACAGCCACACCGCGACCAAAGTCGCAATAACGCCAACCAACGCAAAAATGACCGCAACCGGGCCGAGCAGCAATGAGGGAATCAAGGGCCTGGCGCGCGCAATAATCGCGATGATCAATCCGATCAGCAGTCCTGCCGCGAGGCCGCGCGGGAACCAGATCAGTGAATGCAGCAGGCGCAGACGTGCATCCCATGCGCCGAGAAACCGTTCGAGTTCACGAACCTGGCGCGGCTTTGATGATCCTATAACTGCCACCCTACACCTCAATCCTACGCACGCGGCGTACAGTCAAACGTATAAGTACCAATGCCAATATCCCATAGAGTATCGTATAGACCACCCAGGGCGCGACCAATGGGATCGAAGTGCCATTGGAAAGTGTCATTGTGAAGAACAGGGCTTGCCCTTTGTTGAGCAGCACTACCTCGGAGAGCACCGCCGTCGAGATCGGATTCGTGCAACCGAGTAAACCAAACCCGTAAATTGCTATTGCTTCCATTACCGGATTATTCAAAGATGAAATCATCGCGAAAATCACGCCAACAAACGTTAGGCTTGCCAACGGCAGTGCCACGACAATCACAAGCACGATCACGTAAGTCAGTACACTTGCGCCGAGTGTGCGTTCTGTTGCTGCAGAGAAGAACAGACCCACCACGCCAAAGCCAACGCTTGTCACAAAGAGGAGTTCAATCGAGATCAGAACTTCAGGCATAGTCACGCCGCCCATGAGGAAGGCGAGGCTCTGAAGCGGAATCGCAACCAGCAGCAGCAGCACCACAAAAGCCACCGCCGCCATCAGCTTCCCCGCGACAATCCGACGGGCAGGGAGAAGCGTCGTGCGCAAAATCTGGAACGTCTGGCGCTCCCGTTCCCCGCTGATCGCGCTCGACGTAAAAGCAGGTGCAATAAAGCATACTAGAAACAACTCAACTGCCACTACCCCGCCGAAGATCAGCTTGCCGACTGCGCCGCCCGTATTGGTCATCGAGACGGATGCCTGCACACTGTAGATCGCATAGAGTAACACTGCGAACAGGCTCATCAGCGTGACGTAAACCGTCAGCACGACAAAGGCACGCGCGCCGCGCATCCTTCCGCGAAGCTCTTTAAGCGCGACGGGATTCCGTCGAAGCCACGCGCCTAGCGCAGATGGCGGTCGGGAAGGCAGGATCGGTTCTAATTCAGCACTCATATGTTGTATCTTCTCTACCATAATTAACGCTGTGCCGCGCAGTACGGTTCCAATTGAATCAGTCGAAGTAAGTGTCTGCCAACGGCACAGAATTTATCAGCAGAACAGTATTGGTTCTATTCAGTAACGCGGTCGCGGCTGCTAGCAGCACGAAGAACAAGATCAGCAGGATCAACCGGATCGGCTCTGAACCTGCCAGAAGGGAAGTCCGGGCAAGGAATCCCCACAGCAGCATCAATGTGACTCCGCTCACGATTTCAGCAAGCAGTGCAGCTAGATCGGTCAGCCACAGATCGCCAAGCAGAAGTGCAGCTGTGACGCCAAGAGATGCCAACAAAGGTAGAGAAGTCCATGCCACCAGCACAGTCGATAGTGACTGTACGATCAGGCGGAAGTACGGGATGCCGCCGCCAACGCTGAGAACTTGCATCCGCGTCGCGGAAGAAGCAGCCCCCAATACCTGAATTGAATCGCGCAGAACTTCCGCATCGGAGATTCCAATATGCAGCAGGCTGATCACCAGCGCGGGCGTAAAAATCAATGCAAATACCAACAGCCAGCGAAGCTGCCAGAGCGTCACCAACACTAAACCAGTAATGATTTCCTGCGGGGCAAGTTCTGTCAAACTGCGCGGATCATGCTCCGGGATCGCCATCTGCCGTGCGACCCGATGCGCGCTCATGAGTGGGGCAAGCACAACAGGGAACATAACCACCGCAGCGCTGATACCCATCAACAATGCACCAGGGACTCGCATCGTGAACAGCCACGCAATGATTACCACCACAGCAGCCCCAAGCGCAGCCAAAGGTACGAGCCAGCGCAGCATATTTAGAGGGAGTGGGTGCTGCCTGCGAGCATGGTTCAGTAGCGGATTAGCCCACGAACGGTTAACACGTGCGCGCAGACCATCCATAACACTGGCCTGCGTGCGCCATGTAACTCGCGCTTCGGTGGATTTCAGTGGCTTATCCACAATGGATGCTCCAGATCGTCACTGGCACGCTATGAGACAATGCCTTTAGTCGCGCGCATAAAGACTGATTCCAGATCGCGGGTTTCTTCCATAAAGTGCATCACAGGCACGTTCGCCTGAATAAGTGCTACTAACAGTCGGTTGATATCGGTATCTTCCCCGACAAATTCTACAGTCAGGCGTGGACGATCCGTCTCTGATTTCGTTTCTTCGACCGATTCGACCCCTACATACCCAGTAAGTATTTGCTTGGCGGAGTCAGCATCACCAAGCAGGGTAATCACGATCTCCCGATGCGGCACAAGGCGGCGCATCATCTCTTCGACGCTGCCTTCCATCACAAGCTGTCCTGCTTCGATAATACCAACCTGTGTACAGATTTCCGCCACATCTGCGAGGATGTGCGTCGAGAAGAAGATCGTCTTGCCCATATGTGCCAGTTCGACCAGAAGTTGGCGAATTTCGATACGGGCGCGTGGATCAAGGCCGGAGGCAGGCTCGTCGAGGATCAAGACCTGCGGATCGTGAGCTAGAGTTCGGGCCAGGCACAAGCGCTGCTTCATGCCGCGCGATAGGGTATCCACCATATCGTCCGCGCGATGGGTGAGATCAACCAAATCCAGTAGGTCGCGGATTAGCGCAGGGCGCTCCGATTCCGGGATGTCATAGCAGGCCGCGAAGAAATCAAGATACTCCCACACCTTCATATCGTCATACACGCCGAAGAAGTCGGGCATATAACCGATTACGCGGCGCACATCGCGCGGTTGGCGTGTGGCTGAGTAACCACCTACATATGCCTCGCCGCTAGTAGGTTGTAGCAGCGTGGTGAGGATGTGCATGGTAGTCGTCTTGCCCGCACCGTTGGGGCCAACAAATCCATAGATTGCACCTTCATCCACGTTCAGATTCAGATTATTCACTGCGGTCACATTTTTGTACCGCTTGGTGAGGTCTTTCGTCTCGATAATCGCTGCCATGCAGGGTCTCCGCTAGTCGCCAATCAACGTGATGTCAAAGCGCGAGATGCTTGGCTCGCCGCTTGTGCTGTCCAGTTTCAACGTAACAGTACCATTAGGATCGATGTAAGCCGCCGCATCCGAGAGGCGCGTTATGCCCCAACTTACATCCAATTTATCCCACTCCCCCGTTTGAAGATTCTGCGCGTATACGTCAGGAACGCCCGTCTGTGCATCGTAGTATGTTTCCAGCGCGATCTCCATCCCTGTGAAATGTGGGAGCGGAACAATCGAGGTCGGCTGGAAGCGGAAGGTCACAGGTGTACCGTAGGTCAGGTAAAACCCGTACGGACTGCTGACATATCCGGCAGTCGTCGGGTCCGTGCTTAATATCTGCCAAGTCATCAGACCGGGGGGAATTTCCTTCACGGCGCTGCTCTCATTCGCAGGTTCAGCCGGAAGCTCAATGAGATACAGCGTGGAGTCAAAAGTGCGGGAACGCCCGTTGAGGACCTTGAGATCAACTGGAGAGGTGTCAACCCAGCCACTTAATACAATGTTGGAACCCCGCCACTGGCCGTTCAGGATACTCATGACGAGGCTGCATCGCCGATTGGTTTCTTGATTGCCGCTGCAATCGTCGGCATGCACAAGATCGAGCACTAGGGGATCATAGTAATAGGGGTAGTAGGAGTAGCCACCGTTAACGGGCATGGGATCGAAGGGGTTACCGCCCGACGGCGCGGCCTGCCCAGCCCCAAGCGTTGCATCGACATGCGTAACCTGTCCCGCCGGGAGATCGGAAAGCCGCTGCGCGGTTCCCCCCACGGTCAATGTCACGTTCTCAAGCGTCAAATCGCTGCCGTTGGAGACATCACCCGTAACACGCAGCCCGTAAGATGTCGCCTCAACGGTGAGATTGCTGGTGATCGGTAGGGCAGCATCATCAAATCCTTGTATCACAAATGGCCGCACTGACCCTACATCTACCTGCACATCCCGTAGCGTAGGTGCATCAGTATTCTCTACTTGAGAATCAGTAGCGGCGGTGAAGCCACTGCTGATCCCCTGCGGGACGGGTCGGGGCAGATAGCCCTGTTCCACCTGAATATCGTAGCGGGCACGGCGCGGCGACCAGACGCCCACAACCGCTTGTACTTCGGCAGTATCCTGACCGACCCAGCTATGCACGACCGCCATACGCTGCACGATCACCTCAGAGCCTCGAAGCTGGAACCCAGTGATATAGGCAATGGCGGAAAATACAAGAACCAGCGCCGGGATCGTCACCCAAGCCAATTCCCGCTTCTTGAGCCGCCATAGGACAAAGTAATTGGCAGGGCCGATCAAGATGACATAGAAGGCGAGGAATCCGCACAGTTGCAGCACAGAGGGCAGCCGTACGCCGGGAATTGATGCCGCGCCCTGCCGCGCTGAATCCCAATTGGTATTAAAGCCAAATGCCCAACCGGGGCGCGTTTCTCCTGTCGAAAGCACCAGTCGCCACAAACCGCTCATACTGCGCCACGACCGGAGAGGTTCCAGCGCAGGGTCTGCCGCCAGAAAATCGACGTTACCATATCCCATGCGGCGAGTGATGAGGAGCGGAGTATCCTGATCCTCTATGACCACGCGGGCATCAGAGGCGATTGTACCAGTCGTGACCAGCGCATCGGCATCGACCTGAGGATCAAGTGGGGAGCCAGCCGCCGAGGTCAACGGCAGCACAGATGCTTCCTGTGCATTCTGGCCCACTATCGGGCTGACCGACTGTAGACCTGCCAACGTGCGTTGATAGCCGGGGCCACCGACAATGATCAGCCGACCGCCTCCAAGCACCCAATTCGAGAGACTTACCTGCTGCTCAGCGCTGAGTTTGCCCGTATCAGCGTCCGCAATCACCAGCACGTCGAGCGATGTCCACCCAACAGCAAGCGGCGGCAGATCATCGGCGGTCAGGATTGCGACTCTGGTTGTGTTGCTGCTCGGTTTAACATTGCCGATGGAAGTCAGACTTTGCGGGGCGTCGCTGAGAAGGCCAATCAGCAGGGTTTGTGCATCGACGATCTGCACTGCAGCCTTTGCACTCGCGATCACGCGGCCCCGTTGGACGAGATCGACAAGTAGATTATTGCTAAAACCGCCTAGATCAGCAGGGTATAGTGTTACGAGCTTGCGAGACCCTTTTGGTAAATTGATGGGGCGCGTGTAGATTACACGCCCCCCACCCCCGAATGATTCCGAGATGACCCGGAGATCGCCCTGCATACTGTTGCCACTGTTGGCGGCAGTGATTGTGATTGGAACCCACGTATCGCTCTGAATGTAGCCATCGAAGCCCGCCCGCACATCGAGTGTAATCGGGTTGGCCTGCTGCGAATATGCTTCGGCATACAAGGGAGTCTGCCCAATAGAGAGCAGAACGAGCACTGGCGCGAGTCTCAAAAAGCGTCGTAACACGTAAATCCTCTCGAATCGAAATTCCACTAAGATTCCGGCATTGTATCACAAAACCGATTCGGAATGTCCACGATAATGCGGCGCGGCATGTACGATCTGGGCATAATTGAGTCATACCCAGATGTGTGAACTCAGCAGCCTCATCACTACGGTGTCGCTGATGGTGTGACATCAGGGCTGAGACTCTGCACACCCTCGACCACCACATAGTTGTCAATCGGCGGGCTGCCGGGGCCGCAGGCGATATTCGCCGCAGGGAGCCAGCCGCGTATCGTCAAGCTGTCCAGATCGTTGTAAGCGATGCGCACCCACTGAGAATCGTCTGTACGTCCCACGATGACAGCTTGATCGCTTGCGAATTGCGGAGCAGGCTCAGATTTCGGATCAGGCAGAGAGTAGGCAACCGCCCCACTCCGGATCGTGCAAATCGGCGCGATGGCCCGCACGACCAGGCTGCGAGATTTCTCCAAGCCGTCGCGTCCCGTCACCGTCAAGGTAAAGGTATTCGGGCCAAAACTGAGATCGCTTATGGGGATTTCGTAGCGCTGTGCGCTTTGATTGGCTGCACTAAGTGGGATTTCCTTGCCATCCGGCCCGACGAGTGTGACCTCAGTGGCGTCTGTTGCATCCCAAATGATCGTGATAGTACCCTGAGTTTGATAGATAACCTCTTCATTACTGACGCTGAAATTCGCAATCTCGGCTGCGCGTGGAAGAACAGGCGTCCACGTCGGGCCGGGTGAGGGTGCGGCTAAGCTGGATATGGCTTGCAGAGTCACTTCAGCAGTTGGCGTCGTGCGGGGAGCAATAAACGGAACGCTAAATATGCCGAACGCGAATAGCAAGGCAATGATGAGCAGCAGAACAAGCGCCGCACCAGCAATCAAAGGAACGCCCGCCCCAATGAGCCATGCAGGCCATGTTGGATGCAGTGTATAAGTCGCCAAGACAGGCGCTTGAAATCCCGCGCTATCGACCGATTGAGCGACGACTGCAAACGGAATCGCTTTGCCTGCGCTAAACGGTCGTCCGCCGACGGGTGACACCCGCAGTGTTATTTGCTGAGTCTGACCCGGCTGAAGCGCGAACTGCGCTGGATCGTAGCGAAAGCTGAGGAGGTGATCGCGTTGATAGCCGTCTAACTGGATCTTCATTGGCACGTTGCCCTGATTCTGCACGGCAAGGTGGTAGAGATCATCAGAACGGCCATTACGGATTGCAATGCCTAGCCCAGCGTAGCCGACAACATCAACTTCCGCGACAGCTTCAAGCGACTTTGATGGGTCTTCCGTTAGTGATACGCGAACAGTAAGAGGATATATGCCGGGGCGTGTCTGGCTGGAACGCGGCGGGCGGACAGAAATCATCGCCTGTGTCTGCACGCCCGGTTCTAGCAGAGCATCTTTTCGATTGGATTTAGCCCAATCGGGGTCGAGTCCGCGTAATTCTATGGTGACCGGAAACTCATGATCGGCCAGACTTTCCATTGTCAGCGTAATTTGAAGCCGCGCACCGGGCGCAACAGACTGCTGCGGATCATCCATAATCAGACGGTAAGGAATTCCCGGTGCTTCGATGACGCGCGCTTCGGGATTTAGCTTTAGCACGGCACGCTTGGAGCCAGAACGAGCCTCTGGTGCGCTGAAGAGCAGTTCAACATCACCTAGCGTAATGACATCGCCGTCGTTAAGAGAGATGCGTCCGTTCGCTTCGATTTGCTGATCGTTGACGAACGAACCGTTCACTGTACCAAGATCGACCAGATAGACGCTTCCCTCGGCGACATCTAAAGTCGCGTGGTAGCGAGAAACAGCCGACGTAGGCAGAACAATATCGTTGCCAGGCTGCCTTCCGACTGAAGTTGTAGGCTTGGTAAGCTCGTACTCAAGGATATCGCCATCAGCCATTCGAACGGCGATTTTTCCAAAGGCCATTCAGCCCTCCCAATCCAGTGCGAGGTTGATCAGGCTTCAGTCTAGCACTGAGGTTGCGACGCGACAAATGGATCAGTGCCTGCACTCAGGTAGAATAGGAACAATCTTATCCCCGGAGACTGCTAATGGTTAGCATCGATCTATTCCCCGCACGCGAGAGTCAGCTTTTGCTTTTGAAGAATCTGTGGCAGTTATATTCTCACGACTTCGCAGATTATCTTGATGATCCCGTCAATGAACAGGGACTTTTCCCCTACGACTATGATCACAAGCGCTACTTCGAGAAGTCAGGATTCTGGCCGTACATCGCACGGGTAGGTGGGCGCATTGCAGGCTTTTCGCTGGTGAGCGACCGGGTGATGCAGCGCCCCGGCCCTGGTCGTTATATCGATGATTTTTTCATATTGAGGCAGTATCGCCGCCAGGGTGTTGGTCGCTCAATTGCCTTCCAAACATTTGACACCTATCAAGGCTACTGGGAGGTTTCTGAGATCGGGCCGAACAAACCCGCGCAAGCCTTCTGGCGGCAGGTGCTAAAGGAGTACACTGACGGTCGTTATGTGGAGACTAGTTTCACCGAGCAGGATGGGATTGAGATTATCCTTCAGAGATTTGACAGCGCGTCATGGTGATGCAAATACCGAGGCGCAATTACAGATTATCGGGAAACACCACCTTCTCCTTACCCGCTAACTTCTGCTGGATACGGTCGATGATGATCGAGATGTGTCCGTCATTAGTAACGAAATTTAGATTTTCGGCGGGGATCGTCAGTACCGGGCACAGATCAAAATCTGCCAGCCACTCACGATAAAAGGAATCGAGAAGCGATAAATATTCGGCGGTGATGCCAGTCTCGATCTCCCTGCCCCGCGCCCGGATGCGATCTATACAAGTCTGCGGACTCGCGTCGAGATAGAGGAGAAGATCAGGAACAGGTAGCCCAGCGATCACCCGATCATAAATATGACGGTAGGCAAGATATTCCCGCTCGCTCATATTGCCCATCGCTTGGAGTGCCCGCGCAAAGATATGTGCATCCTCGTATATACTGCGGTCAATGACAGCGGACTGAGGCATCTCGGCGAGGCAGGTATGCTGCTCGGCCCGCTCTCCGAGGAAGTATACTTGTAGGTGAAAGGCCCACGTCTGCATATCCTGATAGAAATCGGCGAGGAAGGGATTGGTGGCAACCGTTTCATAGCCACCCGCCCAGCCAAGCCTTGTCGCCAAACGGTCGGTGAGTGTGGTCTTACCCGCCCCGATATTGCCTGCCACCAGCACGAAATGCTTCTTCATCTCTGCCGCTCCCTTGATACATTATTACCCATTCGACTGGCCCTTACTGACGTTTGTTCCCGTTGAGAACATAAAAGAGAATACTCACCAGCAGGCCGAGAATGACCAATCCCCCACACCCTGCCGCGATTAAGATGATTAGTATCGTCGCCATTGCCTGATCCGTTAATACCCATAGGCATTCAGGAATATGGTGCGGTCGGCAGTACTAGGAGCAGATAGAACAAATACCCAATCGCCATTCCCCCACGCAGCATGATACTCCTCGCCAAACGTGAAGAACACACCATCGCGTTGGCCCAAAGCCGGATCGTAGCCCACGTCGGAAGCATTTGTCGGTAGTTCGCTGAGTGCGTGCTCAATTTGATCCGCGCCTACGCGCCTGATTCTCAGCAAGATCGATCCATCGTTCGCGCCATACATCGCCTGATCGACACCCGTAGTTGGATCTGGATCAGGGCCGCTTGTCCGAAGAAAGTCTCCCACTTGAGGGGGGAATAATTGCGCGGTCGATGTATCATCGTCAACTACACATGCAGTAAGAAGCAGGCAAACCGCAGCCACTATCAATACCAAATGCATCCGAAAAGATCGCACTATAGGGACGCCTCACTTAGATTGACTGTTTTATCACAAATCGGCTCGACAAGGAATTTCTAAGCTGTAACTGCACCAAGATAGGTGCTCACCAACCGATTTTCTTGAGCGTTCTACACCTTTCGCCACCAGATTCCGGTACATTCGGGGAGAATAGTAAGGCGCTCCTGTTCCACGCGCTGTGCCAGATCGTCGCCGAAGAAAAACTGGGTTAGCTCGACAGCGTCGCCCACCGATTCGAATTGGTAATCTGTGCGGATAGTTGTTGCGCTGAAGCCTAGCTCTCTTTCCAGCATCCTGTAGAA
>Ga0209382_10010122_pt1 | contig 11784 bp, 8 predicted proteins | sample SoiMetdeltSBSDD5_FD_187599 | JGI IMG/M metagenome (GOLD analysis project Ga0209382, IMG submission 187599) | Bulk soil microbial communities from a Populus tree surrounding site in Tennessee, USA - Soil MetaG P. deltoides SBSDD5 (SPAdes) (version 2) | ecosystem: Environmental > Terrestrial >...
ATCTCCCTGAGTCTCACTCCTTTTGTCCTCCTGCCTGAATGGTACACTCTATCCCGTTGAATGAGCGAACACCGACAGCTGCTCCGGTCCGCGCGCACCATCAGCACATTCACCATTCTTAGCAGAATCCTCGGTTACGTACGCGATTCGCGGGTCGCCTATCTTTTGGGAACCGACGATTCCGCCGACGCATTCACGATCGCCTACCGGATTCCAAATCTTCTTAGACGAGTTGTCGGCGAAGGTGGAGCAAACGCCGCGTTCATTCCGGTGTTTTCCAAATACTTCAGCCAGGGCAAGAAGGAAGAAGCGTGGGAATTCGCGAACACGCTGCTGACGCTCGCCACCGTAGTTGTGACCATTTTGACAATCATTGGCGTGGTGTTTTCGCCACTCCTCGTACGTTTGTTCGCTACGGGATTTGCAGCGACGCCAGGCAAGCTCGAACTGACAGCCTATCTGAACCGGATCATGTTTCCGTACGTTCTGTTTCTCAGCTTGTCCGCGGTTGCGATGGGAATTCTCAACAGCCTGCATCGATTCGCTGCGCCTGCATTCGCGCCGGTGCTGCTCAATCTGAGTACGGTTGCTTTCTCATTCTTCACCGGCTATTTCTCGCAGCCCGCGACTGCTCTGGCTATTGGCGTTCTCGTTGGAGGCGCGCTTCAAGTAGCTGTCCAGATTCCTTCTTTGGTGAGGAGTGGCTGGCGCCTTCAGGTGATCTGGAATCTGGCGGATCCTGCGGTACGACAAGTTGGGCGGTTGCTCGTTCCGTTGTTCTTCGCTCAGGGGATCGTGCAGATCAATATTCTCGTCGATCTGCAGTTCGCATCGCGGCTGGGTGAAGGCGGCGCGTCGTCGCTCAACCTGGCTGACCGGGTGATGGAACTCGTGCTGGGCGGTTACACGGTCGCGCTATCCACCGCAGTTCTGCCGGTGCTGGCGCGACAGGCGGCCGTCAGGAACATCGATGCCATGAAGAGGACTCTCAATCTTTCAACGCGCCTGATTTTGTTTATCACGATTCCGGCGATGGTGGGACTGATGCTTCTGCGGTATCAGATCATCGAGGTATTGTTCCAGCACGGCAGTTTTGACGCGCGGTCGACGGAGCTCACGGCGCGGCCGCTGTTCTTCTTTGCGTTAGGGCTTACGACGATATCGATGGTGAAGATCATTGTGCCCGCGTTCTACGCGATGCACGATACGACGACGCCGGTGAAGATTGCGTTTATTTCGATGTTCCTGAACTTCGGTTTGAATCTCGTGTTCATCGGACCTCTTGGTAACGGAGGACCGGCGCTGGCGACGTCTCTGTCGGCCATCTTCGACTCGGTGTGCCTGATGAGGATTTTCTACGGCCGGCACGGTGGGTTTGGGCTGCGGGATATCGGAAGGTCGATCGGTAAATTCGCTGTTTCGGCTGCGGTGATGGCAACTGTGACGTACTTCCTCATCAACGCCCCCGGCTTCTATGGCGGAGGCCTGCTTCAACGAGTCGGCGCGCTCGCCGCGGCAATATTCATCGCGACGGGGACGTACTTCGCGACTGCGTGGGTTTTGCGGACACGTGAGTTAAAGGAACTCTGGGGCATGTACGGGGGAAGTGATGGCGAAAAACTTTAAGCCGGCAAATACGACATGCTGGCGTTATTCGCGAACACGTCGGACACGCGACGTTATTAGCCCCTCCTGGGATAGGAGGGGCAAACGAGCCGAGGAACGAGGCGAGTGGGGTGGTACCAAGGAACGCGAGCGCAGCGAGCCTCCTTATATTTACGCGAAGCGCTCCTTATTGAAAGTCAAGGATGCGCTATCGCGCGGCTTTAAAGGATGCTCGCTGCGCTCGCGTTCTTTAGTACCACCCCACTCGCCTCGTTCCTCGGCTCGTTTGCCCCTCCTATTCCAGGAGGGGCTACTTTCGCGCGCCCGAAACGATCGATTCCTCGGACCTTCCATATGAATTCGCACTGGGTCGACCGCTATCTCCAATACCTGCGCATCGAGAAAGGGGTGGCGGAGAACACGCTTGCCGCCTACAAACACGATCTCGCGATGTATGCGGGGCACCTCGGCGAAACCGATGTACTGCGAGCGAAGGCGGCGGATGTTTCGGCATTCATCAAGTACCTGTACGACCGCAAACTGAAACCGCGATCGGCAGCTCGCGCGATAGCGGCAGTCCGTGGCTTTCATCGATTCCTCATCCTGGAGCGTGCGACCGCGGAAAACCCGACGGCGACCGTCGACGCACCCAAGTGGTGGAAGCCTCTGCCGAACGTGTTGAGCATGGAGGAAGTAGACCGGTTGCTTGCCGCGCCGGACGTTACGTCGAATGAAGGACTTCGCGATAAGGCCATGCTCGAAGTCATCTATGCCACCGGTCTCCGGGTGTCCGAGTTGATCGGCCTGAAAATGGACGGCGTTAACCTGGAAAGCCGATTCGTTCGTTGTACCGGCAAGGGCGACAAAGAGCGGGTGGTTCCGCTAGGGGAGCAGGCGGCGGCCGCTGTAGCGGCTTACCTGAAAACTCGGCCTCGTGTTGCCAGCGACCATCTGTTTCTCAGCGAACGTGGCCGGATCCTGACACGCGACATCTTCGAAGAGCGGGTCCGAACTTATGGCGCCAAATCAGGCATTCGAAAGAAGATCACCCCTCACGTCCTACGGCACTCATTTGCGACTCATTTGCTGGAGCGAGGGGCAGACCTACGAGCCGTGCAAATGATGCTGGGTCATGCAGATATATCGACGACAGAGATTTATACTCATGTTATACGAGAGAGGCTGAAGGCGATTTACCGTACCTACCACCCACGCGCCTGATTGACTGCAGAAACCACGGGAACTTTAAGCAAACTTCAGCTACGATAATTCGCTGCTTTTGATGAGTCGCAATTCTAGGGAGGAACATTCAAGTGATTCGAGGCCGACATTTATTTACGTCTGAATCGGTAACCGAAGGGCACCCGGACAAGGTTGCCGATCAAATCTCGGACGCAATTCTGGATTACGTCATGTCGCAGGACCCGATGGGCCGTGTGGCGTGCGAAACGCTTGTGACGACGGGAGTGGCGGTCGTGGCCGGAGAGATCACGACGAAGACCCACATCGACTATCCCAAAATCGTGCGCGAAACCGTCGAGAAGATCGGTTACGTGGATGCCAGCTACGGCTTCGATTTCAAAACCTGCGCGGTCATGAGCTCGGTGGACACGCAGTCCCCGGATATCGCAATGGGTGTGGACACCGGTGGCGCCGGTGACCAGGGTCTGATGTTCGGCTATGCTACCAACGAGTCGCCCGAACTCATGCCCATGCCGATCCTCCTCGCCCACAAGCTTACAAAGGGCCTGGCCGATGCGCGTCGGGCCGGCATTCCGAACTTCCTGAGACCTGATGGAAAGTCCCAGGTCAGCGTCGAGTATGACAACGAAAAGCCAGTTCGCGTCGACACGGTTGTCATATCCACGCAGCACTCGGCTGAAGCAACAGCGGCGCAGATCCGTGAGGAAGTCATCGAGCACATCATCAAGCCGGTCATTCCTGCGGAATTGCTCGACTCGAAAACCAAATATCACATCAATCCCACTGGCCGCTTCGTGGTTGGCGGACCGCAGGGTGACTGCGGATTGACAGGACGCAAAATCATCGTCGATACCTATGGCGGCATGGGCCGCCACGGTGGCGGCGCCTTCTCCGGAAAAGATCCGACGAAGGTCGATCGCTCTGCCTGCTACATGGCCCGTTATATCGCGAAGAATGTCGTCGCCGCCGGTCTTGCGGACCGCGTCGAGATCCAGCTCGCTTACGCGATCGGTGTCGCGGATCCTGTCTCGGTCGCCGTCGACACGTTCGGCACCGGTAAGATCGAACAGGAGAAAATCTCTCAACTCATTCGCGAAAATTTCCAACTCACGCCGCGCGGTATCATCGAATCATTGAATCTGCGCCGGCCCATTTATAGAAAAACTGCCAGCTACGGACATTTTGGCCGAAACGAACCCGAGTTCTCATGGGAGCAAACGGACAAAGCCGATAAGCTTCGTCAACAGGCCGGGTTGTAATACTCATTGAGGAGCATTCATGCAATACGACGTTAAAGACATCCACCTTGCAGAGAAAGGTCAGCAGCGAATCGATTGGGCGCGCCAGTCGATGGGCGTGCTCGATCTGATCCGGAAGCGGTTCGCCAAGGAAAAGCCGCTCGACGGAGTTCGTCTGGCCGCCTGTCTTCACGTGACGACGGAAACGGCAAACCTGATGTTGACGCTCAAGGAAGGCGGCGCTCAGGTCTGGTTGTGCGCGTCGAATCCGCTCAGCACCCAGGATGACGTTGCTGCAGCGCTTGTGCGGTTTCACGAGATTCCGACGTTCGCAATCAAGGGCGAGGACAATCAAAGCTACTACAAGCACATCAATGCCGTGCTCGACGCCAAACCGCAGATCACGATGGATGATGGCGCCGACCTGGTTTCCACCTTGCACGCCGACCGTCAGAATCAACTAGCGGACATTCGTGGCGGAACGGAGGAAACCACCACAGGCGTGATTCGTCTTCGCAGCATGGCTCAGAACGGCGTTCTGCGCTTTCCTGTGATCTCCGTAAATGATGCCGACACGAAGCATCTGTTCGATAACCGTTACGGTACCGGTCAGTCCACTCTCGATGGCGTTATCCGCGCAACCAATCGGTTGATCGCGGGCTTGAACGTCGTCGTGGCCGGTTACGGCTGGTGCGGTAAGGGCGTCGCCTCGAGAGCAAAAGGAATGGGCGCAAACGTTATCGTCACAGAAGTCGATCCGGTGCGCGCGCTGGAAGCGCTGATGGACGGCAATCGCGTCATGCCGATGGCCGAAGCGGCGAAGATCGGCGATATTTTTGTTACGGTCACGGGCAACAAGAGCGTGATCCGCGCCGAACATTTCCAGGCCATGAAGAGCGGCGCGCTCGTTTGCAATTCCGGTCACTTCAACGTCGAGATCGATATCCCCGCGCTCGAGAAGATGGCGACCAAAGTCAACGAACCCCGTGAGTTCGTGAAGGAATACCATCTGACCGATGGCCGAAACATTTGTCTGCTCGGCGAAGGTCGCCTGGTCAACCTTGCCGCAGCCGAAGGTCACCCGGCGCAGGTCATGGACATGAGCTTTGCCAATCAGGCGCTTAGCGCGGAATACATCAAGAACTACTACATGCAGCTCGAAAAGAAGGTGTATCCCGTTCCGCCTGCCATCGACCGTGAGATCGCCCGGCTCAAGCTGGAGTCCATGGGAGTCCACGCCGACAAGCTCACGAAAGAACAGGAAGACTATCTGGCTTCTTGGTCGGAAGGTACCTAGGGGGAATCGGATCTGACCAATTCCTAATTCTTAATTCCTGATTCTTATCCGACGGGACTCCTAAGGAGCGACATTCCCCTCGGATAAGAATCAGGAATTAAGAATTAGGAATTGGTCAGATCCGAAGTCCCCGTCTGTTGGTTCCATTTCCTCCCCACCAGCGGTAATATTCTCCGCATGTGCAACACAATCTTCCGTGCGGTCATCCTCACTACGGCCGTGTGTGTCGCATCACTCAATGCGAGCGCGGCTGAAAAATGGAATAGCCTTCGTTCAAAGAACCTGCTGGTCGTTGGCAACGCGACCGAAGCCCAGCTGCGTGCGGCGGCATCAGACCTGGAGCAATTCCGTGAAGCGTATCTTGCTGTCTTCACGGACACGATGAAGACGGCCACTGTTCCGACCGTGGTCGTTGTGTTCCGAACCGACGAGGCCTACCGGCCATTCAAGCCGCTCGCAGAAAACGGTCCTGCCGCGGTCACTGGATACTTTCAGGCGGCCGAAGAGATCAATTACATCAGCCTCGTTGCCGGACAACCCGTTCCGAAGGCCGTCTATCACCAATACGCCCATGCCTTGACGCGCGATCTCCCGACCTCGATTCCGTTGTGGTTTACCGAAGGAATCGCGGAGTTTTACACCACCTTCGAAATCGTGAACAAGGAAAAGGTGTATTCGCTGGGACAAAAGATTCCGCCGCACATGGATTTGCTCAAAAAGAATCCATTCATACCGCTTGAGGAGTTGTTCGCAACGGATCGCAGCTCACCGCTGTACAACGAGACACAGCGCACGAGTGCGTTCTACGCGCAGTCGTGGGCGCTCGTGAATTATCTGCTGGTCGGGCTGAACTCGACACGGCAGGCCGAACTGGGTGAGTTCTTGAGATTGATGACTCAGGGGAAACGTGCCGCTGAAGCTTTCCAAACAGCGTTCAAGACCGACTACAAGTCGATGCTTGCCGAGCTCGACTACTACGTCCGCGAACGTTCCGATTGGCCTCCTAAAGGCGGACCGTTGAAGGCGAAAAACGACATCGAAAAGGATATGAAAGGCCGGGCACTCACCGAAGCGGAGTCCGAGTTTTACGCCGGTGATTTGCTGCTGCACATGAGCAGGCTCCCGGAAGCGGAGTCGCACCTGAAGCAGGCCACGACGCTTGATCCAAAACTGGCGATGGCCCAGTCCGCGATGGGTTTTCTTCGCTACCGGCAGGACAACATTCCGGACGCAGTGTCTTATCTGAAGAAGGCAGCCGAGACCGATCCGAAAAATCACCTGGCTCACTATTACTATGCATTCGTGCTCGATAAGTCGGCCAACAACGTGTTGGACGATCTGGAGATAAAGCGGACAGAGCTTGGCAAGGCGATCGAGTTGGTTCCGCAGTACGTGCCTGCGTACGAGCTGCTGGCGTACCTCAACATCACCTCCGATCTCGATTACAACGGAACCCTTGAGCTGCTGCAAAAAGCGAATAGCTACGCACCCGGAAATATGAATATCCGGTTTCTGATTGCGCAGGTTCTCGTGAAAAAGAAGGATCTCGATCAGGCGGATAAGTTTTTGCAGCTGGTGATCAACAGTTCTGCCGAACCGGGTCTTCGGGAAGGCGCGCAAAACTTGAGCACCTACATCTCGCGGCAGCGTTTCACCGACGAGAAGCAGCGCGAGCAGGATGAAGAACGCGCGCGACGTGATGCTGAAGAAGCTGCTGTGAAACCTGCGCCTGCTCCCGCCGCAACGCCTGCCGCTGCGCCTCCCGCACCTGAAGTTGCGGTCACACCTGTTCCATCTGCACCTTCTGTTGCCTCACCGACCGGACCGCCGCCGAGGAATGGCGAGCTCGTGCTGGTTAATCCAGCGAAACCGCGGCCGCAGGGCAGTAAGCAGCAAGGATTCATGACGCTCGTTGATTGCCGCGACGGGATCACCATTTCGGTCAAGGCATCGAGCGGAATCAGGAAGTTCCATGCAGCGGATCCGTCGCGGGTTGAATTCGTCAGTTACGTACCAGCCGTCTCCACTTCGATCTCTTGTGGCGTGGTACAGGGCAACGGCCTACCTGTCATCATTACGTATGCGCCGACGCCTGAAGGTCCGAACGCTGGAACCTTGCTGATGGTCGAGTTCGTGGAGAAGTAGGCCGATCCGTTGATGGAGTACTTCTTTACGTGTCCGTATTGCTGGCAGCAGATCTCAATGGTGCTGGACATTTCTGTCGACCACCAGACCTACATCGAAGATTGTGAAGTCTGCTGCAAGCCGATTCAAATCCATTACGCCGTTTCCGACGGAGAGTTGGCGGAATTCGACGCAACGCAGTTGTAGGCGCGGTCTATGACCGCGCGTACAGGAGGCATTCGTGACGCGAACATTCTTCGCTTTTGTTCTTTCATTGATGATGTTTCAAGCGCAGCCGTCGAAGCTGCGATTTGAGATCACATTTCCCGCTGCCTCTCACGCCCAGCCGATCAAGGGCCGTGTTTACGTGATGATCGCCCGCAATTCGGACCGCGAGCCGCGGCTGCAGATCGGAAGAACCGGCGTGCCGTTCTTCGGTCGCGACATCGAACAGCTCAATCCGGGTCAGGTGGCGGTGATTGATGAAACCGATCTGGGGACGCCTATCTCCAGCCTCCGCGATCTCCCGGCCGGCGACTACTACGTACAGGGCTTCGTCAACGTCTACTCGGAATTCAAGCGCGCCGACGGGCACACCGTTTGGATGCACGATGATCAGTGGGAGGGACAGCAGTTCCAGATTTCGCCGGGCAATCTCTACAGCGACGTCCAACGCATTTCGATCGATCCCAAAGCCGGCGGGGTGATCAAACTCAACGCGCGTAACGTGATTCCTCCAATTCCATTTCCGGCAGACACGCAATACGTCAAACGCTTCAAGTTTCAAAGTCCGATGCTGACCAAGTTCTGGGGACGGCCGATCTATCTCGGAGCCACCGCGCTTGTTCCGCGCGACTACGACCGCGAAACCATGTCGTATCCGGTGCTGTATCAACAAGGCCACTTTTCCACGGCCGCTCCTCTTGGATTTCGCGAGAACACGGATCTGTACAAGGCGTGGATGTCCGATAATTTCCCGCGAATGCTGGTGGTCACCTTCCAGCATCCCACACCGTACTTTGACGATTCTTACGCTGTGAATTCCGTCAACGTCGGGCCGTACGGCGACGCCATCATTCAAGAGTTGATTCCTGAAGTGGAGAAGCGATTCCGCGTCATCAAGGAGCCTTACGCGCGCGTTTTGTCCGGAGGGTCAACTGGCGGATGGGAATCGCTCGCACTGCAAATCTTTCATCCAGACTTTTTTGGCGGCACCTGGTCGGACTGTCCGGATCCGGTCGAGTTCAGCAATGTCGAAGGTATCGACATCTACAAGGACTCGAATGCTTTTTACAAAGTGTTCGACTGGGGGCGTCGGGAGCCTACCGTGAATACGCGCGAGACCGACGGGTCAATCCGTCTAACTTCTGAACAGCGCAATCACTTCGAACTCGTTTCCGGCACGAAGGGCCGCTCCGGCCAGCAGCTGGATATCTGGTCCGCTGTGTACGGGCCCTTGGGCAAGGATGGTTATTTCGAACCGTTATTCGACAAACGCAGCGGCGAAATGAATCCCACTGTTGCTCAATACTGGAAAGAAAACTACGACCTCACCTACTATCTTGAAAAAAACTGGCCGGCCGTTGGTCCCAAGCTCGTGGACAAGATTCGCATTTACATGGGAACCATGGACAACTTCTTTCTAAACGAAGGTGTGAAGAAGCTCCAAGCTTTCATGAAAACCACCACGAACCCGCACTATGAAGGAACCTTCGTTTATGGAGAAGGTAAGGGCCACTGCTACAGCGGTCCGCTGGCAACGCATGAACGATTGAAGGAAATGGCAGGCCACATCCTCTCGAAACGACCCGACCACGACACAGGACAATGGTGGAAACACTAAGGGAAACGGATCTGACCAATTCCTAATACTTAATTCCTAATTCCTATCGGAGGGGAGTTCCGTCTCCATAGCGGTCTCCTCGGCTAAGAATTAGGATTTAGGAATTAGGAATTGGTCAGATCCGTTTCCCTTAGGTTTTTACTCGAAGCATCATCCACAGGCCGCCGAGGCCGAAGATCAGGTTGGGAAACCAGGCGGCGATGACAGGAGAAAGGCGGTTGATGCCGCCGAGTTTGTCGAAGAGTTCGAACGTGGCCCAATAAAAAATTCCGACCGTGACGCACAGCCCGATTCCGTAAAAAGCACCACGCTTGCCGGTCTTAAAAGAAAACGGGATGCCGATGATGGCCATGATGAAGGACACGAGCGGGAACGACAGTTTTCTGTAGAGGTCTACCGTAAGCGAGCTGACGTCGAAGCCGCTCTGTTTCAAATCCAACACGTACCGTTTGAGTTCGACGTAGGTCATTTGATCCGCCATGCGGACTTCTTTCTTGAAGTACTCCGGCGGGTCCATTTCCGCAAAGGTTATGTCCTTGAAGGGCTCATAAGATTCCGGCTGGCTCGCGCCAAAGCGCCGGACGAATCCCTCCTGCAGGTTCCACTGAAAACCGGTCCATTCTGCGCGATTGGCTACGACCAGCCGTTTGACATCGAACGTGTGAGGTTGAAACTCGAAAATCGAGATTCCACGAAACAGATTCTGGTTCGGGTCGAAGTATGTGTAGTGATAAATGCGGTCGTTCGATCCGGCCATCCACTTCCGTTGCGGGTCGCGGTATGTCTGTGGCGCGCGGCCTTTGATGACGTTGTGATAATCCTCCTGCCGCTGGTTCGCCGAAGGGAGAATGAAATCTTGCAGGAAATAGATGCCGCCGGAAAGCAGAAGCGCCATCACCAGCAGCGGCAGCGCCATGCGGTATAGGCTGATTGCGCCTGCCTTGACGGCCAGAATTTCGTTCGTCTTCGTGAGAGTTCCCAGATTGATCAGAGTTGCCAGCAGAACTGTCAACGGCACGACGTAATAGAGGATCTGCGGCAGAAAGAACATGAAGTACCGGACGACGATGGTGTAATCGACGTTGTTCTTAACGATGTCGGGAAGAAGTTCGAACAGCGTGATCACGACGAATAAGGACACAAAAACCACCAGAACCAGACCAAAGAAGAAGCAGAAGCCGCGCAGGACGTAGACATCGAGAAGCCGGAAGAATTTCGGGTGATGCGTCAGCGAGTAAGCCCACTGGCTGAATTGCTTGCGTTGGAGTCTTAGCGCCGTTAGCTGTGTGGATGCCTGCTCGATCCGGGAGCCCGCCCATCTCAACAAACGATTCTCTCCCTCGTAATCGGCCCGCACGAGCATCAGCGCGCCGATCAGCGAAAACGCAATGTTCCCAATCCAGGACGCGAAGAATGGCGACAGGTGCGCCTGCTTGGCGACGTTGGTTCCACCAACGAAGACAAGGTAGTAGATCAACATCAAACTGAGGCTCAGCACGAGTCCCATCGATCTGCTGCCTCGCGTCGTCGTCACTCCCAACGGAAGCCCAATTAAAGCGAATGCCAGGCAGGCGAAAGGAAGAGCCAATCTTTGGTGGAGCTGGGCTCGTTCCTCGTACGTCGCTTCGGCGGACTGAACCCGGTTCCACAGGGTCCGCGTCTCCGCTTCGATCGGTGACGGCGCATCGGACCTGGTGACTTCCGGCATCGGCACCGAAATCGTCGTCGAATCCGGATTCGAGAAGTCGTATCGCCCGAGATTGAGTGAGGAAAAGATGTGCGTGGTCGGTCTGGTCAGCGTCAGCTGGAAAGTATGATTCTCGTTGTTAGCGACCAGCACGCCAGACTTCGCGAATGTAACGCTCGGGTTGTTCGCGTTCGTGGTGTCCGCGAACATGATGCCTTTCCATTCGAGACTGTTCGGTGCGACATCCTGAACGTACAAAACTCGGTTGATGAGATCTTCGTTGAAAATTCGTGGTCTCAGCTCGAGTGACACCTGTTTGAGCGCAAGCGTGTAGCCTAGCTGGCGGGAATGCGCCACCATCCGTGGCGCTACCCATACCGTCAGCACCATCGTCGTGGCCCACGCGAAACCGGCCAACGCCATGACCGGAACGAGAAGCCGTTTCATCGAAATGCCGACGGCCCGGAATGCAATCGCCTCGCTGTCCGATGACATTCTGCCGAATCCAGTCAAAATGCCTACCAGGACGGCTAAGGGAATGGTAAAAGTTAACACCGTCGGAATGATTGCCGCCGAAAACTCCGCGACCTCTCGAAGCGTAGCGGATTGGCGAACGATGATTTCCAAAAGTTTGCCAATGCGCTGCGAACAAAAGACAAACGTCAACGCCCCCAAAGCAATTAGCGAAGGCGTCAGAGTCTCGCGAAAAATGTAGCGATCCAGGATTCTCATTTACTCAGTTCAGAGCACGCGCTCCGGAGTAGCTTAACATGTCGACTCTCGTCTC
>Ga0209382_10010124_pt1 | contig 11780 bp, 9 predicted proteins | sample SoiMetdeltSBSDD5_FD_187599 | JGI IMG/M metagenome (GOLD analysis project Ga0209382, IMG submission 187599) | Bulk soil microbial communities from a Populus tree surrounding site in Tennessee, USA - Soil MetaG P. deltoides SBSDD5 (SPAdes) (version 2) | ecosystem: Environmental > Terrestrial >...
GGTCAGCGCGCCAACGGTGAACGCGTGCGTGAACTCGGCGACGAAGAACATGCCAAATTTCATGCCCGAATATTCAATGTGGAACCCGGCGACGATCTCGGACTCGGCCTCCAGCAAGTCAAACGGCGTCCGGCCCACCTCGGCCACCGAGGTCAAGAAGAAGATCAGCGCCGCAATCGGCGCCGCAACCACGAACGCCACATCTTGCGCCTCCACAATCGTCCGCAGGCTCATACTGCGCGCCAACAACACCGGCACCATCAGGCTGAGGATCATCGGCACTTCGTAGGAAACCAACTGGGCCACGGTGCGGAACGCGCCCAGCAGCGCATATTTGTTATTCGACGACCAGCCGCCCAGCATAATCGCCAACGTCCCCAACGAGCCGATGCTGACGATGTACAACGCCCCAACATTCACATCCGCGCCGTAGACCTTCGCGGCAAAGGGAATGACCGCCCACATGCTGATGACTGCGACGACCGAGAGGACAGGCGCAATGTTGTACGCGATCTTGTCCGCGCCGGTGGGCGTGATGTCTTCCTTGGTCATCAACTTGAGCGCGTCCGCAATCGTTTGCAGCAAGCCTTGTGGCCCCACGCGGTTCGGGCCGACGCGATCCTGCATCCGAGCGACAATCCGCCGCTCGAACCAGATGAGGAACAAGGGCAGCAGCAGGCAGAAAGAGCCAATGACCACCACGCCGATCGCCATCAGGATCACCGTCACGACCGGCGCCGGAAGGCCCATCCCCGCCAAGAGCAGGGTCAGGAACTCGGCGCTGAAAGCGATCGGATCAGTCAAAAGTTTAGAGAAATCCAGTTTAGAGAAATCCATCTTTGACTCCAGCCTATTATTAGAGCGCTTCCCGTTCCGTTTACGGAATACGCAATACGGAATATCCTGATCCGGTGCGTATTGCGTGTTACGTATTCCGTCGAAGATCAAACAAGAATTCGCTCTAGACAACAAATCGCCTATCGTGAAAACGATAGGCGATTAAGGATTCAAGGTATGGCTCAGGCCCACTCGAGCGCGCCTTTGCGCCAGGCATAGATCAAGCCGCCGGCCAAAATCAGGATGAACAGCACAACTTCAAAAACGGCGAACAATCCCACTTGATCAAACGCCACCGCAAAGGGGAACAGAAAAACCGTCTCCACATCGAACACCACAAACACCAGGGCAAAGATGTAATACTGCACCTTGAACTGCACCCAGGTATCGCCTACGGTCTCGATGCCGCATTCGTAAGCGCTGTTCTTTTCAGAGTTGTTCTTCTTAGGGCCGAGAATCAAAGCATTTAGAATAATCGGCACGCCGGGAAAAATCGCGGCCATAATCAGGAAAAGGCCGATAAACATCCAGCTATTCGACATAGGCAGTCCTTACACCGTTGGATAAAACGAGGAAAATCCTATTTGTGAAGAACGGCGCGGATGATAGCATGAGTCAAATCAAAAGTAAAGATGAGCGTCATTGGTATAATCGCGACATGGCCCTCGCCCCTCTCGATTGGGATAACTTCGTTCAGGCGCACCCGAACGGACACATTCTGCAAACGGCTGCCTGGGGGAAACTTAAGTCGGCGTTTGGATGGCAACCGGAACCTGTCCAGCTTGGCGATCAAGGCGCGCTGGTTCTCTTCCGGCGGTTGCCTTTGGGATGGACTCTCGCGTACGTCCCGCGCGGGCCGTTGGTGGATTGGAGCAATCAAGCGGCGATGGAGGCGTTGGTGCGGAAACTGGACGATGTTTGCCGCGCCCGCCGCGCCATCTGCCTGAAATGGGAACCCGATTTGCCGGATTCCCCGGCGTGTGCGGGATCGCTGACCTCGATCGGGTTCCGCCCTTCAGCACACACCGTCCAACCCCGACGTTCCATCATCATAGACCTGACCGGGAGCGAAAAAGATATCCTGGCGAGGATGAAACAAAAAACTCGCTACAACATCGGCCTGGCGAGCAAAAAGGAAGTCAGTGTCCGAGCCGCGCGCTCTTCGGCAGATATGGAAATCTTCAACACCTTGATGAACGCGACAGGTGAGCGCGATCGTTTCGGCGTTCACTCGGCGGAATATTACCAGATGGCCTACGATTTATTTCATTCAGCCGGGCAATGTGAAATGTTCTTCGTGGAATGCGGCGGCGAAGTGCTGGCGGGCGTCATGGTCTTCTGCCTGGGCAAGCGCGCGTGGTATTTCTACGGCGCGTCATCCGACCGCGAGCGACAGCGGATGGCGCCTTACTTAGTGCAGTGGGAGGCGATGCGCTGGGCCAAGACTCAAGGCGCCTTGAGCTACGATTTGTGGGGCGTGCCCGACGAGGATGAGTCTATTTTGGAAATGGAATTCGAGCAGCGACACGATGGCCTGTGGGGCGTGTACCGCTTCAAACGCGGCTTCGGCGGGCGAGTCGTACGCACCGTGGGCGCGTGGGATCGGGTTTATCAGCCGGTGCTCTATCAACTCTACGCGGCTTATATGAAGCTGCGAGGGCAGAGCCAAGCATGACCGCTTCGCGCGACGAAGGGAAAAACTTTTGTGACACCATACGTGACAGACAAAATGGGTCGTGTGCGCGTCTTATACAGCAAAGCCATAGTTGGGCGGATGGCACCCAAATAGAAAGCATAGTTGAATGAATAAAAGTCAATTCCAACAATTGAAACAGTATGTGGGGCCGGATTTACTGAACTACATATTGCATTACGACAAAACCACCGGCAACAGCGATTATCCCGAATCAGAACTTCTTCCTGTCCAAGTCCAAGTCCTTGATGACCTGCACACTAAGATTCAACAGTGTCGAATTCAGTTTATAGTACAAGGTGGTTTCGGAGACGGAGTTGATTTTTATCTTAGACAAATTACTTCAAATGGAACGTCTCTATTTAATCACTACCGTCAGATTTGTGGAGGTCAATTAGCTTCGCCAACTTCTACTGATCCAGTGATATGGTATCTTCAGCAAATTTGCATAAGGGAGTACCCAAATTTCCTAATGAAGTCATCAGGGGCATCAGATCGATTACCCTTGATGGAAATGAACTTGGGGATGAACAACTATGATGAGTTTATCCGCTTAGTTAAGGATGATGTTCTAGACCAAATTACGAATAAAAAGGACGGCCTCGATTACGCCTTTCAGTTTTCCACAACCGATGGTTTAGAGTTTAATTCACAGGTTTGTACTGCTTGTAGATCAATTATTACCAGATCATTTTACGATTCCTGCAATCGTATGGATTACTCATTGTCTTCAGTCCTTAAAGCAATTGAAGAAAATATTGATGTGATGCGACGACTAGCAAATGGTCAATGGGCAACATATAGCAGCTTTATCGGAATACGCGGATTGCAATTTCGAGGATTTGAGGTAATTGAATTTCCGGGTAGCGTGCTGAGGCAATTTCGTGACAACACAAACCCAGGCATGCACACTGATCGAACTGTTGTAAGTCATCCAGGTAAAGAAGCAGGAGAGTACAGTGGCCATGTACTTGAGGTCTTTCACTCCACGAAGATTTCTTCCGCTACCGGGGAAACCAACACTGGCAGTAGTACCGAGACTAATCAAGTCCAGGAAAAGGAACTTCAAAAATTACGATTTGCTGTTGTGTTTTCATCATTGGCAAACCGCGGGCCCATTCCAACTTTTTTTGAGCTCGGCTTTCCACTGGTAAATCCAGGGAATTATGGATTTAGCGATGGTAACCCGAGTAATTACATATTGATAGACGAAGTAACCAAAGTGAAATTGGTTGAATGGTATGGCGTCCTAAATAACAAAGATCTAAAGCAGGTACAAACACCGCTAAAAAGGCTTCAGTATGCCATTTTCGAAAGAAATAATCCTGAAGATGCCATTGTTGACGCAATTATTGCCTGGGAGGGAATGTTTAGTGAGGCATTTGAGACAACCTTCAAGGTAACGGGAAGCATGGCTAAATTTCTTCGTTCTGGCTCAAAGAGAGAGGAGTTCTTTGGACGGCTAAAGAAGTTGTATCAACTACGCAGTGATTTGGTTCATGGTGGGACTAGTGAATTATTAAAGAAAGAAAACATACAAGATGTTCGTGCGGAGGTTATTAATATTGGCCTGGAATGTATCATGAAAATAATTGGTAATGACCGTCTACTTTCCATGAGCTCGGGGGAAAGGATAAAAGCCATTTTAGTTTTCGATGAGCCTGATAATATATCCACATAACAAGACGCTGAACCGGACGCCCTGGCAGACGCCAGTTAGTTTGATGTTAGCGGATCCATCAAGTATTTTTCGCCCAAACTTTCGTCCTTCGTCCTTCGTCTTTCGTCTAATGAACCCCATCACCTCCCCCCAAACTTGGAACCCCCTCATCGCTTCTCTGCCTCATAGTCACATCCTGCAAAGTTGGGAGTGGGGAGATTTTAAGAGTCATTATGGCTGGCAGGCTCGGCGCTGGGTGTGGAATGAAGGACAAGCCGCGGCTCAAGTTTTAACGCGGGAAACGCGCGGCCTGCGCGTGATGTACGTCCCCAAAGGGCCGCTCCTCGATTGGGGTGACGACTCCCTCCGGGCACGGGTTCTTGACGATCTTCAGGCCCTCGCGCGGCGCGAACGCGCCATCTTCATCAAAATAGACCCCGATCTTTCCATCGGCACAGGCGGGCCGGAAGCCAATCAACCTAATCCCACAGGAACCTTGGTGACTTCGGACTTAGGACATAGGACTTGGCGACTCTCTTCAGACCAAATTCAATTTCGCAATACGGTGATCCTTGACCTACGGCCTAGCGAAGAGGAACTCCTGGCAAGAATGAAGCAAAAGACGCGCTACAACATCCGGCTGGCTGAAAAAAAAGGCGTACAGGTCCGGCTCGGCTCGCTCGCCGATCTCGACCTGCTTTACCGGATGTACGCCGAGACTTCCGTGCGGGATGGTTTTGTGATCCGCTCCGAGGCTTATTACCGTGAAGCGTGGGGCGCTTTCATTCAAGCCGGACTGGCTCAGCCATTCATTGCGGAGGTCGCGGGTGAACCGGTGAGCGCGCTAATCCTCTTCGTCTTTGCGCGGACGGCTTGGTATTTATACGGGATGAGTCGAGAAGCGCATCGAGAGAAAATGCCAAATCATCTGCTCCAATGGGCCGCAATGCGCTGGGCGAAAACTCGGGGTTGCGAGTTTTACGATTTTTGGGGCGCGCCGGACGAGTTCGACGAGAGCGATGCGATGTGGGGCGTGTGGAAATTCAAAGAAGGTTTTGCGGGGCAGGTGGTGCGGCATATTGGCGCATGGGATTATTCGCCCTCGCCGATACTGTATCGTCTCTATACCGTTGCTTTGCCGCGTGTACTGAGCCTGATGCGCTGGCGCGGCAAACGCCAGACGCGGGTCGCAATAGACTGACGACTTGATCAAGGGGAAATTTAACCGCAGAGAGCGCTGAGTCCGCAGAGAATCTCAGGAGAAAACTCAGCGCACTCTGCGCTCTCCGCGGTAAAAAAAGCTTTTGGCAGTGGAGTAACGAATGTTTAAGGTTTTATTCGTGTTATTCGCGCGAAGCGGTTCGTGATATTCGTGATTAATCTTCTTTGCCTAATAAATATTAAGCGTTACGTAGTCCAGGTAATGCGTCCGGGAGACTTCCCAGATTGCGCCAAAGCCATACGCCACCCAGAGCGGTTGAGCCGGATCAAGGAGCACGTTAGCGGAGTAGTTGTATTGCTTCCAGCCCGCGACCTGATTTGTCTGGCCGATGACGGTGAAATCCGCTTCGGTCTCCGGGTCTTTCTGCGCTAAGAAAGCCACCACCGGCCAGGTGTTAACCGTCGTCGCGGCCGGACTCCACACGTACAAACTAAGGGTAACTGAATACGTCTTTTTCTGAAGTTGGGAGAGATAAAAAGGACGCTCGACCCAGATCGTCCCGTCGGCGTGGCTGCCGTTTAGATAGCCCTTGAGGGAGTAGAAACCGTTGGAGGCCCGCTCCCGCGAGCGGCTGATGGACCAATCCAAATAGCCACAGCCCGGTTCACACAGGAGATAATGATCCGGGACCCAGCCCCCAAAACTCTGTTCGTAGCTCTCGGTATAGGAATAGACCGGCCCGGCGCCCAGCGTTTGGGGCACGCCCAGCAGTCCGGCCAAAAGGACTGTGGCCAGAAGCACGAGAGGGAGATAAGGAATTTTGTTCATGATTTCCAACAGACAGTTCCGGTTTCATATTCCTGTCCATTATCTTACTGCTTCTGTTGGAGTAAATCATGTACGCGAATGACCACTTTTAGCACAAAAGTGATCTGATCGGCTCGATTGTGATTGCGGGGGAAAAGGGCAAGTGGAAAGTGACAAGTGGCAGGTTACTTGCCACTTGCTACCTGCCACCTTCCACTCTGGATTTTTGAGACATCCAAGCAATCTATGTGCTCAAGCGGATTCGGGCGACTTGGCCGGGCGGGTCAGCCCGCCGCTCTGCCAAAAACCGAGCGCGGCAGTAAACCCAAAGCCGATCGCCTGAATAAAAATGAAGGGCGCCATAGTCGGCACGCGTTCAAGCGCCACGAAACCCGTGGCGAAGGCATACAGCGCCAGTAACAGTTCCCCCCACGTCGTCCAATCCACGGGCAAAATATAGGTCGTCTCCCGTTGGTTCAAGGAGGAAAACTTGGGCGTCCGGATAAACTTGTGATTGCGCCCAAAAAACGCTTCCCAGGTGGCCACGGTATTGGTCAGAGTGAGTCCAATCCCCACCATGAACAGGACCGGAAAGGAAAGCAGCCGTTTCGGCCAGTCTTTATACAGCAGCACCTGGCCTAACAGGATATCCAGGCCCAAGCTGATTAAGCTCAGCCAGCCCCAATTCAACGGGGCATGTTGATGCAAGAGAACCATGGGCAGGCTGCCAATCATGGAGATAAACATGAGCGGAAAAGGCAGATAGCCCGCCAGTTGAAAGAGGCCTTGGATTTTGGACATGAGTGGCAAACGGGCCTGGAGCAAATCCGGCCCCAGCTTGCGTAAAACCTGAAATGAGCCGGTGGCCCAGCGCGCCTGCTGACGTTTGAACGCTAAGATGGAAACGGGCAACTCCGCGGGCGCGGTGACCTGGGGTAAATAGCTCATCCGCCAACCTTTGAGTTGCGCGCGATAAGACAGGTCGAGGTCTTCGGCCAAGGTATCTCCCTGCCAGCCGCCGGCCGACTCGATCGTCGCTGTGCGCCACACCCCGGCGCTCCCATTAAAGTTGGTGAGAAATCCGGCCCGGTGACGGGCCACCTGGTAGATCATGAAATAGCCATCCAGGATTAAAGCCTGGGCGCGCGTCAGTACATTCTGATCGGCATTGAGATGACTCCAGCGCGCCTGCACCATGCCCAATTGTGGATCGGCGTAAAATTCCGGGATGGTCAAACGCAGAAAGTCCGGCGGCGGGACAAAATCCGCATCAAACACAGTCACATACTCCGCCGGGGAGATCGTCAGGCCATTGGCCAGTGCGCCCGCCTTGAACCCGGTCCGCTCGGTGCGATGCAGGTAGGTGACCCGCCGCCCCCGCGCTTGGTGATAGGCCACGCGCATCCGGGCCAGCGCCGAGGTCTCATCGGTCGAATCATCCAAGACTTGGATCGTTAACTGGTCGGCGGGATAATCCAGCGCCACGGCGGCATCAATCAGGCGCTCGATGACATAGCGTTCATTAAAAATTGGGAGTTGCACCAGGACGGACGGCCAAACGGTCGGCGGGGAGGCCAAGGGGCGGGGAAGTTGATAAATGAGACCCAAGACCAGCAGCAGAGTCATATTGACTCCCATGACTGCGGCGCCCAAGACAGCGAGAGTATAAATCCAGCTCACGATAGGCATGCAGTGACACTCCGACTATGAGAAGCGGCCCGCGACAGAATAAGTCGCGGGCCTTAAAAAAGACACGCCGAACACTATCGAATTTTATTTAAGATCTTTTAATTCAAAAACCGAGATGGGCTGGACGCGCCCCTTGACCTTCAAGGGTTCCAATGGGCTGACAACCGCCCGATCTTTCACGCGCTCGTAAACTGCCTCGCTGAGGAGGACTTTCCCCGGCATGCCATTCTCTTGCAGCCGTTTGGCGGTGTTCACCGTATCGCCGATGATGGTGTAATCCAGCCGGTCCTGCGTCCCCACCAGTCCCACCACCGCTTCTCCCAAATGCACGGCGATGCGGAATGACAGGCGGAACTGCGGCTCCATGACTTCATGCAAAGCGAAAATATCGTCGCGCATCCGCAGCGCGGCCCGCACGGCGCGGAGGGGGTGATCCGGTTGATCGTCCGGCGCGTTGAAGAAGGCCATCACGGCATCGCCAATAAACTTGTCCACCGTCGCTTCATGCAGCAGCATCGCTTCGGCGGCGGTGCCGACATAGCGGTTGAGGATCTTGATGAGGACTTCCGGGTCCATCGTCTCGCTCAACGAGGTGAAGCCCTGGATGTCGGCGAAAACGATGCTGACTTCCTTACGGGTTCCCCCCAACGCCAGGGTTTCGGGGTTGAGACGGTCAATGACGGCCGGCGGCACCATCCGTTTAAAGACTTCAAATTTGCCTTCGAGCCGTTTTTTCTCGGTGAGGTCATCCAGCACAATCGCCAGCCCTTGCGAACCTTGGCCGGTATCTTTCAGCGGGGCGACGTTCAAACTCCAATTCAGCGCCCCCCGATTGGGCAGCACGGGGCGCACTTCATGCCCAATCACGGCGCGTTGATCATTCTTGACCGCGGCCACCATGCGCGTGAAGGCTTCATCGGCGGGCAGCGCTTCCACCAATCCCTTACCGGTAATTTCGGCGGCCGAGCGGCCTAAGATGCCCTCGGCGGCTCGGTTGCATAAGGTCACCAGGTCTTGCGCATCGGTGGTGATGACCCCGGAAGCGATGGAAGCGAAAACGTTATCCAAGAGATTCTTAAGCTCAGTGACCTGCTGAAACTGGCGGGCGTTCTCAATCGCAATGGCGGCCTGGTTGGCGAAGGAGGCCAGCAAGTCCCGCTCGCCTTCACTAAACAAGCCGGTGCGGATGCGGTTGTCTACATAGATGACGCCGGTGACCACCCCTTTGAATTTGAGCGGCACGCAGACGATGGAACGCAAGTTGTAGCCCACCACACTTTCTTGGGCCGAGAAACGCGGATCGGCTTGGGCGTTGGTCGTCACCACCGGATCGCCGCTCTCCGCCACTTGTCCAATGATCGTGCGGCTGACTTGGAAAGCGGAACTGTCCAGCGATTCCCGATCTACATTTCGCGCAATCCGAATTTGCAGTTCGCCTTTCTCCTTAAGCGTGAGAAAGCCGCGCTCCGCGCCGGTGAGCCGGATGATGGTATCCATCACCTCGTTGAGGACGGTGGTGAGGTCCAAGGAGGAATTAATGACACTGGAGGTGTCCGCCAGCGCGTGCAGCCGATTGTTTTCCGCTTCTTGAGCCGTGGCCACGGGCTGCAACTTTTCCAAGGTATCGCGCAGTTGAGCTAAGCCTTCCATCACTCCCGGAGGAAAGCCCAGCCCGGATTTGGCGAGCAATTCCTTCTGACTGCTTAACAATGCCTTGACGTCCGCCGCCAGTTTGCTTAACTCGCCGATCTGTTTGCCGATTAAGGGTGTGCCAGTAGGCATGAGGAAAATTTTACCTCGATTAAAAGCCAGGCCGCTCTTCCACTCAGCTTCAAACGAGGATTATACGTCAAGTGAAGGGATTAGCAAAGATTTTGGCTTCTTACCGGTTGGGGAGAGGGACCTTAACCTTTACGAGTCAGCCAGGCAGCGACAGCGAGGAGAACAACCAGCGCGCCCAAGCCCACTTCTGTATATCGAAGAAAAGGCACAGGGGAGGGGGGCAAGTTAGGCAAAGTCGGCGCCGATTGATTCTCAGCTTCCTCCGGAGATGTGAGAGTGGTTGACTCAGCCACGCTAACCGGCGTTGAGGAGGGAACGGCCGGAGGGGTTTCAGTGAGGGTAGCGGTATACGCTAAGGTGCGTTCATCGGTGGAAACTTCCGTGGCGGCGGGTGGGGAGAAGCCCACCTCCGGCAGATTGGTTTCGCCAATCGCTGCCTCGGGTGAGGAGGTAGCTAAAGTCGCATCGGCCATCATCAGTTCTTCCGTAGCCGCGTAACTATCTTGGGCGACGGATAAACCATCGGTGGCCTCGGTCGTTTCCATTTTTGCCGCGCCCCCCATCGGTGCCGGAGCGGCAGCGCGGAGCCCCACGCTTAAGCTAAACAGCACATCGCCGCCAACCACCGTTGCGAACATTAAGGTGGCCATGGCCGTCGCCAAGCGCAGCTTGAAAAAAATGGACTGTCTTTGCGGCAGTTTGGCCACCTGCGTGGCGGATAAAGTGAAGTTTCGCGGAGGCTTGAGAGTGGGCAAGCTGCGCAGCAGGCGTACGGTCACTTGCAGGTCGGCCAAGGCCGTCTGGAGTTCCGGTTCCTGTTTCAGGCGTGCTTCCAGCCGGATCTTTTCAGCCGGCGAAAGCTGCTGATCCAGGTAGTTCGAGAGGCGTTCTACATCTTGGGGCGTTATCATACCTTCGTCTCTTCTTCTAGACGATAAGCAGCGGGCAAGAGTTCCCGGACATTTTGCCGCAGGCAATCCCGCAGGCGCGCCCGGGCGCGCGAGAGACGGGATTTAATCGTCCCCAAAGCCGTGCCGACGCTCTCCGCAATCGCGGTGTAGTCCATCTCCATGATATCCGCCATGACGACCACCACCCGCATTTCCTCGGGAAGATGGTTGAGGCAGTTTTGAATTTCGCGCGCGAGTTCCCGGCGCTGGACATGATCTTCCGGAGATTCGTCTTTGGCGATGAGCGTGGCTTCGGACTCGGCGTCGGGACCTTCCTCCACGACGTTAAGCGCTTCTAAGGAAGCGACGGGACGACGCTTACGGCGGCGGAGTTCATCGTAGCAGGCGTTGGTGACGATCCGCATCAGCCAAGCTTTGAACGAGCCGCCTCGATAACTCTGGATGTTTTTGTAAGCGGAGATAAAAGTTTCTTGGGAGGCATCCGCGGCGGAATCCGTTTCCCCCAGGATGCGGTAAGCCAAATTGTAGACGGGAATTTGATACTCGAGGACCAGGCGGTTGAAAGCATTCAAGTCGCCGTGCTGCGCGTCTAAAATGAGGGCGGGTTCGTCCATCGCGGGAAATCATACCAGTTAAACAGAAAACGCCCAACTTGAAGCTGGCGTTCTGTTCTCTCCGGGGTGGAGAGAACCATAAACCCCTTGGCAATGACCTACTCTCCCAGGCAGTCTCCCGCCAAGTACCATCGGCGCTGTCAGGCTTAACTTCCGGGTTCGGGATGGGACCGGGTGTACCCCTGACGCACAGATCACCAAGAGACTTATTACAGATTAGAGCAGCGCAGGCCAACCGCGCTACTACGACTGAATAGAGTGAAATTTCAAGTTCTCCGCATCACGTTTGATGAACTAAGCCCTCGACCATTAGATACGTCTCCGCTACGCATTGCTGCTTTACACGCGACGCCTATTAAGCAGGTAGTCTACCTGCGGTCTTACTCCCTTATGGGATGGGAGATCTAATCTTGGGACGAGTTTCCCACTTAGATGCATTCAGCGGTTATCTCTGCCGGACGTAGCTACCCAGCTATGCCGTTGGCACGACAACTGGCACACCAGCGGTCCGTCCACCTCGGTCCTCTCGTACTAGAGGCAGATTCCCTCAAATCTCCTGCGCCCACAGCGGATAGAGACCGACCTGTCTCACGACGGTCTGAACCCAGCTCACGTACCGCTTTAA
>Ga0209382_10010125_pt1 | contig 11779 bp, 10 predicted proteins | sample SoiMetdeltSBSDD5_FD_187599 | JGI IMG/M metagenome (GOLD analysis project Ga0209382, IMG submission 187599) | Bulk soil microbial communities from a Populus tree surrounding site in Tennessee, USA - Soil MetaG P. deltoides SBSDD5 (SPAdes) (version 2) | ecosystem: Environmental > Terrestrial >...
GCCCATAACGATCTCTCTTTCTTTATGAGTCAGCGCCGCGAGCGGAGATTCCGCGCCAGCCACCCGCTCGCGATACCGATTTTTAGGAGAATTCAAGCCCCTGTTGGGAATATCAACTGAGCCTGCGGGAACTATAAGTGACGCGTTGAGAGCGCGTCAAGCAGCGGTTTTTTTGGTAGTGGGGAATGGGGAGTTGGGAGTGGGGACACGATCCATAGCGCCGTGTCCCCACTCCCCATTCCCCACTGTCCACTCCCTACTTCTTACGCGCGTAATAGCCCTGGCGCGCGCGGACGTTGACTCCGGGGCGGGCCACGCGGACTTCGATCGCGCGCCATTTGCCGTCGAGCTTCTCGTTGGTGGATTCATAGGTGAGCGTGTACTGGCGGCGCAATTCCTCGACCGTTCCGGCGAAGGCGTCGCGTAATCCGCCGCCGCCGGGAGTCGCTATGAATCTGCCGCCGGTCTTGGCCGCCAGCATTTTCATCACCTCGGCGCCGTTGTCTTTCCGCTCCGTCTTGAAGACGGCGCGGTCGCTCATGTCGACGGCGTAGATCAAGGCGTTCGCGTCCAGGGTTTTGCGCGTCGCCTCGTCTAGCGAGGCTTTACTCTTGGTGTCGGCGCCGTCGGAGACCACGATGATGGCGCGCCGCCGTTCGGGGCGCTGCGCGAGGGCCTCTGCGGCCTTGACTATGGCGTCGTAAAGCGGCGTCTCGTCGCGAGCCTTCATATCCCAGACGGCTTCGGGCGCGTCGCGCGACTCGCTGAAATCTTGCAGCATTTTTACTTTGAACCCGCTGAAGCTGTAGACCGCGACCATGTCGCCGTCGCGCAACTCCGAGAGGAAATTGCCGCAGGCCGCGCGCGCCAGCGAGAGTTTGTTCCCCATGCTTCCGCTCGTGTCGAGCAGGATGGCGGCGGCGAAAGGCGCCTCTTCGACGGTGAGATCGAGTATTCGCTGCGGGGCAGTGTCTTCCAGAATCTTGAAATCCTCGATCTTGAGGCCGGAGACGTAATTCTCGAGCGCATCAGTGACCGTCGCGTTGACCACGATCAAATTGGTCTCCACGGAAATCACTTCTTCACTCGGCTCGGATTTTTTCTGAGGGTCTTGCGGCTTTTGCGGGTCCTGCCGGCGCGCGCGCGCGCCAGGCGTCATGACGAAAGCGCCCGAAAGAAAGACAGAGGATAGGAAAATGACCAGACAAAATCGCATATGCTTTCCACCTTCGCTTCAACGTTGGCGCCTGACCGTTTACGCGATTCGGGAGTGATCACAGTAGGTAACCGCGAAGGATTTTCACCAGTTGAGTGACTTCGTTCGCGACTTCTACAACGCTCACGGAAATCACTCGGCGCGAAGTCTTGCTAAGGTGTTTGTTCAAACGCTCGCTCGCGTCGTCCAGCCGTTTAAGCGCGTCGTCCAGGCTGGCCGGCGCGGGATCGAGCGGTTTGTCGTCGCCCGCGCCGCCGAACTCCGAGCGGATCTGTCGGGCGGCCTTTTCGATCTCGCGCAACTTCTTCTCGCCCGCGCGAGGAAGATGGCCGTTCACGGCCTCTTTCGCCAGGCTCTCCGCGTCGCGCTCGATCTGCGCGCCTTTGTCCAGGATCTTTTGGTGCTCCGCCTCTTCGCGCTTGATCTGCATGCGCTTGAGCGTGTCGAGCATTGTTTCGTTCTGCTCTTCGGCGGGAGGATTGGTCGCGCCTTGCGCCCCGGCGGCCGAGGCGACGAATAGCAGGCAGAGAATGGAGAACAGGATTCGTAGAGTCATGACTCTCATCCGTTCGGCGGTCGGCCCATCAGTATTCGCAATTCAGGATGCGGCGTGTGGGACGCCCGCTGCTAACCTTGACACTCAGGTCGATGCCGAGGATTCTGCCCGCCAGCCCTCGCAGCGCTTCGTCTTCGAGCGAGCCGTTTGATTGCCCCTCGATCCACTGGGCGCCGCCAGACGCTTCGATGACCTTGCCCTCGATATGCGCGCTCACGGAAAGCTGGGAGCGTTTCTCGTCGAGCGGGAGGGCGCTGACCTCCAGACGCCATCGGCCTTGCTGCCAGTTACGGACTTCGCCCGCCGGCATCTTAGCCAGGTGGTCCAGATCGGCCCTCGCCGTCACGCCGCGCGTGAAAACTACGCTTTTAGTAACAATCTTCCCCTCGCTCGGTTTGCTCAGAGTGTCGTCAACCTCAATTGCGCAGGCTTTAAAGACCTCGCGCACGGTTTGTAAAATCTGTTCGCTCGGCGCATTGATGACGTAAGGGTTATCGAGCGGCCGCTCGGTCTTCGGCCGGTCGAGTTGTATTTGCGCGCGCGCGTCGAACGAACAGAAAATGATAAACAACAGCGAAAGACATATGTAAGAAGTTTTCAGATTCATACGCTTTGTCGAATATCAAAAACTGCGGCCGCAATGGATGACCACCACGGCTCATTATATCTGTCGGGAAAAGTCCATTCGTATTGCGGCGATTCTATCACATTCGATGAAACTATGATTGCTGAACTGACGCCTCTGAATGGAAATTATTTCATAGCATTTTTTTCCTGATCGCGTAAGTTTTACTCAAAGAGTTTGGCCATGTTTGATAGCCGGCGCCAGGTCAAATCACGGGAAGAGCCTATATTTATTAGACTTTCCACCTCTTCTCATCTGCCGAGATTCGGTGGCGCCGCGATTGCTTTAGTCAGGGTGGGGCAACGAGATACCAAGTGGTTAGTTCCACTGACGGTGTCAAGTGGTTACCAGGGTGAGGAAGGTAACCACACTTATCAGGCGCTACACATTCCCACGATTGTAGCGCCTTTTATTTTTTTCATTTGCAGATGGTGTGGCCGGCGCATGACTGCGGGCTAGTGAAGGATTGCGGCTAGGGATGCGCCGCAGGCAGGGCATGCGTCGACCAGACCGTCTTCCTTTCCCAGCTTCTTGACTCGATCTCCCGCCATTAGCTATGTTGCGCTTTTCGACACTCAATCAGTGAAGCCTCTGAGGGCCATGAACGTCGTTTCGCTCATATGGCCGAAGCAACGGTCCGAGCCCGGAGGTTGAAACGAGAGCGCGCAATGCTTAGCGAATTCCGTCAACGATTCGGCGACTTTCATACCGAGCTTCATCGCGAAGATTACCTCTTCCGTTCCGGCCATAAACAGAGCCGCGAAATCGCGCGCATCCGCGGCGAGCGCAGCGACCTGTTCGAGCCATCGGCCATCGCCGAACTGCGCGCAAAACTCGAAGAGACTCCCGAACATAGGGAGACTGAAAGAACGAGCGTCAAGCGGTTGATAGCCTTCGCCGTGGAAGGCGCCCTGCTAGCCCGCGCGCAAGAGGTTTCCGGCGAGATCGAAGATTACGAAGCGAACGCGCTCGTCGATTGGCAAGGGGAAAAAGTCCCGTTCCGCGCGTCCTCTTCGCTTCTCGCCGAGGAAACGGATTTCGCCCGACGCCGCGACCTGTTCGCCCGCAGGGCCGGCGTGATCGATGCCGTCCAGGATTTACGCGCCGAACGGCTCGGAAAGTTGCGTGACGGCGCGAGGGAGCTTGGCTATGAAAATCGCCTTGCAATGCTCCGCGAATTGCGCGGACTCGATTACGAGGGGACGGCTTTTCGGGCGCGGGCCATTCTGTCGAAAACCGAGGGCGGCTACGTAAACGCGCTAGCGAGTCTGCTCCCGCGAGAGACCGGCGTCTCGGTTGATGACGCGACACAGGCCGATCTGGGATTCCTGCAAAAGTTCACGCGTTTCGACCATTTCTTTCCGCGCGAAAGAATGCTCGGCGTCTATCGAGAGCTTTTCGCCGCGCTCGGATTCAATTCCGAAAAACAATCGAACCTGGCCATAGATTCGGAGCCGCGACCGGGCAAACAACCTCAAGCCTTCTGTTCTCCGATTCGCGTACCCGATGAAATAAAGCTGTCCGTCAATTTAAACGGCGGTCAGGGCAATTATCGTGAATTCCTGCGCGAAGCCGGACGCGCTCAGCTTTACGCCTGGACTTCGCGCGGCCTCTATCCCGAATTCCGCCTCGGCGGAGACCGCGCGGTCGTCGAAGCCTGGGGATTGCTCTTCGAGAACCTGGCCCTTGACGAGCGCTGGCTGATGACCACGTTCGGGTTCGTCGAGAATATGGAGTTCCGGCGCGCGCTGGCGGTCTTCAGGCTGAGGTCATTGCGACAACGCGCGGCGCTGCTCGATTACGAGATCGAATTCCACTCCGGCGGCTTGGCGAGCGGCGCCGGGGAGCGTTACGCCGAATTGATGACCGAGGCCGCGCGCGTCCGCTTCGACGGAACGGACCGCCTGCGCTCGCTCGACGACGCGCTCTATTCGGCGGACTTCCTGAGGGCTTCGGCTTTTGAATCGCAGATGCGCGAATACCTGAAGACGCGGTTCGGCGTGCGCTGGTGGGCTTCGAACAAGGCCGGCGAGACGCTGATCGATCTGTGGAACACCGGGCGGCGATATACGGTCGAAGAGCTCGCTTCGATGATAGGGCTGGGCGCGCTGGATTTCGATTGGCTCGCTTCCGAGTCGTCGGAATCGATGGAAGGGCGATCCGCATGACATTCGATCAGTCCGGCTTCGATGTGAGATGCGAATGGGGTGAAAACGGAGTTCGACATCTCGCCCCCGGCGCCGACGTGGTGGTTATTGTGGACGTGCTTTCGTTCTCAACCTGCGTCGAGATCGTTAATAGCAGAGGGGCCATTATCTTCCCTTATCGCTGGAAAGATGAATCGGCGACGGCTTTCGCCGCATCGGTCAACGCCGAACTGGCGGGAGTCCGGCGCGGAGGCGACGGATACTCCCTTTCGCCCGCATCGTTGATCAATATTCCCGCTGGGACTCGATTGGCGCTGCCTTCGCCCAACGGCTCGGCGCTGAGTTTGGCGAGCGGAATGACTCCGACTCTGACCGCTTGTTTGAGAAATTGTCGCGCGGTCGCGACGGTCGCCGCGAAGTACGGCCCGCGTGTCGCTGTGATCCCGGCCGGAGAGCGGTGGGATGACGGTTCGCTGCGCCCGGCCTTTGAAGATTGGGTGGGCGCAGGGGCGGTCATCAGCCATCTCAAAGGCAGTCTGTCGCCGGAGGCGAGAGCGTCGCTCTCAGCATTTCTCAATGTTAAATCCGATCTCGGACATGTATTCAAGGAATGCAGTTCGGGCCGCGAATTGATCGAGCGGGGGTTTGAGCAGGACGTGGAAATCGCTTCCGAATTAGACGTTAGCGAGTCTGCGCCGACTTTGGTGGATGGCGCATACATTAACCAGCCAATATGACTCGAGTAAAGAGCCAAAGGCTCCGCCGATTTATTTAATAGAAAATCAACAAGCATTATCATGGACCAAACAGTTCACGTCTCGCTAGACGAACGCAGTTACGACATCACCATCGCCGCTGGCGCGTTGTCTCGGATCGGCGAGATCGCTCGCGCCGCGCTCGGCGGTAAGACTCGCCGCATTGCGATCATCTCGAACCCGAAGGTTCACGCGCTTTTCGGCAAGATTGTTGAAAGGAGTTTGAAGCGCGCCGGATTCGCGACGCTCACTCATCTGATTGGCGACGGTGAGCGGGCGAAATCTCTGCGCACGGCCGAACGCGCCTGGGGTTTTCTGATCGCCAATCGTTTTGAACGATCCGACGCCGTGATCGCGCTCGGCGGCGGCGTGGTGGGCGACCTCGCGGGCTTTGTCGCCGCGAGTTTTTTGCGCGGGGTCAATTACGTCCAGATTCCCACGACGCTGCTCGCGCAAATCGACAGCTCTGTTGGAGGCAAGACTGCGGTCAATCACGCGCTCGGCAAGAACCTGATCGGGGCTTTCCATCAGCCTCGCGCGGTCGTCATCGATCCGGGCGTTCTGCGCAGCCTGCCCGCGCGGGAGTTGCGCGCGGGGCTTTACGAGGCGGTCAAATACGGCGTAATCCGCGACGCGGAACTGTTCTCCCTGATCGAGGAGAATCTGGACGGGATCAAGGCGCTTGATCCGGCGTTGCTCTCTCGCGTCATAACGCGCAGTTGCGAGATCAAGGCCGATGTCGTCGCGGCCGACGAACGCGAATCGGGCCTGCGCCGCATCCTCAATTTCGGCCACACCGTCGGGCACGCGCTCGAAGCCGTCACTGCCTACCGCCGTCTGAAACATGGCGAGGCCGTCGGCTACGGAATGAAGTGCGCTTCGACGATCGCCGAGAGGGCAGGCTTAATCCCGCCCGCCGAAGCCGAGGACATCAGATGTGGCGTCGATAAGCTCGGTTCCCCGCCACGCATTGACGACCTGAAGACCCAAGACGTAATCGCCGCAATGTCGCATGACAAGAAGGTCGCGCAAGGCAAACTGCCCCTGATCCTGCCTACGAAGATCGGTTCCGTGATCGTGCGCGACGACGTCGCGCCCACGGTGATTCGGGGGGCGGTGCGCGATTTACTGTCTCAGCGCCGATAGACAAGCCACCATTGAATGATCGATAATAAACACTTTTTTAAACCACCCTCGGAGGCAGACAGGATACATGCTCGCCGATCAAATGAGAAAAGCGGAGATCGCGATGGTGAGAGTCGGCCTGCGCGCTTTGCAGGTCGGCGCGTTCGTTAGCAAGCCAATTTTTGAAGGCGCCCGATACGATTACATCATCGAAAGAGACGGTAAGCTCTATCGCGCTCAGGTCAAGTATGCGGATGGGAAAAACAAAACCGCCGACGGCGTGGTGGTAGTGAATCTGAGAAAACAAATCAAGAAAAACAAAAACCACCCTTACGATGAAAGTGAGGTTGATGCTCTAGTCGTCTATATGCCGAAGATCGACAAGATTTGCTGGTTCGGGCCGGAAGTCTTTTGCGGCAAGCAAAGTTTGTCAATCCGAATTTCACCGACCAAGAACGGACAGATCAAAGGTTGCTTGGCAGCCGAAGATTACTTGTGGTAATTTATGCTCGCTTTTTGACAGTCTGGCTTAAATAGAGCGGGAGTAACTCAATGGTAGAGTGTCAGCTTCCCAAGCTGAAAGTTGCGGGTTCGATCCCCGTCTCCCGCTCCAGCATTTATAAATATAACGCAAAGCCGCAGCGTGAACTTCGATGTTGACGCTGCGGCTTTTTGATTTTGCAGTTGAGTTTTGAGTCCCACCTTCAGGCGTAAGCTCACGATATCGAATCGTTCCGCCTGAAGGCGGGACTACAAACTACAGCCCCTTCGACGCGAGGAATTTGATGAGGTCGCGGACACGGCACGAATATCCCCATTCGTTGTCATACCACGAGAGGACCTTGACCATATTGCCGCCGATGACCTTGGTGTTCTCGGCGTCGACGATCGAAGAGTTGGAATTCTTTTTGAAGTCTGAAGAGACCAGGGGGGCTTCTTCGAAAGCCAGGATGCCTCTCAGTTCTTCGTTGGCGGCGTCCTTCAGCGCGTTATTGACTTCCGCCGTAGAGGTCTCTTTCTCGACCTCCATCACCACGTCGACCAGCGAGACGTTAGGCGTCGGGACGCGCACGGCGATGCCGTCGAATTTTCCCTTCAGTTCGGGCAGGACGAGCGCGACGGCCTTCGCCGCTCCGGTCGAGGTCGGGATCATAGAGAGCGCGGCGGCTCGGGCGCGGCGCAGGTCCTTGTGCGGGAAATCGAGGATGACCTGGTCGTTCGTGTAGGAGTGAATGGTCGTCATGAGAGCTTTCTTGACGCCGAATTTCTGATGGATCACTTTGGCGACAGGGGCCAGGCAGTTGGTCGTGCATGAGGCGTTTGAAATGACGTGGTGTTTGGCCGGGTCGTAGGCCTTCTCATTGACGCCCATCACGATGGTGATGTCTTCGTTCTTGGCCGGGGCGCTGATGATCACTTTCTTAACCGGGCCGCGCAGGTGGGCCGCCGCCTTCTCCTTGTCGGTGAAGCGCCCCGTGGATTCGACCACTATTTGCGCGCCGACCTCCTCCCAGGGGATCTTGGCCGGGTCCTTCTCGGCAAAGACGCGGAATTCGTCGCCGCCGACCTTGATGGTGTTTTCAGTATAGGAGATGTCCTCTTCGAGATTGCCGAGGATCGAATCGTACTTGAGCAGATGGGCGAGCGTCTCGGTGTCGGTTAAATCATTAACCGCTACGAAGTCAATCTCCTTGTCTCCCAGCGCCGACCGCAAGACGTTGCGCCCGATCCGGCCAAAACCATTGATGCCAACTTTGATTGCCATTTTTCTTCTCCTGTTCGGGTTGATAGGGTATTGATTTGATCAAGCGGCGGACGCGACGGTGTGACGCCTAGCTTGAAGTCGAGCAAAGTATCTTAGCCGATTTTGGCTGTCAACCTCATGGTCTCGAAGCGATAATGAATATGTGGAATGCTAGTGATGCATTACGCTCATAGGGGGAGTGGGATTGCGGATTGCGGGTTGCGGATTGCGGATTGCGGATTGATATAACTTTCAATCTCGATTTCGCGCCAACGGTTGAACGGACTCATAAATCCGCAATCCGCAACCCGCAATCCGCAATCCCACTCCCCACTCCCCATTTTGCGTTGAATAGCGCCCTCGGACGCGTTTCTTGACAACTCTCGCAAGCGCTGGCTATAGTCCAATTCATGGCATATCCGTTGCAGTCTCCATTGAAGTTGGGCGATAAATCACTAAGCGGGAAGAGGGCGCAGATACGTAGCACAACGGTTCTGGCGGTTCGCCGCAACGGTCGAATAGTGATCGCGGGCGACGGCCAGATAACGATGGGCGAGACGGTCATGAAATCGAGCGCGCGCAAAGTCCGCCGCCTTTACAATGACAAAGTGTTGGCCGGGTTCGCCGGGGCGAGCGCGGACGCCTTCGCGCTCTTCCAGCGTTTCGAAGCGAAGCTGGAGCAGTTTCACGGCCAGTTGAACCGCGCGGCGGTCGAATTGGCCAAGGATTGGCGCACCGACAAGATAATGCGCAATCTGGAGGCGCTGCTGATCGTCTCGGACAACCAGAGCACGTTGGTCATCTCCGGCAACGGCGACGTGATCGAACCTGACGACGGCCTTGTCGCCATCGGATCAGGCGGTCCTTACGCCCTGTCCGCGGCGCGCGCGCTGGCAAGACACACTGAATTTTCCGCGCGCCAGATTGCGGAGGAAGCGATGAAGATCGCCGGCGAGATCTGCATCTACAGTAATTTGAATCTGGTGATTGAAGAGATATGAAAGATGTCAGATGTCAGACGCTCACGCGCCACGTCAACATCTGACATCTGACATCTGACATCTGACATCTACGTTATGGTTATCTACCTTTCAGGCGAAATTGAAGACCAGCTGAGTCTGGACGAGTTGACGCCGCGCCAGATCGTCGCCGAACTCGACAAGCACGTGGTCGGGCAGTCGGCGGCCAAGCGCGCCGTCGCGGTCGCCTTGCGCAACCGCATTCGGCGACAGAAGCTGCCTGCCGACCTGGCGCAGGACGTGATGCCGAAGAACATCATCATGATCGGCTCTACCGGCATCGGGAAGACCGAAATCGCGCGGCGCCTGGCGCGGCTCTCGTCATCGCCCTTCCTTAAAGTCGAGGCGTCGAAATTCACCGAGGTCGGCTACGTCGGGCGCGACGTCGAATCGATGATTCGCGACCTGACGGAGATCGCGATCGACATGGTGCGCGCGGAAAAAGTGGAGGAGATCGCCGACAAGGCCCAGCAGAACGTCGAAGAGCGCATTCTCGATATGCTGCTGCCGCCTAACAAGGCGGCGTCGTTCGATTCGTCCATCGACGTGATCGAAAGCAGCGAGAACGCCGCGATAGACTCCTACAACCGGACGCGCGAGAAGTTCCGCCAGCAGTTGCGCGAAGGCAAGCTCGACGCGCGGATCGTCGAGATCGAGGTCCGCGAACGCAACTTCCCATCATTCGAAATCTACACCAACCAGGGCATCGAGGAGATGGACATCAACCTCAAGGACATGATGCCCGGGCTGTTCGGCGGGCGCACCAAAAACCGCCGGATGCGCGTCGACGAGGCGATGGAGTACCTGATGCAGGAGGAGGAGCAGAAGCTCGTAGACATGGATCAGGTCGCCCGCGTCGCCCTCGAGCGGGTCGAATCGTCGGGCATCATCTTCCTGGACGAGATCGACAAGATCGCAGGGCGCGAATCGGGCCATGGCCCCGACGTTTCGCGCGAAGGCGTGCAGCGCGACATCCTGCCGATCGTCGAAGGCACCACGGTCAACACCAAATACGGCATGGTTCGCACCGACCATATCCTCTTTATGGCGGCGGGGGCTTTCCACGTCTCGAAGCCGTCTGACCTGATCCCCGAATTGCAGGGCCGGTTCCCGATCCGCGTCGAGCTGCAGCCGCTGACCGTCGATGACTTCAAGCGCATCCTGACCGAGCCGAAGAACGCCCTGATTAAACAGTACAAGGCGTTGATGGAGACCGAAGGCGTCACGCTCGAAATCACCGAAGACGCGATTGACGAAGTGGCGAACTTCGCTTTCAAGGTCAACGAGACCACCGAAGACATAGGCGCGCGCCGCCTGCACACTATCCTGGAAAAAGTCCTCGACGAGATTTCGTTCGAAGGCCCCGATCTGAAAGATAAACGCCAGATTGTAGACGCCGATTACGTGCGCAAGATGCTGGCCGACATCGTGAAGAACGAGGACCTCAGCAGGTATATCTTGTGAGCGTCGGAGCATAAATTCCGGAGCGCAATCATATTTCATATGCCATATGAATCTACCGCAAAACGCCTCCCCGACTGCTTAAGAAGGAATGGGCATATCCTCCGCCTCTCCGTCCCTCTTTCCATCTTTCTCTACGTCTTCCTGGCCGCTTGCGGAAAGGTCGGCCCCCCGCTTCCGCCGGAGCGGCGCGAGCCGCTCCGCACTCAAGAGCTGAGCGTCGAGCAGCGGGGCGCGCATCTCATCTTGAGCTTCCCGTTCAGGCGGACGCCGAAAACGCCGCTACAACGCGTCGACGTCTACCGCCTGATTGAGCCGCTCGAAGCGCCGATGGCCTTGACGGAAGAAACCTTTTCGGAAAGAGCTAGCGTGGTCTATTCAATCATGGCCGACGACATCCCGCTCGAACGCTCCGGCGTCGTTTACAACGACACCTTGAATTTTAAGGGCGAACAGCAAAACAAGCGGTACCGTTACGCGGTTCGGATGTCTGACACCGCCGGACATTCCCACGATTTCTCGAACTATGCGTCGATCGAGCCTCTCCTCAACCTTGCTCTGCCCCCCGCCAAGTTGGCGGCGAACCAGGTCGAGACGCAGATCGAAATCAGCTGGGATCCGCCGGAGGGCAATATGAACGAGACCTCCCCCGCAAACGTCGCCGGATATAACATCTACCGCCGCCAGGGAGGGGCGTTTAACAAGATCAACGCCGCGCCTCTGAGCGAGCCGCGTTTCGTCGACCGCAACTTCCAATTCGGGGCCGATTATCAATACGTTGTGCGAAGCCTTTCGTTTAAGCCCGGCTCTGCCAGCCTGAGCGAATCGATTGAGAGCGAGGACAGTCCGCCGCTCGATCACACGCCGAAAGACACGTTTCCGCCCGCGCCGCCGAAGCCGGTCACCATCGCTTCGATCAACAAAATAGTCAGCCTCTTCTGGCCGCTCAGCGCCGAGCCTGACGTAGTCGGTTATAACGTTTACCGCGCCGAGGGCGAGAACGAGCCGCCCGAAAAATGGGTCAAGCTCAATCCGGAACTGCACAAGACCGCGTCGCTCCGCGATGATAAAGTGGAAGTGGGCAAGAAATATTTCTATCAGATCACCGCCGTTGACGCTTACGGCAACGAG
>Ga0209382_10010128_pt1 | contig 11778 bp, 9 predicted proteins | sample SoiMetdeltSBSDD5_FD_187599 | JGI IMG/M metagenome (GOLD analysis project Ga0209382, IMG submission 187599) | Bulk soil microbial communities from a Populus tree surrounding site in Tennessee, USA - Soil MetaG P. deltoides SBSDD5 (SPAdes) (version 2) | ecosystem: Environmental > Terrestrial >...
TAACTCAAAACGTCCTGGTTCCATTTCCAGGACTTCAAAGGAGAATCGCATGAAGAAGTCACTGATAGTCAGCTTTATGATCACAGCTTTGATTTACGCCTCGGCCACGCCGCGCGTCAGCGCCCAGACTTGCAGCACGCCTGGTTTTTTCCGGGAAGCGATGCAACAACTGACCAAAGATTGTAAGGACCTGGGCACATTCAGCAATCTGGTCCAATGTGTTTCGAACCCCAAGATCTACCCCCAAGTCATTGCCTTATGGAATAAGATCGCAAACAACGGCGCGGCTACCATAGGCGCGCGCGATGCGGTATACAATCAAGTCCATCATGGATCGGTCCTATCGCAGGGGGACCGCAGGTTTCTTGCCGCCCCATCTGATAAGGCTAGCGTAACGCTCTCCGTCAAGAAGGTTGACGGCAAAAGCAAATTAGACCTGTCCATCTGCAAGGTGGACGGTAATGGCAACCCGACCCTTCTCGACACGTTCACTTTCCAACCAGACGCTCCCGCCGGCCAGGAATACAAGAAGACCTTCTCTGGAGTCCTCGGACACGGCTTCGATATTTTTCTGAATGGGAAGGGCGGGCTCACTAAGTTCGAGTTCGATCTCAAACTCAGCAAGTAAGAGAGAATCCCCCCGCAATCTTTCACCGGGCGGCGCGTGTGGTTGAATGCGCTGCCCGGTTTTTCATATCAACGCCCAGGCGCCGCGACGTAATGGAATTTCCCGAATTCCGAAAATGCCACGCTCGATCGCGGGGGTGGGGTTATACTTCGCGGGCCGCTTCCCAGACGGCGTTTTCGATAATCAATGACCACACGCGCACAGGTATGGAAAGAAATGCTCTGATTGAGGAGTCGATCGCGCGGGCTTTCCAGCTTGCTTATTTCATCCATGGCGACAGAGAGACGGCGCTGAATATCGCCGCCGAAGCGTTAGCCAAGCTGGAGGTCGCCGCGGCGGCGCAAGACAAAAGGCTCTATTACACGCCGACGGGCCGGGCGGCGCGGGCCGAGCGTTTTCGGACCAAGGTCAGCGTCGGCGAGCTTCACCTGCTGCAGCGACTCGTTTACGTCGAGTCGGAGCCTTATGAGAGGCAGGCCGAGCAGTCCCCCAACGGCGAATCCCCCGATGAGGAAGACATGCTCATTTACTTCATCAAACATCTGGTGCGGATCACCGTCAGGCGCAACTCTTTTTACGTCACGCTGGGCTTGAGCCGTTTATTGCACAATTACTCGACGGCCGAGGCGATGGAGATGTACAACGTCCTGGTGCAGGATCCCGGGCGAGTCCGCGACGATTATTACTATCGCTCGCGCAAGGGGAGGCTGATGAAAGAATTGAAAGAGCGCTTTGGCGACCGGCTCCGGGTGACGCGCGGCGCGCGTGGCGAAGAGCGGTTTCAGACCGAGGACGCGCCGGATCGGCATGCCGAACTCTCGCGCGAATGCCTGCAGGAATTCACTCCTTGGAGCACGGAATGCGCGATCCCCGCCGGCCTTGACCCTCTCGCTGAAGAGATTCACGATCTCGCCTTCGACGGCTCCGACCCCGACAGGGAGCACGCCATCGAGGTCAACCGCCTCCACGCCGCGCTGCACCCGGACTGCTTCGCGCGTCTCACCCGCAGCTTAAATTTCGCGTCGACGGCCGAGCGCCTCACGACTCCCTATTTCTACATGGCAAAAGACCGAAATCATGACCAGGACCGCAAGCCGCCACGACGTTCGCGCCGCGCGCCGCGACTCGACGAGGCGGAGATGAACGCTGTCAAAAATGCGCTCGCCGAGCGGTCGTCGCGGCGCAAGACGGCCGCCGCCGGGCTGCTGCGCATTATTGTCGATGGGAGCGAGCGGGCGCGGCTCGACCTCAATCGGACAAGCCACACTCGCCTCGAGACTCTGGAAAATGACGAACTGATCGAAGTTCGCTCTGCCGACGGACTGTTGCTCGCGACATTTTTGCTCAATCAGGACGAATCGCAGGAGGCGATTCGTCCCGAGCGAAGCTCGATCGTCTTGGAAAGCGGGCAGCGGATTTCATTCTCTCCGGTCAGGAGCGGCGATGGCGAGACGGCGGGCGCGACGATTGACCTCTCTTACCGCGAGACCCGCCTGAGCAGAGCGGCTGCGCTCTACTTGCGGCGAATCGTCTTCGTCGCAGGCGATCTCTGGCGCAGGCCCCGGAGCGCCGCGTGGAAACCCGCGCCGGTGTTCGCCGCGCTAATAATCATCGCGCTGGGATTGATCTTCTTTTGGAGCGGCAGCGAGCGCGAGCGACAAGAGAGTACGGCGGAAAATAATCAGCCTCAGAGGACAGAGTCTCCGGCGCCGCCGTCTCCTTCGCCTTCTATTTCGCCGGCGCCTGGCGGCGGGAAGAAACGTCCCGCGCCAGCGCCGCGAAGACGTTCGGCGCCGCCGGTCGTCGCTCAACAGAAGCCGCAGCCGAACGAACCGGAAACACAGCCTGAAGTCGGCCCCGAGGACTTGATTCGCAACGTCGAAAGACTCGCCCTTGACGGCGCGACGCTGATCGCGGTCAAAAAGGTCTACGTGGATCCGTTCGGCGACGATCCGATCGGCAAGCAGTTCCGCGACCAATTAACCGCCGCGCTGCGCGCGAACCGGCGCTTCAGCTTGACGGCAAATCGCGATGAGGCGGATGCGGTCTTGAAAGGCAGGATAACAACTGCGCGCCCCGAACAGGTGTCGGCGACCGTCAGGCTCGTCAACGCTAAAGGCGATGTGGTCTGGCCCGTCAAAGGCCCCGTCGCCGGCAAACAGTATCAAGGCCCCGTCGCCATTATCACCGGCCAGATCACCAGAGATTTACTGGCCGACATGGATAAAGCGGAGCGCAAGTAACGGACCATCAGCCATCTTGTTATTACTCACATTTTTACACAAAGCGCGTGTGTCGTATCTTAGCCCGCGATAGCGGGCGGCAGAGTGTAGCCTGGGGTGTAGCGCGTTAGCGCGCAACCCCAGGGATATGCGTAAGCGCAAATCAAGCCCGCGGAGCGGGCGGCAGCTTTTTGTTATTCGCTATCTCATGATCATTGATATTGCCCCAATGGCTGTCGCCCGCTTCGCGGGCTGGTGTGATAAATCTCTATCGTACCTGGGGTTTCGCCTTCGGCTCCACCCCAGGCTACATTCTGGCGCCCGCATCCGCGGGCTAAGAACGTGTCAAAATGTGGGAAGAAGGCATATGCTATACGCCGTATTTCATTTGAAATACGGCGTATGGCATATTGCACATGAAAAACGAAGAACCTGCGAAAGGCGCAGTAGTTGCATGGCGTGCGCTCAGATTCCGAAAATGGCGCTTTTCGAAACGTAAAGTGAACGGAGTCCGGCCAAGAGGCCGTAAACAATCGCTACGGAGAAACCTGAAATGGCGTATTTCCTCCGCGATCAACATGGTCATCCCATATCACTCGGGCGCGCGCGATACAGTCATTCGGCTGTCAATTTTGAGCGATCGCACGAAGGGTGTGTGGCATGTTGAAAAGTAGTCTTATCAAGCTCGGTTTCATCGCCGCGCTGCTCCACGCGCCTGCCGCCGTCCACATCAACGGGCTCACACTTGCGAGGTTTGAATCCACATACGCCGGGAAGGCGGAAGCGGCGCTTGAGGTGAAGCTGTTCCTAATCGCGATAGATGACGCTGGTCGTTCGGGCAAGAAGATCGGCTGTGACGACAGTGTAGTCGCCGTCACCCGCGATCTCCAGCCGACCCGCACGCCTTTGAGGGCCGCCCTTGAGGAATTGCTACGGATCCCCAGGATCTATGGCTCCAACCCTGAGTTATACAACGCGTTGAGCCAGTCGCAGTTGAGGCTGAAAAGCGTCTCCGTCCGCCGGGGCGTGGCGAGGCTCAGCTTCGCAGGGCGGCTAGTCACGGGCGGCGTGTGCGACAACCCCCGTGTGCAAGCGCAGATAGAAGAGACGGCGCTGCAATTCCCGATCGTGAAGAAAGTGAAGGTATTTATCAACGGCCGTCCTCTTTCGGAGTATCTCTCCGAGCGGGGTTGAGACAGCATGCCTTCCACATATGGCCGACCGCCAAACGGCCTGCGTATTGAAACCAGAGGCCACAGTCCGCAGCCCGCGCATGGCGCTGGGCTTCTCCAGCGATGAGCATCACAACAAGTAATTTAAGGAAACGGATCCCAAAACTGTAGATCCCTGAGCCGGGTGAGCGTGGCGAAAACGACTATGCATACCCGGCTTGCGTTCGTGATCAGTAGGCCGACGGTCCCATCTTGTCATGCGGGTCATCCGCGAGCCTGAAAGCCGAATAGTTCTGCTAGCGCATAGCCCGAAATTTTATCTTCAGGTTGTGTTGCAAAAAATCACTGGGGACACAAAATTACTGAATGTTACTTCTGTAGCGCCAAGCTGCGGAACGTAGCGTCAGGAAATAAAGATGTAAAGACATGATTTACGAGCTCACCGTCCCGTGACTAAGGGGGAGGCGCCAGTCTCAATCTGTAGTGAGATGTCTGCCGACATTCTGGACTTACAAGAGGCGGGGCGTTTACAATCGCCTGCGATGCGTTTTAACTGGCCGGCGACAAAAAGAATGGTTCGACTCCATTTCGCCGTCTTCATCTTGTTGTGGTGGGGCGGACTGAATTGTCTTTCCGGCTGCCTGATTCCGAAGGGCGCCGCTGACGGCGAAAGCCATTGTTCGATTGGCAGTGAAGGCGGCGACTGTTGTCAGACCCGGGCCGGCGGCGAAGAATCGCTTTCATCAAAGTCAGTCGGAGCGCCTTCGACTTCCGTACAGTCTCTCTCCTGCTGTTCTCTACTTTCGCTTTCAGGGGATGTGAGTCGTGGCATGCGCGCCGTTGACGGCGCGCCCAGTTCGGCGATATTGAGTCGAATTGGATTCACTCCTGAAAGCATGCCTCGCGTCCAACTTCCTGACCGTTGGGCGCGTCTTCCAGACCGCAGAGGAATGCGCCTCCTTCACTGTGTCTTCCTGATTTAGAAAAGTTTGCACGCTAATTACTTATCAGAGCCAGTGCGCTCACTGGTCTATGGCAAACTTTATCTTGAATGGGAGATACAACAATGAAATCCGTTAAAACATTCGCCATTGCTTTAGTCCTTGGATTGGCCCTCGTTGTGTACGCGGCCGATGGTTCACAGGCCTCAACGCAGTCTTGCTGTCTGGTTGGGGCTGACTGCTGTGTCGCCGGCGCGTGCTGCTGCACGGGCGGCGCGTGCTGCGTGGCCCAAGAAGCCAAGTGAGCTAATCGCTAATCAAGAGGGGCGGGGGCGGACATCGTTCGCGCCCGCTCCGCATTCAACGCACATCATCAATCCAAGGAGAATTCGCGATGAAACGACTCGCCACCGCGGCGCTCGGCGCCGTCCTCTTATCGCTCGTAAGCGCGGGCGTCGGTCTCGCACAGGTAAAACGTGTGGAGATGAAGATTGACGGTTACCTCTGCGGCAACTGAGTGTTCAACATTCAGAAGGCCGTGAGCCGTCTAAATTTCGCTCCGAAACTGAACGAGATAGAAATCACCGACATAAAAAACGGCGTCGGCGTTTTCACGCCTAAGGCCGAAAAAACCGTCTCCTATGCGGCGCTCAAGGAGACGTTGAAAAAGGCTGGTTACACGCTCGCCTCCGCGAAAATAACGGTCAATGGGAAACTCGCGCGTGACGCCTCGGGATGGTCGCTCCTTGCTGACACGTCTGGGCAGCGCTTTGCCTTGGAAGGAGAAGGCGTTGATCTGGCCCTACCTGACGCCTCTCCGAACGCGCAAGCAGAGGTCACCGGCGATTGGAAGTCTGCAGGGGAAGGGAAGGAAGTCATCTCCCCTTTGCCCGCAAAGAAGGCCGGGCGCTCTCACAATGAAAGTGGAGCTAACCAGGCCAAAACAGAATACGTCGACGTAACGAGCGGCGGTCCACTGGAGGTGAGGCCGGCGCCGGCCGCGCCGATCAGGACGACGAGTCCGGGACTGACGGTCTATCGCGGCGGGGCGTTCACGCCGCGATACATTTACATGAGGCAACAACTCGGCGGGCTGAAAGTCGACCGTCATATTATGCTCTTGAATTTCTCCTACACCCCGACGACAAAGCTCCTGGTAGAGGCTGAAATCCCGGTCACGCGGGTTTCATTCAAAGACGGGGCGACCTCTGGCGGCGGCGCCGGGGTAGGTAACATCATCATCTCGGGCAAGTATCGCTTCTTCCGGCAGGTCGAAGCCTGGGGGGATCGTCAAGCCGCGCTGCGCTTCGGCCTGGAGCTTCCGACCGGAATGAAGGGCGCACCGGGCGAACAACAACTCCAGGCGCCGGAATTTGTGCGCCAGCAGCTTTCGCCGATCAGCGGCGGCCTCTCTCCACATGTTGACCTGACTTACTCACAAGCGAAGGGCCGGTTCATTTTCGGCGCCAACGTCGAAGGCGTAATACGCTCCCAGCGAGACGGGTTCCGGATGGGCCACGAACTTCGCATCAATACTGACCTCGAATACGTGCTCTTCCCGAGGAAGTATGACCGTCCGGGCGGGGAAGTGTTCGCCATCCTGGAATCAAACTTCATCCGCCGCGGAACCGGGCGCGTCGCCGGCGCGCCCGTGACGGGGAGTCGCTCGACCGAGTATTACCTCGCGCCCGGTGTCCAATACGCGATGCGTCCTAGATTCGTCATCGAAGCGAGCTATCAGCTTCCAGTGGCGCGTAATACCGGGCCGCAAGCGCTACGCATCGAGCGGGGCTTGCTTGTCGGAGTTAGATTACTGTACTGAGGTTGCCTGATGACACGAGCGGCAATTACGGCGACGCTTTTGGTCGCTCTCTTCTCGCTTGTCCTGGGGCAGGGCGAAAAGCCCGCCCCTAAATTGGAACTCAAGGATGTCGAGGGGCGCGCCCTGCGTCTGAGTGATTACGAGGGCAAAGTCGTGCTCCTCAACTTCTGGGCGACCTGGTGTGCGCCTTGCCGGGCCGAGATGCCTGACCTCGTTAAATGGCAGCGGCAGTATAAAAGCAAAGGCCTTCAGGTAATCGGCGTCACATACCCGCCCGAAGAATTAGCCGAGGTGCGTGAATTCATCAAAAGCATCAAAGTCAATTATCCCGTCGCTCTCGGCGAGGAACAGACGAAGGCCATGTTTGATAAAGGGGAAACTCTTCCCGTCACCGTGTTGATTGATAAAAAGGGTATGGTTCGGGAAGTCATACAGGGAATAATTTTTCCCGAAGAGTTTGAGCAAAAGGTGAAGCCGTTGCTTCAATAGATGTCTCACCGGCCGCCATTTTCGTAATCTCAAGAAAGCCCTACTGGAGTGCGCGATATGCCGCGAGCAAAACGCGACATATCGCCATTTCCGTCAGATTTCGCCACAAGATAATTTCAGACGGAGCTATATCACCCGGCCTAAAAACTATTTTTTTGATTTATCCTGAATAGTTTATCTCAGTAATCGAAGACCGCGATCATGTCTGGTCAGAGAATTGCCTCTTTTCAGCAGGGATAGTGTCTCGTCATTTATTCATTCTCAAAACAATACGACAATAGATTTCCATCGGCAGTTATTTGATTGGATGCGCCTCTAAGCGCAGAACGGCTTGTAGACCTAATTACTGCTCCGACACGAGGGCCGACGGTATAGGCCACCTGCGACGCCCCGGCGCCTTAACGAAACTGTCTGATTTGAAACCGGAGGTTTGATAATGAAAATAGCCTGTTTCCTTTTTCTCATGGCGTTTTCAACAGTAAGTTTTGCTCAAAGCAATTACGCGACGATTGTCGGGACGGTCTCCGATCCGCAGAACCGGCCTCTTCCGGGCGCGACTGTACAGATCACCTCTGCCGGCACGCAGGCGATCCGTAAGGTTGTCAGTAATGAATTTGGGATATACAGGGTCACAGGTTTGCTACCGGGCGACTACGAACTCGAGGCGTCAATTACGGGCTTTTCCACTCTAAAGCAGTCACTGCGCCTTGAGGTCGGCCAACAGTTGACGCTCGACGTCAATCTTAAGTTGGCCTCCGTCACCACCACTATCGAAGTCGGCGCGGCTGACGTACTACGCACTACCGATTCCAGCGTCGGCGAGGTAATTGAACCGGCCGCCATTCAAAATTTACCGCTCAACGGACGCATGCTGATCGATCTCGTGCTTACCGTACCGGGCGCGCATGTCGGTCACGGCGCGCAGACCGGTGACATGAATCCCTTGTATTGGCGGCCCGGACAACGTTCGGCGGTCAGTATCGGGGGAAACAGGCCGAACGCGAATTATTTCCTCCTCGACGGCGCGACCAATACCGACCCTACGTTCAACACCCTCAATCTCAGCCCGTCGCCGGACGCCGTGCTGGAGTTCAAGGTCCAGACCGGAAGTTATTCCGCTGAAATGGGCGGCGCTGGTGGCGGGCAGATCAACATAGTGACGCGCTCAGGCTCGAACCAATTTCATGGGACGGTCTATGAATTCCTGCGCAACAGCGCGTTCGACGCCCGATCCTTTAACGAAATGGAATCAGGCAATCATCTCGTACAGAACAATTTCGGCGCCTCGCTCGGAGGCCCGATCGTGTCCAACAAAGCCTTCTTCTTCCTCAACTATGAAGGGCTTCGGCGGACGAACGCGATGACGATGATCCAGACCGTGCCCACTGAGATGGAGGTGATGGGCGATTTCAGCATGAGCGGGACGACGATCTATAACCCGTTCAGCTCCCGCCCGAACCCGAACTTCGATCCTTCCAGGCCGATCAGTCCCACGAATTCACAGATCATCCGCGATCCGTTCCCGGATAATATGATTCCGGAAAATCTGATCAATCCCGTGGCCGCGAAATTTCTGCAAAATTATATGGCGCGCCCGAATTTGGGGATGGACATGGATATGATGATGATGGGCGGTTGTGGGATGACGATGATGGGGGCTCCGACCGTGGTCGGCGGGGGCGTCGATTGCAACAATTACCTCGACGTGCGCAATGCGCGGCACGTGACTGACCAGGGGACTGCCCGCTTCGATTACAACTTTGCCGGCGGAGACAGTCTCGCCGCGCGGTATTCAGCGAGCAAAGAGAATGGATTCATGCCGCAAAATCTCCCCGGGTTCGGCGCCTTTCACGACAACATGTCGCAGCACGGAAGCGTATCCTGGAACCATATCTTCAGCCCGACACTGGTAAATTCGGCATCGCTCACCGTTTCTCGGCTTGCGATGCACCGGTCTTCCGAGAACAGCGAGTCCAACGACATCATCTCTGATTTGGGGATCCAGGGCGTAGGCTTCGGTGGCAAAGGGGCTTTCGGCGCTCCCTGGTTCAACGTGCAGGGCTATTCGGGCATGGGCGATACGTTCGCCGCCACCCCGATGCGCGCCTGGGACACGATTTTTGAACTCCGCGATCACCTGAGCTGGCAACGCGGGCGGCACAGCCTAAAATTCGGCGGAAGTTATCGGCATTACATCTGGCCTATGTGGGGCTTCTTCCAGAACCGAGGTTTTTATCAATTTACAAACGGATTCACGACTCAAACCGCGACCAATGACGGCACGGGCTCGGCGCTGGCAAGTTTTCTGCTTGGCTTACCCGCGGTGAAGCAGCGCCAGGCAGGGATCCCGCAGATGCAGCTCCGCCAGTGGTATGCCGACGGGTTCGCCCAGGACACTGTTCAACTCACTCGCACGACGACGGTCGTGGTAGGACTTCGCTATGAATACATGAGCCCGTTGCGGGATCTCAAATATACGAACACTAACCTCGACTTTCAAAACGGAACGCCTGTCGTCTTCATCGGCGGACAGCAGGGATTTCCCGAGGGGCTGATGTATGCGAGGCGGACCAATTTCGCCCCCCGGATAGGGATCTCACAAAACATCCCGCGCTACGGTCTCGTGGTCCGTACCGCTTATGGCATCTTCTTTACGCCAGTGGACATGAACACCTGGTGCAATCAGCGCCACAACGTGCCTTTCGTCTTCCCCGAGACCCAGCAGAGCGACAATTTCATTCCCGCAATCAACGGCTTCGATTTCGCGCCGGCCGTGCTCGGCAGAACCACGGTGAGTTTCGCAGCTTTCGACCCGCATGCGCCTTCGCAGTACATTCAGCAATGGAGCCTGTCTGTCGCAAAGAGTCTCGGAAGTGAAACCACGCTCGAGATCGGATACCTGGGATCGCGCGGTTTGCATCTGCAACGATCGCGCCTGATCAACAACGCGCTGCCGGGCCCCGGGCCGCTCGGGCCGAGGCGCCCGTTCAGGACACTCAGTTTTCTCCCCGGCATGGAACTGCCTACGGATATCACGGTCCTCAGTACCACATTCCCTGTAAGCGGGATCAATCTGCTGGAGAACACGGCGCGAAGCTGGTATGACGCGGGTTATGCGAATATCCGGCGACGGTTCTCGAAAGGGATGAGCATTTTGGCCAATTACACTTGGTCGAAGAGTTTGACGGACGCGCCCGACTTCCGCTCGCCGATGTTCGAATCGGCCATCCCGCAGGACAACAACAACCTGAATGCCGAGAAGGGGCTCGGCTGTGACATCCGCCACCGCTTTGCGCTCAGCGCCGTCTTCGACCTGCCGGGCGTGAGGCGCTCCGGGATTCTGCGGGCTGTCACGAAGGGCTGGCTTCTCTCGACCGTCTATCAGGTTCAGAGCGGATTCCCGTTCACCGTCTCAGTCTTCGGTGACACGGCGAACGCCGGAACGCTGCTCGGCGAAAATCCCATTCGGGCCAACCACACCGGGCAACCTGTCTTCGACGAGGGCTCGCGCACGGCGGATCGCTGGATCAACCCTGCGGCCTTCGCCGCGCCACCCGCTTTCGCCTTTGGGAATGTGGGGCGGAATACGGTCGTCGGACCCGGAATGCAGACGCTCGATCTGGCTATGACCCGGGAGTTCAATATCACGGAAAAGACGAAGTTTCAGTTCCGGGCGGAGTTTTTCAACGCGCTCAATCATACTAACCTGGGGACGCCTGGTCGGTTCGTGAACACGCCTCAATTCGGCGTCATCACTGAAGCCGCGACGCCGGGCCGCCAGATTCAATTCGGCGCACGGATTTCATTTTAGTCTTGCAGTGATGTGTCGAGTCCGCCTGATGTCGGGACACATTTACAGAATCAATTTCTTGCACTGGAATACGAAGGGAAGCAAAAAAGGCAAAAAGGACAAAAAAGGCAAAATTTCAGGCTCTTTTTGCCCTTTTTGTCTTTTTTGTCTTTTTTGCTTCCGCCTTAGCATTCACTGCGAACCCAGATTTTGAAAATGTGTCCTGACATCAGCGATGTCGCCGACTTTTGTTTCCCTCGATTGTCGAGGACAATTATGCTCATTCCGATTTCACCAGCCTGTTCGAGAATATTCCGGATGAGCTTGTTCCCAATCCGCCGCCCCTGACACTCGGTCAGCGCGGCCCCGTCGCAAAATTCACAGCTACATTAACTGAGCCGGGCGATTTCACAGGCCAGACAAAAAGTGGTCGTCAGCCGCAATAATCAACAGCCGGCCATCATGACACTCGACCTCAGCCGGGGAGGCGCAAAATGATGAGGATCGGCGAGCGATTTTATCGCAAGACCATATTCTCCGGCGCGGCCTGCGCAACGCTTCTTCTGTCCGCGGGATTCATCATTTCAAACGCTCAGCAGGGCGGGACGATCACCGAGCGCGTCGTGAATGACGAAGGAGCAGGTATGCCGAACGTAACCATCCACATTATCCGGGCCCCGGCAGGGGGCCGCGCGGCTTCGCCTCGTGGAAATA